>Ga0315551_10000666_pt1 | contig 27389 bp, 32 predicted proteins | sample SalMarSW160290MG_FD_203678 | JGI IMG/M metagenome (GOLD analysis project Ga0315551, IMG submission 203678) | Salt marsh sediment microbial communities from the Plum Island Ecosystem LTER, Massachusetts, United States - Salt Marsh Sediment SW1602-90 ...
TCTATAGCCGCTTTGCCCGTGACGTTGATGAGCTCATCGAGAGCCTGTTCGGTGTTGCAGATCATATCAAGCAACGGCAGTAGTAACTGGCCGTCCTTACTGAGGAATTCTGCGATTTTTCGACTGTCGGTCTTATTGGCAATTTGATACGATTGTGTTTGCATGGCTACTCCTTTCAAAAATGTTTATCTTGTTTTCTGGCCTGAGCTTACTCAAGTCAGGCCGGAGTAGCCATCGTATATTTCAACCTCCAACTATAGATGGGACATCGTCAAAAGTGATATCATGTACACCTTTGTGGGAGAGACACCTTCCTTCATAGACAGGTATATTGCTACACCGATAAAGAAAACGTTCATACCGATGAGAGCGACATTCCAAATCTTTCGCAAAATCTCTGTTTTCAAGGTCGCCATTGCTCAAATGCCCCGCCCTTCACAACCTTTATAGCAACCGGTTTAACTACGTCGCCGTTCTTATCGAATGTGGTGTTCCCCGTCACGCCAGGAAAATCACGTACCAGATAAAGAGCATCTTTTAGTCTGCTGGCGTCGCCACCAACGTGTTGGAGAGCAGTCACCAGAATTTTCGCTGCGTCATACGCATGCGCTGCGAAGACTTCGGCTTCCGCATGAAACCGCGCTTTATACGCCTCTTCAAAGACTCTCACCATTTCGTTTGGACTGTTCGGGTCAAAGAAAGGGGCCGTATAGTAACTCCCCTCTGCTGCATTTCCTGCTATGGCGAACACGTCTGGTGATCCAAAGGCAACGCCAGAAGTGAAAATAGTCTTCACGCCTATCTCATGACACTGGCGGATCACCATTGCCACTTCCTTGGCGTGACCAGGTGCGTAGACAGCATCTGGTTTAAACTCACCTATCCGAGCTGCTTGTGTTCTGAAATCGGTCGCGCCCTGTTCGAAACTGAGCACACCAAGTATCTCCAGTCCAAGTTCCTTGGCTCGCCTAATGAAAACCTTTTGCAGACCTAAGCCATATTCGTTATTCATGGCCATAACAATAACGTTCCTCACGTGAAGTTGCTGAGCTAAGAATTCAGCCATGGCCGCGCCTTCGAAGTCGTCAGACGGCCAATTACGAAAGATATAATCACCCGCCTCGGTAATCTTGGGGCTGGATGCACATGGGCTCAACAAGACCACGCGTCTGGCTTCAGCAACCGGCGCAGCGGCAAGCACGCTTGAACTGGTTAAGGGGCCAAGTATGGCTTTCACGCCGTCGATCTCGATGAGTTTCTTGGCGGCTGAGACGGCAGAACTAGGGATTGAGACATCATCTTCATAGATGACTTTGATTGGCCTGCCATTAAAACCCCCATTTCGATTTATTTCATCGATCGCTAAGTCAATGCCATTCTGCGACCATTTGCCATACATCGCCGCGCTCCCCGTGAGAGATAGAATTGCGCCGATTTTTATCTCTTTCGTTTCCGTTCGTTTTTTTGAGCAGCCGAGGGGGAAAAAGACTGCCAGAATCATCACGAAAACACAGAGGGCTACCGACAAATTAAAGTACTTTCTGAATGGTCTCATTTCCGTCATCTCCTTTTACAGCAAAAAAATCGTTCATTCAAATCTTTAGCATTTTGCAACTATTCCAACTAAAGGCATACATATTATCGAGAATATGCCCAAATACTTTTCGGAGCTTCCGTTTAGCCGTTCGCAAGTGTGATTAATCATCTGTCGTTAGCTTTAACACAAATTATACCTTTTATTGGCTACCCAACAATACTTATTTTCTCATCCCGGAGAGGGAACTCTACTTTACGTACAACGTGAAAGAATCGAGGATTGATGAGAAACCACGATGGTTTACAGATATCCGCCATGCTTTGTATAGCATAAGCAGCCACACTGGTAATCTAGGAGGAGTTATTCCGGCTTACTCTCTCTGCCGACCCTTAGCATTTGAGGGTCGCGGAACCTCAACTCCGCAGCAGTACGTCCCAATCAATCGTCCTGTACGAGTTCAGCCGGGCTTCGATGGCTTGGAGTTTTTTTGCCTTTTTGGTTGGTCTACCTTTGTAGGTCCAGCGTTTGGTTTGCTCGTGGATCTCCTCGTATCGCCTCTCAAGTCCCACTTCGTCCTGGATTATCTGATATAGCAGAAGGGCGTGATGTTTGCTACGGCCAACAAAATAAAATCGCTACACGCCGGCAAAATGAGTTACTCTACAAGTCAGGTCGGAGATATGGTAGCAGAAGCGTAACAAATAAAAAGGACCTGGGTCTATCTCCAGGTCCTAATAGCGGAGGAGAGTTTCATACCTACGACCTGATTAGTATGCGCCCTTTGTAAAATCTATTCGGTTCAAAGGTCGCAGGTTCATATCGGGTGAAATTGAGGGGATAAAAAAAGAGATAACTCCTTACTAATAAAGAAGTTATCTCTATGTCTTAATAGCGGGGGAGAGTTTCATACCTACGACCTGATTAGTATACGCCCTCTGTAAAATCTATTCGGTTCAAAGGTCGCAGGTCCATATCGGATGAAATTGAGGGGATAAAAAAGAGATAACTCCTTACTAATAAAGAAGTTATCTCTATGTCTTAATAGCGGGGGAGCGTTTCGAACCTACGACCATAGCTCAGCAGGAACCATCGATAATAGAATCAAAGAGGCTCTATCGGGAAATTACTGAGCCCGGCAAGGAAGCGAAAAGCAGCAGAATGCATACAACAAGAGATGGATGTTTCCGAGCATCGGACATGTGAAGTTGGATTCCTGCAAACTCGAAAGTGCTCTCAATAATTACGTTACCGCTCATTGAGAAATAATAGTTTAGAAAACGGGCTGGTCTTGAATGCGCCCATAAGATAAAATAATGGTTTGTTGTCCTACAGTAGGCGTTGGTTAATTAAAACAGACGTGTGAATTTGCAGTTGGAGGCGAAAGAGAAAGATGGCCAATTTTGGTAACCGTATTTTTCGAGCCGCCAGGCTGGACGTTGCTTTGTACGAACAAGTGGAGGCTGATAAGTCTGCGTTAGGTCAGGCTATGGGCGTTGTGGTTCTCTCCAGTATAGCAGCTGGAATAGGGAGTTCTTCAAAAGCCGGGCTCTTTGGAATGCTGATGGGGGTAGTTGTAGCTCTTGTGGGTTGGTATATCTGGGCGTACTTGACTTATTTTATTGGTACAAGGTTGCTGCCGGAGCCACAGACTAAAGCTGATCATGGCGAGTTGCTGCGGACGATTGGTTTTTCGAGTTCTCCCGGGCTGATTCGAGTCCTTGGGATTATCCCGGGTTTGCGAAGTATTGTTTTCCCAATCGCCGCAATCTGGATGCTGGTTGCAATGGTAATTGCAGTCAGACAAGCTCTTGATTACAGCAGCACACTCCGTGCCATAGGGGTTTGCCTGATCGGTTGGATTGTTCAAATTGTAATGTTTGTATTGCTGTTTTCTATTTTCGGGGGTTTTGCAGGCTAACGGCAGAGATAAAGCAGCTTGCGAAAAAGCATAAGCGATACGGTTACCGGATGTGGTGGACTTCAATGGGTTCAAAAACCCCTTTTGGGCACCAAACAAAGAAGCGTAGCAAATAAAAAAGAACCTTGGCGGGGGTTCCGGGAGTGGCCCTGGTTCGGCGCTCCCTTCAAATCAAACTCTGGAAGGTCGGTGCCCGTAGATGACCCATTTCCGTTAGCCCGAAGTAGCGAACTCTGCACCGCCAGCCGGGCAATCGGCATATAGACCCGGAAGGACAATCCACCGGCTCTTGGAGCTTTGGTGCTTTCGTCAATTCAGCAAGGAACTGTTGTCAAACAAAATGACCGGATCAGGATATTATCAGAAGCATCTTCGTTGCTATACGAAAGAAGCTCACTTATCAGCGCTGCCCTTTTAGTGAGCTTTAAGGGAACAAACGGCAGTACTTAACTTTCAGTTGTGGATGTTACCTTACTCGAAGACCAACATCTCCACCGATCCCAAAACAGTCCGAGTGATGAAATTGTGAGAAATTTTAGACAAGCAACTTCGACCACGCGTAAAGCCGTGTTTGATGGACCAAACAGAATGCCTGTAGAGTAGAGGAGTAATATGTGGAACTGAACCAAAATCTGTGGTTTAGCAATTTTAGCATAAATATTTTGCGGTTCGTCCGGACCATTGAACCTCAACATTGAGGTATCGAAAAGATTCCCACAATCGCTGGACAATTAAGCAATATTTTTTTCTTGATTTCTACAGACGAAAACACTTATATACATTACAAATTATCTGGATCAGTTAGGTTGTGAGGAATTCTCTTATTCTGACATGCTTTCTTGGAATCTCATATTAGACGCGAAAGCGGTTTTTTGAGAAAATGCTATTGTTGCAACGGAGCCAGCAATGAGAAAAGCGATGCTATTAGTATTAATCCTAACTTTTATCATAAATTCGACGGCAATAGGAGAGGTTTCGATGAGGGTATGCCTAGCCAACGACAAGACGCCCTTTCTGCCACTTGAGGTCAACCTGCCCATTATCAGATATCCAAGCATCATGGTTGGAACAGAACTTTCGATTATCGTGAGTTCAGATATTGATGGATATTGGTATGGTGGTTTATTTATTCGAGAAGAAGATAAAGAATATGGAGTTTTATCAGCTAGAGATTACAATGACATCACTTTGGACTGGGAAGGTTCGCGTCTCGATCCTGTAAGTAGTAACGCTCGAGTATACGATTGGGAAAGTGAGGTTATGATTGGTTTTGACTTGTACGGCCATAGAAAAGCTATAGCAGGCGATTGGTTTATCATCGACTACACGGCTACAGGCATAGGAAACTGCAATGTGGAGTTCTATGATTACTGTGTGCCAAACGGCAGGGATTTCCCTATCTGTGAGATGGTGTTTTGTCACGTTCCTACACGTGATTTCAATAACGATGCTGTCGTGGATTGGAGGGATTTTGCTCAACTTGCCTCATACTGGCAGACAAATGATTGTAATGATCCTAACTGGTGCGAAGGTTCTGATCTCGACCTCGATGGCGACGTGGACATTAGCGATTTAATGTTGTTTGCTGAATACTGGCTTGAAACAACAGAATACAATTTCTGCCCGCGGGACTTCGACAACGATATAAAAGTTAACCTTGTTGACTTTGCCATCCTTGCCTCATATTGGCAAGTAACAGATTGCTGTAATCCAGACTGGTGCGAAGGAACTGACCTTGATATTGATGGCGATGTTGACATCAATGATTTAATGTTGTTTTGCGACTACTGGCTTAAAAAGACCAGATAGTAGCATTCACCTGCTACGCGGGTGCGAGGATCACTTATATCATGCAAATTGTTTCCCTGATTCTATAGTGGGCATTGTACAACTGCTGGTAATGTTAAAATCATTGCTAATCAAGGTATCTTAAGTAGAATCCATCTCATGAATCCCTTCGCGGTGTTTTCGCCATTTTGAAAGAATCTTCAAAAGAAAATCAACATTTCTCGGTTCGGATTCGTCTTCTTTATAGAAGTAATTTTGGTATCAACATCTGAAACGGATTAATAAGTAAATCATTTTTGTTAACTCCCTTTCACTGAAGGAGGTTGTTATGAAATTCCAATCTCTTACATTTCTTATTGTTGCCTTACTATCTGTTCATTCCACTTCTTTAGCAGATCGCCCATTGGATAGGGCGGAGATTTTGCAAATCTTCGATATCGTAGTAAGCCAAGGGCGTAAAACCTGGATTCCTGCAGGTACAATTGAAGCAATCCACGAGGAATACAGGGCACCAAAGACAACGAATCCCGCCGAAATCAATAGCAGAATTAATCAGAAGATACAGGAATACCAAAGCAATCCTAACAAACGAGAGTTAACCGAAAATCTGCAAAAAATGATGCTTGATGCAATACCATTTAATGTCAGGTACAGGTTATCAAACGAATATACAATGAATTCAGATGTCATCGTAAAGTTTGACGGTGACAGGTTCTACTGGGAAATCAACGTAACTTCACGTACAGATTCTGTAAAACCGGGGGAAAGCCTCGAAGGCAATTTTATGACCGAGCAGTTTGACTTAGATTGGAATGCGAAACGGATTTTCGCCTGGGACGGCACAAAGTATACTACTTACTTCCTGCCTGGCAATCATGCTACTGTTGACACGACGGGAAATACCCCACATGTTGTGAATGGTCCATTAACCGCCGGACTCATTCCCTGGGGATATGGCTATTACACATATGAGAACCTCTCAGATGCAGATTTCTCTGCTATTGAGAAATATGTCGATGGTCGAACCCAAATAGAACTGACACTTACTAATGACGATGGATTGGAGATGTTATTTGTATTAGACCCTGCGAAAGATTATGCCATGATCTCCTACTCAATGAGTGGTCGTGGCAACTTGTTTATATCCAACCACTATGCCGGATACCAATTGTTATCCGGCAACTGGGTTCCTACCACCATTTTGTTAGAACGATATGAAAATGGGTCAAATAGACTGCTGACGCGTGACTTGTGGAATATAACCCACATCAATGGAAATGTTCCAGCAAGATATGAGTTCGACGTTGACTATGAAGATGACGCATTGATAGAGCACTTCTCATTTGTTAGTGACAAGCCTCAAATGTATCGCTACTCACAGGCTGTTGATACAGATATGCTTTTAGCTGAAAGATTAACTTATGCAGCGGCTGAAGGATTGCAACCTCAAAACTGTGCTACGATATCACTAAAATATGTCACTTCGCGGTTAGGCAAAGATGTTACCGACCGACAACTGGCCGAGTTAGTAAAGGAGCCAAATGGACAGACGAGCCTTTATTCAATGAAGAAATTAGCACAAGGTTTAGGTCTTTACTGCCGGGTCGTCAAGACTGATATCCAGACACTTCAAAATCTATATGGCTGCGAGGTAATCCTGCATATCCCCGGGAAAAACCATTTCGTTGTTCTTGACTATATTGATACACAGAGTGTGTGGATCATAGATTTGGCCAGTAGTAAATTCTACAGCCGTAAAGGTACTAACTTCTTCGATATGGATTGGACCGAAGGTATAGCTCTTCTGATTTCCGACCGACCTATCCAAATGCAAGGCAACATGAATGAAATTTTCGATGCCAAGAATCACAATATTATCGGTGGTTCTGGTTACTCGTGTACCCGACTCCTCCAGACATATAATGTAATATATTGCGACTATGCCTTTGGGCTATGTGGGGGTTGGTATGAAGTATACTTCACAAGATATGGTTGCGAGGCCGCCGAAAGCGGCAGTTGCATTGGCTTGTGGATGCTTAGATATCGAGAAAGCCCCTGTATAGAAGACCCATATGACCCTCTTGCCTGTGATGTGACAGGTGAATGGACCTGTTATTATATGCGGGCGTGTGGATAGCTACTTCGTCGCGGTTTTGGTTAATAAAGCAGATAGGAAAGAGGGAGTCCTACCTGCTTTTTTTATGAGAGGAACGTGTTGACCCTCACCAGAGTAACCGTAGAATAAGGATCATGAGGCATGCTGGTTTTACACTTATCGAATTGATTGTAGTTATCTCAACTTTTGCTCTTTTTATGGCTATTTTTGTCCCTGTGCTACAGAGTTCCAGGGAGAACGCGAAAGCTGCTCTGTGCGGGTCAAATGTGAAGCAGTTAATACTCGGTTTATTTAGCTATGAAACCGAAAATCAGACCTTACCCTATGGTTTTTATGATAGTCCTACACCACCTCCAGGTGGCTACGCCGGATATGGCCAGTACGACAGAAAAGGATGCTGGTGGCTCAACTTTATAGAAGGGTTCTACAAAAAATCCGATGGCAAAAAAACAGTAGTCCAGTGTCCCTGTAAACAATTGAATGACCCTATGATCAATAACAATATCCTCTGTGGCAATTATGGCGTGAATCGGTCTATCTGCAAAAGCTCTGATGATATTCAAATCCACAAGGAAGAATTCGTTGGAAGACCGTTAAGTATCGCCGAGATAACAAGACCTGCCGGGACTTTGCTAATTACCGACAGTGGCTATAGTTTAATAAGTTGGTGGCATGCAACGAATGAACCTCCAGTCGTGCTTGGTAGTACCATAATAGAAGATACCGCTTATGTGCCAGGTCTTTGGATTAACGAAGATAGAGATTTGTGGCCTGGCCAAGAACAGGACGCCGTATACAGCCGACATCCAAATAAAACTGTCAATGTTGGATTCGCAGATGGACACGTAAGTCGTATAAAAGCCGACGATTTATTCGTTGAGAGCATGGCTGAGGACTATATGAACAAAAGCCCTCTTTGGGTGCCGAAATAGGATACCTCTATGTCAATAGGATAACTCCTTTAATGCATTTTGCATTTGACTAGTACTCAAATATTCAGGTGTCATTATTGCTTCCAGAGTAAAGTCAGCATCGTTAGCTAACCTTTTATAGCGTTTGATTTCCCGCACAAGATTTGTTTTCGGATCTACAAAAAACCGCCATTTCCAGAATGCTAAGGAGCCATCGTAAGCTTTTTTAGTCCATTCCAAATCATATACTTCAATTCCCTTGGTACCTTCCAGGCCGCCATTATCTACCCGCCTCCATTTGGCACCGACAGGAACTTCGGATATTTCATTAAACGGCATTAAACCCAGACAACCACTCATTCTTGTTTCGACAGCATTGATGGTATCATCAGTTAATTGGATCGTGTCGGTTACGCCAGTATCCAGTTGCTTTGTCTTTCTTATTCTATTAGGGATATCCCATAAAACTAATTCTCGCTTGGTCTTGCTCATATAAATGTTTGACGTTCGGGATACCCAAATCTCTTGAACAGGTTCCTTCTCATCGGGGACAAAGCTTGAAATACGGACATTTTTGACCTTCCCAATGGCCTTATAGATTCCTTCAATGGTAACCGCTTTAGCAAGTGGTACATTAAGCAATAAGGCAAAACCGACCAATATAATAGCAGCGGTTGTAATTGCAGTCTTTAGTAAAGGTTTTAGCTTCTTCCTTGAGACTTTGTGCTTTAAGGCATCTCCAGAGTCAATAGTTGAAACTAGTTGCTGAGGCACTGCTTCATCTTCGCGGTTTATAACCTTTACCTTGATCGGGAAACCACGATATAGGTCATCAGATTCACCAGCAGCATGAGCTTTAACAGACTGATCTATATTGTATATTGTGACAACTTCAGACTCAGCTCGTTCAACAATAGCATATATAGTGTTGTGCAACTGTTGCATCTTAGCCAGACATGTTGGGCAGGTGCGCATGTGAGAAGTGAGGGATTCGCGGAATTTGGCATACTTGTCGTTGGCGGGGTCAAAGCCATATGGAACTACATAATCAAAGATGTCGGCTGACAAGATCTGTTCACATGGGAATACATCCTGTGTTCCTGCCCTGATTAACAGTTCGGTACGAAAGTCGTCCCGATATTGATACAAGACACTCCGGCAATTGTGACAGGTGCATAGATGTTTCAATACTTCTTTGTCGGTTTCCTCGAAGTGCATCAGCACAACAGCGAAAATAGCAGTCTGAGCTTTTAAGCAATTAACATTATCTTGGCCAGCCTTATCTGCGAACAGTTGGCTCAATCGACATAGCTGATTATGGTTAAGGCCCAGGTTTCGGATCATGTCTAAATCTTCAGAACATTGCCGGCAGTTGTCCAGATGAGCAGTTATCGGCGTCGGAATTCTAATCACTAAGGTCGGGTCTAACATGCTCGGTAGAAATGGTCTAACAATCTTGCATGTTACCCTTTTGCCTATGTATGCAAAGTGAAGCTTTAACATTTCAGTCATCGCAGCAGAGATTCCCTGATTTTGCTGCGGTTTTACTTTCTCTTTGTGCCATAGTGCTTCCTTAAGTTGATTTATATGCTCTTGGCAATCATGACACTGCTCAATATGGTTAATGATAGACTCCGGAATTAATTCTCGACTTTCTTCAATGAGAAAGTCATAGTAATACAATTCAGCTTTTTTGCACTGTAAACGATGATTAGGGGCGATCATTATAATTACCTTCTTGGGCCAGTAAGAAAATGCCGGATTTTACGTAATCCTACGGAAACATACCTGCTGACGGATCTGCTATCCACATCCATTTTCCCCGCTATCTCTTTAATACTGGAATTGTCCCTATACCGCATAGTAACCGCCAGAGCTTCGCTTGGCCGTAATTGTTCTTCAATGAGTGTAAACATTTTATTCCTTTCTTCTACCTCGATCAAAAAATCTTCCGGTCTATGTTGAGTCGCAGAATGACTGAGATGCTCGGCGTATCTATGTGTATGATTGCGGTACCTCTCCACTCGACGAGTATTATCAGTTATACCATTGATTATCACCCTATAAAGATAGCTTTTGGTATTTCGTATATCTGCAGGCAGAGGCTTAGAAACTAGTAAAAGAAATAAATCCTGGAACAGGTCATCCACTCGTTCCTTATTCTCGACTTTATAGCTGATAACCGCACGAATAAAATCCCCATGTTCAATAAAAATCCTAGCTGTATCTTTTACATTACTTGTCTTCCCCCCCATGCTTGTATCCGACAACGACATCGCAGTTCAGCTCTAAAGAGATTTCCTCTGGAAATCACAAAAGGGGCAAGAGACGATTCACTCGCAAATAATCAATATTTCTAAGATCCACTTTGCCATCACTGTGTACTATACAAAAAGTTCCTGGCTTGTTACAATTCATTTCTCTGATATCAGGTTTGTTCACTTGTGACATGCCACTATTGAGCATACTTCCAGTTCAGCATATAAAAATAATTCTCTTCGCTTGTTTTACTTCGTTTACTTTCCATTGTAATGTCAATTATAGAAACCTAAACGCCTTTACACTTTTATACTATTCAAAGGCGCGATGTCTACCTAACTGGCATTTGATTTGATCAAGTACACAGGAGTTGCTCATTTCGTCTTATTATGTTCTGGGCTATTTCTACAATTCGCTGCCGCAGGACTCCTGGGGCCAAAACTTGCACCTGATCACCATAGCCCAGAATCCACCACGTTATCTCGCTAAGTCTATCGACGCGGAATTCAATGATCGCAGAACCATCGTTCTTGAAAGTAACCTGTTGTGAGCTGTGCCACTTGACCTCGGCGACACTATGAGCGACTTTTGGCAGAAACCTGAGCTTGACATGGTAGAGCTTGCCTTCTGGCGTCATAGACCAAGCCCTGTTGAGATACTCAGATACGTTAAATTTCTCATCCTTAATAAAATATTTATCTGATATATTTACTTCCTTGATTTGGTTGAACTTCAAAGCGTGAAATCCTTTTCGAAGAGTCGATTTACCAAGCACATACCATGCCTTGCCGCTATAAATTAAATGATAAGGATTCAGATTGGCTGCTACGTCTTTCTGTTCATGGGGCAAGTAATACCAAATGTTCACTATTCGCTTCCTCAAAATGGCTGTTAGCAGCTGTGCAAATACCCTATCTAATAAGCTCAGACTTTCTTGCTGGTAAACTCTTATGGAGATGTTGCGCAGTGCCGCATTACAATATTCTCTAATTTTGACTGGCAGGATGTTCTCGATTTTCAAAGCAGCTAACAGAGCCGATCGTTTGAACGGAAAATGAATTTGTTCACTTCCTTTACGGATCAGTAAAAGCAGACCTATCGCTTCCTGTATATTTAAATTTGCAGACGGGAAACAGAAGCCAAGCTTTATCATATAACTACCACTTTTAGCATCGAAGTGGTATGGTACACCGATAGCCTTCAATTCTTGCAGGTCGCGGAAGATCGTTCGTGGGCTTGCCCCAAAGATCTTGGATAAGTCATTGACGGTATAACGTCTTCCCGTTTGTAACGTCGTCAGAATTTCTATGATTCTGCTAATTCTGCTGGGTTTCACACTGCTTTCTTCTCAAATAGTTTTGCCAAAGATAACGGAATTGTACTTACTTCGCTAAATACTTCAAGCCAGTTTAATATTAAAAGTGGGATGAGAAAGGGACATCGCATAAGTTGGTTGAAGACCATGTGTGCATTAAAGAATGATTTTAGATAGTTGAAGAAAAAATCATAAAAATTAGAAAGATTTCCTCAGATGCCATTTTGATCACTCAATATAATAAGATTAATAATAGTGTACCTTGCTATAAAACCTTTGACCAAATTTACTCAAAAAGCAAGAGTTATGAGTATTAGATGACGGTACTTACAAACAGAGACTCCAGAAAGAACGCATCATGGCGTACCTAATAACAAGATAGTACCATTAGCAGAGCAAAGAGGTAGGGGATGAAAAAAACTGCGGCTTTGGAATTCAAGACTGCAAGCGGAAGCACTTTCTTTATTCAAGGGTTTCGACAGAAAAGATCTCTCCAATAGCCTGAAAGCTATAAGGACTATCTGGATCAACTAAGATGCACATTCTAAAGATAAAAGAGGCACCTGGACTGAATAAAAGGAACACAAAGTTGATATTTCATTTATGGAAATTTCTTGCAATATAGCTGCGAAGTGGACAGAGGCAGAAGGTAGTCTCGGCTCCAAAATGAAACTTAAGTCTACACATTCTTACATCTTCTTCCAAACATTCGATTAGTTTCCCATTTGCGAAAATCTTTACCTTGCTTAAATTGCGAAAACCGGATTTGTAGCATTCAAAATTTCTCGAGCAGTTAATGGATCGAATAATTTCTTCAATATCTTCCGTTTGCTCTTGAGTTATCTTCACAGGTTGTACTCCTAAAAGAAAGATCAGAAACTTCAAAAAGCTAGCGAAAAATTTATGCGCATAAAAACTCCTTATATATTAAGGCGTTTTAAAGTAAAAAATGTTGATTCTATTCTCTGGGTTGATTCAACTTCCCGATCCGCGTGCCCATGGAAATGCCTTCTGATCAGCCAGCCAAATGGTTGGGTACGCCAGTGATTGCCACGATTGCTCGGCTATTATGCGGAGAACTCGCCCTGCAGAACGAGTATCTGCACTTGGAAAACAAGATTCTCAAATCCAAGATCAAGGTTCGGATTCGATTCACAGATGATGAGCGAAGATCCTTGGTGGAAGCGGATTCAAGCAGTTGATCCCAAAGTTCCTCGTCGATTCCTTCTGCTCTCTGGCAATGGGCAAGCGACTTATGGAATCCGTGGTCAATATCGTCAAACCCGCAACGCTTCTGGCTTGGACACAGTTCTTGCCCTATTCTCGCTTGACAAGCGGAGCGAAAGGTCATATGGATGCTCAGACTCTTTACTGTTCGCTCGGTGGATTTGTGTATTCGAGTGTTGTTTTGTTCATTCTGTCAATGCAAGGAGACCATGTGTTATGGCAAAGAAGACAACAGTGAAAACACCTGCAAAACCGATGAGCAAGAGTGAGGTCGTATCAGGGATTGCCGATGCGACTGGGCTAACAAAGAAGCAGGTGAGCTCGGTGTTTGAAGCGATGGCCGGTCAGATCAAAAAGAGCCTTGGTCGCAGCGGCCCCGGTGCTTACACGGTCCCGGGCCTGATGAAACTGGTTGTCGTGCGAAAACCTGCCACCAAGGCTCGCAAGGGTGTCAATCCCTTCACCGGTGAAGAGACCATGTTCAAAGCCAAGCCAGCGCGGAATGTGGTGAAGATTCGGCCGCTGAAGAACCTCAAAGACATGGTCTGACCTCGAAAAGGATCTTGATGAATTGCGCAGGCCCGCATCACATGATCTGCCGTAGCGCTGTCTGCAGTCGGTAAGGCGTTCCGCCCTGAGGGAGTTCTCAACGTCATGAAACGAGATCTTGCCTTCGTCGTTCTGATCGCCGACCTACTGGCCAACTCTACCACCACGGCCCAGGCCGAAGCCTGGCCCGTCTGGCGTGGCCCGCGCGGCGACGGCACGTGTACGGAGCAAAACGTCCCCACTAAATGGGACCCAGCGGGCGCGCTCTGGAAGACAGAACTTCCCGGCCAAGGGCATGCGTCCCCGATTGTCTGGGGCGATCGCGTCTTGACCGTCACCGCCCTGCCTGCGACACAGCAGTGCGTGCTTCTCTGCCTGGACCGCAACACCGGAAAGATCCTCTGGCAACGGACCGTCCTGCAGGGGCCGCTGGAGAAGATCCACAAGGAGAACAGTCATGCCTCGGGTACGCCGGCCACCGATGGGGAGCGGGTCTACGTCGCCTTCCGCGTCGGCGACGACATCGTTGTGGCCGCGCATGACTTCGCCGGCGGGAAGCAGCTCTGGCTGGTCCGACCGGGGACACATTCCGGCGAGTGGGGGTTCAGCAATGCGCCCGTGCTGTTCAAAGATAAGGTCATTGTCGACGGCGACAGCAAAGGCGATTCCTTCCTGATCGCTCTGGGCCGCGACGACGGAAAGACACTCTGGCGCATCAGCCGTGCTAATAAGGGAATCAGCTACAGTGCTCCACTGATCCGTGAGTTGGCCGGCCGCACTCAATTGATCCAGTGCGGCGACCGGTGCGTGGCCAGTTTCGATCCCGACACCGGCCAGCAGCTCTGGAAGGTTGACGGCCCCTCGCAGGAATTCGTCGCCACGCCGGTCTACAGCGAAAGCGCTGGACTGGTTTTCGTCAGCAGCAGTTGGCCCAAACAGATCCTGCTCGCGATCCGGCCCGATGGCAGGGGTGATGTCACGGAGACCCACATCGCCTGGCACGACACAAAGGGGGCCCCTTATGTCCCCTCCATGATCGTAGCGGACGATTTCCTGCTCAGCGTCAATAATTCCGGCGTGGCATTCTGCTATGAGGCCGCCACCGGTAAGGTACTCTGGCAGGAGAAGCTCGGGCGGCACCACGCCTCCCCCGTTCTGGTGGGTGGACAGGTCTTCTTCATCAACGACGACGGCGAGGTGAACGTGATCAAACCGGGTGTGGAGTTCGAGCGCGTCGCAAAGTATGAGCTGGGTGAGTCGTGCTATGCTTCACCGGCTATCAGCGATGGCCAGGTCTTCCTGCGCGGCTTCAAGCATCTCTTCTGCTTCGGCCGGAAAGTCAATTAGAAGCCGCCGTTCTGGTCCGAATCGTTTTTCGCAGTTCGAAGCGTAGTGGGCAGAAAGGAACCTGGATTTATCCGCCTACGGCGGATTTATCTCCAGGTCCCAACAGGCTGTGTCATAATTCTAAAATTGGCTAAATGACCTTTATTCTTTGCCCAAAAACAAGGGCGGAATTCGCAAAATCCTAATTGCGACACAGCCTGCCAATAGCGGGGGATGTCTTCGAACATCCGATCACCTCGTTTTATGCCCTCTGAAAACAGGGTTCATAGCGCGGTAGTCGCAGGTTCATAACGGGCAAAACGAGCATACAAAAAAGAGATAACACCTTGTTAATAAAGGAGTTATCTCTAGGTTTCCATAGTGGGGGTTCATTTCATACCTACGACCTGATTAGTATGCGCCCCTCCAAAATTCAAAAAGTCGCAGGTTCGTAACGGGTGGTCGCAGGTTCATAACGGGCTATTTGGGGACACAAAAAAAGAGATAACCCCTTGTTAGAAAAGAAGTTATCTCTTGGTCAGCATAGCGGGGGCAGGATTCGAACCTGCGACCTCCGGGTTATGGGCCCGACGAGCTACCAAACTGCTCTACCCCGCGATCAATTCATAACTCGTATAATACTGATTACGCATCAAAATAAAATAAACGCTCAAAACTCACACATCAGAAAATACCGTCAAACAAATCTATTATCAAGCGTATAAAACCAGAATCACAAATTCTTGCGAATCTCGGCAGCAATTTCGTCAATCCGCCCCTGTTGATACTCATAAGAAGGCCAACGTTCAAAAAGGCCATCGCCAGCATTGCGCGGGATTATGTGAAAGTGCAAATGATCAATAAGTTGGCCAGCAGATCTTCCATTATTATTTAACAGATTATAGCCTTCACAATCCATGGCATCAACAACGGCCTTGGCGATCCTGTTTATGCGCGAGGCAATCAGACCCATCTGTTCAGCAGGGCAATCGTGCAGCATTTCAAAGTGTTGTTTAGGAACGACCAACGTATGCCCATCACTTATCGGTCGAATATCCAAGAATGAAAGAACTACATCATCTTCGTATATCTCCGTGACAGGAATCTGACCGGCCACCATCTTACAGAAAAGACACTCCTTTGTGCTCATCAAACTGCTGTCCTTTAAGCGGCAATATTACTTCTAATTTCCCTGCTCTTTCTGGTCATTAGCCTCTACAGAGTCTTCAGCTTTAGCCTCTGTTTCAGACTCACTTGGCTGCTCAGCATCGTTAGCTTCCTTGGCCTTGGTATCTTGCTCAGGCTCAGCAGACACTATTGGTTCAGGTGTTTCGGAAACAGATTCCCGCTCGGCCTTTGCAGCTTTCCTGGTCTTTCTGCGAGAACGCTTGGTAGTAGTTTTGGCTCGCTTCTTTGGACTCTCATCAGGGCCTACGAGTTGCAGCAAGACAAGTTGGCCATTATCACCCAGGCGTTTCAACGACAGTCGGATAATCCGTGAATAACCGCCCGGTCTGTCGAGATATCGCGGGCCAAGCTCGCTGAACAGTTTACCTACTATCGTGCCTTTCTTGACCGCCTTACCATCCTCATAGTCAACGATGTCACGGTTGCCAAGCAAAGCAATGACCCGACGTCTGCTGTGTAAAGTACCTTTCTTAGCCAGGGTAATGAGCTTTTCGACAAAAGGCTTTACCTCTTTTGCCTTTTCGATCGTGGTTGAGATCGTCTCATGCTCGATTAGCGAAGCTACCAGATTCCGTCTCATGGCCAAACGATGCTCACTTGTTCTACTCAACCGACGTCCTGCTACTCTATGACGCATATACTCAAATTCCTTTTCTATTTCTATCTGCCATGTTGCCCACAACAGCGACAACAAAAACATGTTAAAATCAACTACCTATGTCAGTCATTCCTAAAGACAATCCTATGTCTTCCAGTTTTCTCCTGATCTCCCGCAGAGATGTCTTACCAAAGCTGCGAATCTTAAGCAAATCAACGTCTGTCATCTGAACTAACTGACGGACTGTCTCGACTTTTACCGCCTCAAGACAATTGCTGGCTCGTACCGATAACTCCAATTCCTGAATAGGAGTGTTGAGTTTCTTTGCCAATTCCTCATCAATTTCTCCTTCCTCTGGTACTTCGTCAGCAAGCTGGCCAATAACAGTCTGCTCACCAATCTCATAGTATTGTACAAATGGATTAATATGCTTGCGCAATATCTTGGCGGCTTCCACTAAAGCCATCTCAGGTGTAATTGTTCTATTTGTCCAAATCTCCAAAATAAGCTTGTCATAATTTGTTCGCTGCCCAACACGGGTGTTCTCGGTGGCGTATCGGACTCTCGTAACTGGGGAATATACAGCATCAAGTTGTATTCTGCCAATTTCCTGATCGAACCTGTCAGCATCCTGAATCCGCTCTGCGGCTGGTACATAGCCTCTGCCATTCTCGACAACCATTTCCATCTCAAAAGTCACGTCCTCGGTCAGATTTGCCAAGACAATGTCTTTGTTTATTACTTCTATGGCAGGATCAGCTACGATATCTCCGGCCTTTACAGCCCCAGCTTTATTCGCTGAAACCTTCATAGTCTTCGGACCTTCGCCCTGCAGCCGAGTGATGAGGCTCTTGACATTAAGAACGATATCGGTGACGTCCTCCATAACTCCAGGCATCGAGGTGAACTCATGATCGACACCGGCTATCTTGATCGATGTTACAGCACTACCTTCCAAAGATGAGAGCAAAATGCGCCTTAAGCTATTACCAATGGTCGTGCCAAAACCACGCTCGAAAGGCTCAATGAAAAACCGGCCATACCTATCGCTCGAGATATTCACGTCTCGCTCAACACGTGTGGGCAATTCCAAACCACGCCATGTAACTCGCATATAGGCCTCCGTCAAAATCATATATTGGATTTACATTCCCAAGATGCTGATTCTCTCTCATTCCTCTTGTTGGTCATGCCTCTTAATATTTTATCTACATAATTGCAGCTTTGTGCTTGTGATGAGACTACCTCGAGCAAAATTCCACAACCAATTGCTCTTCCACAGGTATCTGGACATCAGCCCGATCCGGTAACGCAACAATAGTAGCTTCGGGCTTGTCACGGTCTAATTGAAGCCAGGCTTGTGTTGTATAATTAGGATTACTCTCAAGCTGCTGTTTCACTAACTTGACACTTTTATCCGAATCCTTGATTTCTAACCTATCACCGATCTTTACGGCATAATCACTAACGTCTACTTTCCGCCCGTTTACATAGATATGTCCATGAGCGATTAGTTGCCTCGAGGCCTTACGAGATGGGGCAAAATTCAGTTTATAAACGACATTATCCAAGCGTCGCTCTAAAAGTTGCAGCAAAGTTTCTCCTGTATTGCCCCTCATCCGCTCAGCCTTGTGAAAGTATCTCATAAACTGCCGTTCAAAAAGCCCATAGTGCCTTTTAACTTTTTGTTTCTCTCGCAACCGGATGGCATACTCGCTGGCTCTGCTTCTGCGCCAACCATGCATGCCAGGTGCCAGATTTCGCTGTCTTTTTTCGATCTGACACTTGGCAGTTTCACATCGAGTGCCCTTAAGAAATAGTTTCATCCCTTCACGACGACAATACGTACAAGATGGACCAAGATAACGTCCCATTTCTCACTCAACTCCCAAAAAGTTCCGACTGCTCGTTCATACTCGCCTTCGCTTTGGTGGCCTACAGCCATTGTGGGGAAGTGGCGTGACATCCTCTATCGAGGTAATGCGTAATCCCGCAGCCTGAATCGCTGAAATAGCAGACTCGCGACCAGAGCCAGGACCCTTAACTTTGATCTCCACTTCACGCACACCATGACGCATAGCGGCGCCGGCGCATCTCTGTGCCGCCTGCTGAGCGGCAAACGGTGTGCTCTTGCGAGAACCTTTAAAGCCAACGCAACCTGACGAACCCGAACAGATCGTGTCACCATCCAAGTCCGTGACTGTGATCAACGTATTGTTGAAAGTCGACTTAATATAAACAACCGCCCTGGCAACATTCTTCCTAACCTTGCGTTTCGTACTTTTCGCCATAGTCTTCGGCTTACTGCCTCCACTTTACCACATTTGTCTGATCATTGATTTATCTTTACGTACCACAGAGCTTATTCATAGCCATAGAAGCTCTGCCAAGCTTTACCGCTTCTCCTTAACACCTTTCTTGCCAGCAACTGTCTTTCGTGGGCCTTTGCGAGTTCGAGCGTTACTTTGGGTACACTGACCACGAACAGGCAGACCTCTCCTGTGGCGAATACCTCGGTAACAACTTATATCACGCAAACGCGCAATATTCTGAGCCACCTGTCGGCGAAGCTGACCACCGACTATATAATTGCGGTCGATAATCTGCGTTATCCGGCTAAGATCATCTTCACTGAGCTTGCCGGCTTTGGCATCCCTGTCGATCCTGGCATCTTTTAAGATTTGTCCCGAGGTGTATTTACCTATGCCAGGAATATGTGTTAGCGAAATCCATATCGCTTTTCCGTCCGGAATATCAACACCCACTATACGCGGCATACCAACTCCTCTTGACCTGTGGTCCCTATATGCAGATAATAACCTGCGAACTGAAAGACAAAACCTATCACGATCAATCTCACTATCCCTGACGCTGCTTATGTCGAGGGTTTGTGCATATCACCCGTACAATACCTTTGCGACGGACAATCTTGCAATTCTCACATATACGCCTTACAGAACTTCTAACTTTCATCTTTTATATTTCCAACTATTAGGCTGCTATCTCACTATTAACAAGCAGTAAAGGTAGCATATAATCGCTTACATTAATGCCGTAAGACAATCCGGCCTCTGTTCAAATCGTAAGGAGACATTTCTACTGTCACCGTATCACCCGGCAAGATACGAATAAAATGCATACGCATCTTACCTGAAACGTGAGCCAGAACTTTATGGCCATTTTCCAGCTCTACTCTGAACATAGCATTTGGCAAAGCTTCAACCACTTTGGCTTGCAATCTTATCGCGTCCTTCTTTGCCATAAAATTCTCTTAAATTCCCCACAGAGAGCCTAAGGATACAAAACACCAAAGCCTCTATAAACTATATCCCATCACGTTTAGCCCCGGATAGAACAACTCTCTGCGAGTACTGTTATTTCACTGTCAGTACCTCACAACCATTTTTAGTTATCGCAATAGTATGTTCAAAATGTGCTGAACATTTACCGTCTTTTGTTACTACGGTCCATCCGTTTTTCAGCGTTCGCACAGCGTAGCCGCCAGCGTTAATCATCGGCTCAACCGCCAAAATCATCCCTTCCCTTAATACAATATCATCAGCCAACAATTCGTTACTGACAAAGTTGGGCACTTTAGGCTCCTCGTGCATTTTTGTACCGATTCCATGCCCAACAAAATCTCTAACTACCGAAAAGCCGGCAGACTCAGCATAATCCTGCATCTCAGAAGCGATCTGGCTCCACTTAACATCCGGGCAGGCCTTTTCAATCGCTACTTGCAGAACCTGCCGCGTTACATCTATCAGCCTGCGTTTCTGCTCGGAAATTTCACCGATGCCAATCGTAACAGCAGCATCACCGCAATAGCCGTCGAGTCGCACGCCAAAATCAATGCTCAGAATATCACCCTGCTCGAGTATGGCATTTCCGGAAGGAATCCCGTGAACAACCTGCTCATTTATAGAGGCACAAATCGCACCAGGAAAAGGAATTCGAGCACTAGGATTTCGTACGCCCTTGAACAAAGCTTGCCCTCCAACCTCATCAACCATCCGAAGCGCAATACTATCCAAATGAGCAGTACTAATGCCAGGTTCTGCAACCTCTTGAAGTTTTGAAAGAACGTCGGCTACAACCTCACCTGCACGGCGCATAAGCTCAATTTCTCTTTGGCTGCGAAGCGTTATAGCCATACAATCTCATACCTCACGCTTGAACATCTCGCACATGGCTCTGCGATTCAGCCAGTGCATCCAGCTTCCGAAAAATGAAAGTACCTATATCGTCAGCATTTCCGTTAGCATCGACTTCATATACGGTTCTATTTCTCTTATAGTAATCTACTACCGGCTCGGTCTGCTCGTAATAAGTCTTAAGACGATTCGCTACAACCTCAGGGGTATCATCAGGTCGCTGGACTAATTCTGTGCCATCGTTGTCACAGATTCCGTCGACCTTCGGCTTGAGGTTCTTAATGTGATAGACTGCCCCACACTTAGGACAGCTTCTCCTGCCGGTAATTCGCTCAATTACTACACGGTCATCTACCTGAAGGTTCATAACTACATCAATCTGCTCATGGTTCCCAGTTAAAGACCTATCCAGTTCAATTGCTTGATTAACCGTCCTCGGAAAGCCATCCAATACGTAACCTTCCACAGGAGCCTGCTTTATCGCTTTGGTCATCATCTCCACTATAATCTGATCCGGCACAAGAGCGCCTGAGTCCATGTAGCTCTGGGCTTTTCTACCAAGCTCGGTGCCTTGGGCTCTTTCCTGTCGCAAAATATCCCCGCTCGACAAATGAAGCAGACCATATCGCTCAACGACGCGTTTGCATTGCGTTCCTTTGCCCGCACCAGGGGCGCCCAGCAAAACTATTCTCATCCGTATGCTCCTTTTATTCTGCCGGCCCCGCTGAAGCCTTCGTAGCTACGCATCAACAAATTGGCCTCGACTCTCTGAACCAGATCGAGCGATACACTTACCACTATTAACAAACCCGTGCCACCGAGAAATGTCGCGACACGCCAATCAATTCCCAACGCGGTCGAGATAACAGTGGGCACAACAGCTATAACCGACAGAAATGCGGCGCCGAAGTAGGTGATTCTAGTCATCACCGTTTCCAGGTAATCCGCCGTTCTACGTCCTGGCCGAAGCCCCGGGATGAAGCTGCCCGAGTCGCGCAAATTTTTGGCCATTTCCCTCGGCTGAAATTGAACAGTTACCCAGAAATAAGCAAACAAGAATATCAACAACATATATACCACATTATATGTATAAGCATGGGGGCTCATCGCTTCTCTGATAACCCGAAGTACATCAGACTCCGCAAACCGCCTAGCCAACTGGTCGATGATTATTGGAGGAAACATCATAAAACTTGATGCGAAGATTATCGGCATCACGCCGCCGTGATTAACCCTCAGTGGCAAATAATGTCGCTGGCCTCCATAGATACGCCGGCCTCGCATCTGCTTTGCCTGTTGAATCGGTATTCGCCGCTGACCCTGTGTTATCAGAATCGCACCGGCGACGACAAAGACAAACGCCGCTATGAGGAACAATATCTTAGCCGGACCTATTGTTCCTACGGGTGCGCCGACTCTTAAGTCAACATTCTGCAGAAGCATCCGAACGGCCCAAGGCATCCGAGCGATAATACCAGCCATAATTATCAAACTGATCCCATTGCCTATACCGTACTCATCTATCTGTTCGCCAAGCCACATCAGGAAGATCGTGCCGGCAGTCATACCAACAATACCCATTATCAGGGCCTGTGTATGCATACCAGCGTATGTGTAAGCCCCGAGCATCTTCATATACATCAGCGATTGAATAACACATATCAGAACCGTGAGATAGCGCGTGTACTCCTGTATCTTTTTATAGCCGGTTTGACCTTCCTGACGTAATTTTTTCAAAGCTGGAACTACCTCGCCCAAAAGCATAAGAATAATCGAGGAGGTAATATAGGGCATGATTCCCAGTCCAAATAAGCTGCTCTTAGCTAAGGTTCCGCCTGTAAATATCTGTAGGTACTCGGCGGCTCTGCCAAGAGGACTGTCCGTATCCCTGGTTTCAACAGCCGATGTTATCTTGGACTGGTCAAAACCAGGATTGGGAATATGAAAGCCAATCCGGTATATTATCAGCAGCGCTAACGTAAAAAGAACCTTATTGCGCAAATCCGGAATTTTGAATATGTTCAAGACCGAACTAATCATTCTTGCCGTCTCCGAGAACCTTTAGAACTACGGCTCTGCTTCTTTCGCTCAGCGGTTATTGTCGTCGCGGTTCCGCCACATCCCATGATCTTCTGCTCTGCAGTCTTACTAAATCTATGGGCCGTAACATTCAACCTCTTTGTAAGTTCGCCATTACCAAGAATCTTGATTTTACTTTTACCGTTAGAAATTAACCTCGAATCCAACAACTGCTTTACGTTCACTTCACTACCATCGTCAAACCTCTCAAGCTGCGATACATTTACAATTTCATAAGATGTCTCAAACTTATAATTGCTAAATCCGCGTTTGGGTAACCGCCTAAATAAAGGCATCTGTCCACCTTCATAAAGACAAACAGTGCTCGAACCAGCTCTGCTATGGGCACCTTTATGACCTCGACCACAAGTCTTGCCGTGGCCGCTGCCCCTGCCTCTGCCGACACGCCTGCGAGCTTTATGTTTACCAGCCTGAGATGTTATTTCATGACTTAGCATTGACACCACCTAATTGCTAACCGCTCCTTCCATGTAGCTAAGCTCTACCCCTCGAATCGACTCAACCATTTCTTTGTTGCGCAACTTCAATAAGCCATTCAACGTGGCTTTAACTACGTTTTTGGCAGAAGTACTTCCGTAGATTTTTGTAAGAACATCCTGCACACCAGCATACTCAAGTACCGCTCGAGCACTTGAGCCAGCAATTACTCCAGTACCGGCACTGGCAGGAACCAGTACAATCTTCGTAGCCCTGAATCTGCCGATCACTTTATGCGGAATGGTCCGCCCTACCAAAGCTATCTTATGCAGGGATTTTTTGGCATCTTTCATTCCCTTCTCGACAGCCAGCGGCACCTCCTTGGCCTTGCCATAGCCAACTCCTACCGTGCCTGCACGGTCTCCAACCACAGCCAACGCCGCAAAGCTGAACCGTCGGCCACCCTTGACCACCTTGGCACAGCGAAAGACCTTCACAACCGTATCTTCCAATGGCTTTTCTTCTTGCTCAGTTAAATTTGCCGCTTCTATAGCCAATTTCTTCTCCAAGACCCCATGCTATATATTTTATTTAGAAAACCAGCCCCGCCTTTCTCGCCGCTTCGGCAAGAACTTTGACTCTGCCATGGTACTTATAGCGGTTTCTATCAAAGCAGACACACTTGATGCCTACCCCAAGGGCTTGCTTTGCGATCGCCTCGCCGACAATCCCAGCGGCCTTTCTGTTGCCCGAGTCGGGTAACTGCTGCTGTAGCGCCTTGACCCTGGTGCTGGCAGAAACAAGTGTTGCCCCAGCCATATCATCTATGATCTGAGCGTAAACATGTCTATTGGAACGAAACACGGACAGACGCGGCCTCTCCGGTGTTCCAAGCACCTTTTTACGCACATGATATTTTCGCCTTAGCGCCGCTGTTTTTCTATTGCCTGCTTTCATAAACAAAATCTCAACTACGCAGCCCCGGATGTGAATGCCTTGCCTGCCTTGCGCCGCACCTGTTCATCAGCATACCGAATGCCTTTTCCCTTATATGGCTCAGGCGGCCTCACATGTCGTACGTCCGCAGCAAATTGACCAAGCTGACATTTGTCTATTCCCGAAAGTGTGAACTTGGCTGGGACATCATTGCCCCTTGTTGCACCTACTTTTATGTTCACCTTTACGCCATCGGGTATTACCAACTCCACAGAATCAGAAAAGCCCACCTGCAAAATTAGTTTTCCATCCTGCTCTTTGACACTATAGCCGGTACCGTACAACTCCATCCGCCTCTGGAAACCCTCGCTGACGCCAGTAACCATATTGGCAATCAGCGCACGCGTGGTTCCATGCAACTGCTTGCTCTGGCGGTCCTTTGGATGCTTGTTCTCTACTAATATCTTTCCCTCGGCATCGTCAATCGTTACTTTAATCTTACTGGGAAAGTTCAACCCCAGGCTACCAAGGGGGCCTGAGAGCTTGATACGCTGGCCGCGCTGCTCAGCCTTTACTCCCTGTGGGATGGCAACAGGTTTACTTCCGATACGACTCATTTAGTTAACCGTACAAAGAATCTCGCCGCCGACATTGGCCTCGCGGCAGCTTCTGTCACTAATCACACCCTTACTGGTAGAAATTACGGCAATACCCATACCTCCCAAGACAAGAGGAAGCTCATCAACAGATGCATAGACCCTACATCCAGGTTTACTCTTTCTTCTAATTTCTCTAATGGCGTGTTGACCCTGATTGTCGTATTTTAGAGTTACTCGTAATATACCTTGCTTGCCGTCATCAATTCTGTCGTAATCTTTGATGTAACCTTCCTTTTTCAAAACAGATGCAATGCCTTCGCAAATATTTGATGCTTTCACATTCACCTGCGCCTTATTCGCGTGCGCAGCATTGCGAATTCGTGTGAGCATATCAGCTATCGGGTCACTCAGACTCATAATCTCATGCCTCACGGTTGTAAAAATGTTCTACCAACTGGCCTTTTTTACACCTGGTATTTTTCCTTCATTAGCCAATGTTCTAAAGCAAATCCGGCAGATCTTAAACTTACGATAGACCGCCTTGGACCTGCCGCAAAGCTCACAACGCGTATATTGTCTTACACGATACTTCTGTTTCTTCTTTACTTTATTTTCCAGTGCCTTTGTTGACATCCAGACACTCCAAACTCTGACAATAGGCTCGAAGCTTTATTGTGCAGATTTGGCTACCGTTGCACCCTTGAACGGCATGCCAAAAAGCGACAACAATCGTCGGGCTTCGTCGTCAGTCTTCGCTGTAGTTACAAATGTAATATTCATACCCTGCTGAAACTCGATCTTGGCCGGGTTTATTTCCGGAAAAACACTTTGTTCATTCAAGCCCAGAGAATAGTTTCCCAGGCCATCAAAGCTATTCGGCTCAAGACCGCGAAAGTCCCTCACACGAGGGATGGCAAGATTGATGAGCCTATCCATAAACTCGTACATCCTTACGCCGCGCATAGTGACTTTCAAGCCGGTCCCCATACCCTCACGGACCTTGAAATTCGAAACGCTCTTTTTGGCTTTGCAGACTCCGGGCATTTGCCCAGTGATCATCATCATGTCCTGCTTTGCCAGTTCCAAAAATTTCTTGTCCTGCGTAGCCCTACCAATGCCCATAGAAACCACGATCTTCTCTATCCGAGGGACAGCCATAGGATTCTCATAGCCAAACTCCTCGGTCAACTGCGGAACTACCTTAGATTTATATAGGTCTCTCAATCGCGCCATTGTATTTTTCTCATCTCGACCATCTTATGAACCCCAGTATGGTCAAGTCACTACACACTACTTTGCTCTTTTAATAACGCTGATTTCGCTTCCATCAATAGCAACACGTTTCTTGCTACCATCTTTGTCCGCATGATAGCGAACCCTGACGCCTTTGGAACTTTTCGGCCTTACAGGTAAAACATTACTTATGTGTACCGGCTGCTCAATACCTACGCGTCCACCTTGTGGATTCTTGCGAGAAGGCCGAACGTGCTTTTGTGCAATATTGTGACCTTGAACAATCACCTTATTCTTCTCAGGTATGACCCGCAAAACACGGCCAGTAGTACCTTTATGGTCACCCGCTATGATCTCGACCATGTCACCCTTCTTTATGTGCAGCGCCATTCTGTTCACCTCTTATTTCACATGAGACCACAGCTTAGACCACTTCACTTGCCAACGAAATAATCTTCATATAGTTCTTCTCGCGCAGCTCACGAGCAACCGCACCGAAGATCCTCGTCCCTATTGGATTTCCTTCATTATCAATCATAACAGCAGCGTTGCTGTCGAACCGGACGTAGCTACCATCAGGCCGCTGTACAGGACTTTTAGTGCGAATTATCACACACTTATGTACCTTCTTATCATCGAGTTGACAGGTCGGTAACGCCTTCTTTATTGCTACGCAGACAACATCTCCAACGCCGGCAACCGGCCGGGTACTTTTACCCCTAGCCCCACTTCGTCCGAGGACCCTGATGCACAACGCCGACTTGACACCAGAGTTGTCGGCTATTTCCAACATTGTCTCCTGCTGAATCATTATCGCCTACGGAGTATCCGGTTTCACACCTTGGTTGCTTTTTGCACAACCCTGACAAGACGCCAGCTTTTGGTTTTACTGCGCGGCCTACATTCAGCTATCTCAACAAGGTCACCTGCAGTACTTTGGTTGTGTTCATCGTGGACGCCGAGCTTAGTTCTGCGTCTGACGTATTTACCATATTTCGGATGCCTGACCTTAAATTCAATTGCAACCTTAACACTTTTATTACCGCTGTTGCTTATTACAACACCCGTTATAGTTTTGAGTTCTCGGTTCTGCATCTTCAATTCCTGACATATCCTCACAGCATACCGTCACGTATTCTGCCGCATTATTGTCTTAATCCTGGCAATATCCCGCCGGAGATCCCGTATTTCCTTGGAATTCTCCAATTTCTCAGTGAC
>Ga0315551_10000669_pt1 | contig 27354 bp, 20 predicted proteins | sample SalMarSW160290MG_FD_203678 | JGI IMG/M metagenome (GOLD analysis project Ga0315551, IMG submission 203678) | Salt marsh sediment microbial communities from the Plum Island Ecosystem LTER, Massachusetts, United States - Salt Marsh Sediment SW1602-90 ...
CGGGCAGGTTTTCCACGCTATTCTGCCCTGTAATATTCATGCTGGTTATGAAAAGAAAGAATAGTATTGAAACGGGGTTTCTCATCAGGGAAGAGGTTTCTAACAAAAGTAACAAAATAAGTATCAAGTTAAAAAACGGTAAAATAGTACGGCAAAGATGAACATTTAATATTTTTTGCGTTATTTGTTTTCTTATTGTTATAAATATTCTGATATGGATTCAGTTTATGCTGTTTACCGCAGATTAAATAATCTTATAGGATGGTTTCTTTTTCTCATATCATCGGGTGTTTATTTGTTAACAGTTGAGCCTACTGTCAGTTTCTGGGATTGTGGTGAATTCATTCTTTCCGCCTTCAGGTTACAGGTAGGTCATCCTCCGGGAGCTCCGCTTTTCCTTATGATTGGAAGAATTGCATCACTCTTTGCCCTGGGAGATACTTCGAAGGTTGCCCTGATAATGAATATCCTGTCGGCTCTGTGCAGCGGACTGGCCATAATGATACTTTTCTGGACAATAACCCATTTTGTCAGAAAGGTCTTCATTAACGGAGCAGATCTGGAATTAAGGCATGTTCCTGCAATCTTCGGTAGTGGTATAATTGGTGCGCTGGCGTACACTTTCTCTGATACATTCTGGTTTTCCGCCGTTGAGGGAGAGCTCTATGCAGCCTCTTCACTGGTTACAGGTCTCGTGTTCTGGGGCATGCTTAAATGGGAAGAGGAAGCCGACCAACCTTATTCAGGAAGATGGATTATCCTTATTGCGTATGTAATGGGACTGGGAATCGGAATACACCGGTTAAACCTTCTTGTTATTCCGGTGCTTGTCTTCATGTATTATTTCAGAAAATATGAGATCACGACCAGAGGAATTATTAAAACCTTTCTTCTTTCAATACTTATCATATGGTTTGTGGTTTTTGTTATTATACCTGGTATTCCCAGGGTAGCCGGCTGGTTTGAATTACTTTTCGTTAACGGTTTCGGATTACCATACAATACGGGTCTTTTATTCTATATTATTCTCCTTGCGGTTTTACTGGTTTTTGGGATAAGATACTCAATCAGATCAAAAAGGTTAATTCTCAATTATTTAATAACATCATTAACAGTTATCCTGATTGGATATTCTTCCTATGCCATGATAATGATCAGATCATCTGCCCGTCCGCCGATGAATCAGAATAATCCCTCAGATATCTTTTCGCTTTCCTATTACATTAATATGGAGCAGTATGGCAGCTCACCGAAAATTTACGGGAACTATTATAATGCTCCTGTGGTTGATGTAAAAAATATTGTTGCAGGTTATAATAAGATTGATGGCAAATATAAACCACATTACAGACCTGAATATGAATACAGTAAGGAGTTTGAGACAATATTCCCCCGTATGTACAGTTCTGATCCGGATCACGAAAGTGCCTACCGCTATTGGGGTAACATTACAGGTCGCAGGTATTCAGTAGGCTCGGGATCAGAAAAGGAAACAATAATATGTCCGACCTTCGGGGAAAATCTGCGTTATTTTTTCAGGTACCAGGTAGGATTTATGTATCTGAGGTATTTCATGTGGAATTTTGTAGGGCGGCAAAATGACATTCAGGGAAATGGTAATTCGTTGCATGGTAACTGGATAAGCGGAATAGATTTTATAGACCAAGCCCGGCTGGGCGAACTTGATAATATCCCTTCCGATCTTAAAACAAATCCGGGGAGAAATGTTTATTTCTTCCTTCCGTTACTTATAGGTCTTGCAGGTGCTTTCTGGCAGTATAAAAGAAATAACTCAGGCTTCTGGCTAATCCTTTCATTTTTCATTATGACCGGTCTGGCAATTATTGTCTACCTTAATCAGTATCCTAATCAGCCACGAGAAAGGGATTATGCTTATGCAGGCTCATTTTATGCCTTTGCTGTATGGATTGGCATGGGATTTATGTTATTGTATGAGAAACTTCAGAAATTACTTGGCGAGAAAATATCTACCGGAGTGACATTTGTAATACTGTTAGTTACCTGTCCGTTCCTGATGGCAATACAGAACTGGAATGATCATGATCGGTCGGGGCGTTACACTGCCAGGGATATAGGGGCTAATTATCTTAAATCATGTGACCCTAACAGCGTCTTATTCACTTATGGGGATAATGATTCATTTCCTGTCTGGTATGTACAGGACGTGGAGGAGATTCGCACAGATATACGTGTTGCAAACCTGAGCTATATCCAGGCTGGCTGGTATATAGAGATGATGAGACAGAAAGCTTTTGAATCAGATCCCCTCCCCCTTACACTGGGACCGGAAAAATATATCGAAGGAGTGCGAATACAGCTGCCCGTAAGCAGCAGGGAAAAACCTGTTGAGTTAAGCCAGGTCGTTCAGTTTGCCGGACAGGACGACAGAAGATATATGATTGACATAAGCGGAAGGGGTGATTATTTAAATTATTTGCCTGCAAATAAATTTATTATTCATGTTGATTCAGCAAAAGTCCTGTCAAATGGCACTGTTAAAGAATACTTTAAAGGCCGGCTTGTTACTCCTATGATTTGGGAATATTCTGATGAAAATGCATTTAAGGGCGACCTTGCAATAATGGATCTTATCGCAACAAATAACTGGGAAAGACCAATTTATATTTCAACCACTGTTCCATCAAGCCAGTATAAAGGACTCGAGGAGTTTTTTATTCAGGAAGGCCTGGCATACAGGATAGTACCTGTAAGGACTGATGAACCGGAGCAGGGAGAGTTCGGAATGATCGATCCGTTTGTGATGTATGACAACATGATGAATAATTTCAAATGGGGCAATGCAGAGGATCCTTCAGTTTATCTCGACGAGAATAACAAACGTATGTTCAGCAATTTCAGAAGATTATTCGGGAACCTGGGTAAGGCATTGCTTCAGAACGGCGATACTACAAGGGCAGTTGAGGCAGTACGCCGTGGTCTTAGTATAGTTCCTGCTGAAAAAATACCTGATGATTTTTTTTCGATCGGTCTTGCAGAGGTGTTGATAAGGTCAGGTAACAGGGAGGAAGGGGAGAAGATAATATATGATATAATTGAATATTCAAAAGAATATCTCGATTATGCAGTCGGATTAAGAGCTGACGACCGCTTCGGGCTCGAATATCCTGTTGGTATTAACATGCAGGCTTTACTAGATATTTATAATATGTCGGTCGCTTTGAAATATGAATCTCTGATAAAAATACTGGAGCCAGAAATAAATAATTACTACGGAAACCTTTACATGGAAAAATAAAATTTCTATGCGGTTTTTCAGGCTATGCTTTTTATACCGATGGCTCTATTCCGGAGCCCTTTTCAGGATTGAGACCGCTGAGAAGATAATATGTCTCACTTTTGATGACGGACCAGATCCCGGCTCTACTCCTGAATTATTACAATTACTTGATAAGCATAATATTAAGGCAGTTTTTTTTTGTAACGGTAAAGCTGCACAGGAGTATCCTGTTCTTATGGAACTTATAAGAGCCGGAGGCCATATAACAGGAAATCATGGCTACAATCATCCTGATGGCTGGTTAACACCTGTAAGTAAATATATGGAGGATATCAGCCTGGCATCCCGGTTTACATCAGGTGAATTATTCAGGCCTCCTTATGGCCGTTTAAGACCAGGACAGTACAGGAGACTGATAAAATCATACAAAATTATATTCTGGGATATTATGTCTTACGATTTTGACAATAAATTCGGGGGTGGTAATTCACTGAAGATCCTTAAGAGTAAAACCAGACCCGGATCAGTTATTGTTTTACATGACAGACCGGATTCTTCGATCCTCCGGTTTCTCGAGGAATTCATTGTTTTTTCGATCAGTTCCGGTTACAGATTCGTCATCCCCGAATTCGATGTTTAATATGCTGATGTCGGAGCCGGGAATAATGTTGGTATATGTTATCTTAATAAGGAAAAAGTATCGAAATATTATCGTGCTTCCGATACAGGTTAGTTTGTTTTAACAAATTTGCCTTTTATTTATCGGGATGAATTGATAAATTTGATAATTATAATATTGTCTAATTAATGAATATACTTATTCTTGGAGCCGGAGGCAGGGAACATACTCTTGCATGGAAACTTGCCCAAAGTAAGAAAGTAAACAGGATCTTTGTTGGTCCGGGCAATGCCGGAACTTCCGAAGCAGGAACAAATCTTAAGATTGATCCTGAAAATTTTCAGGAAGTAAAAAATGCTGTGGTTGATAATAAGATCGGGATGGTTATTGCAGGCCCTGAAGTCCCCCTGGTTGCCGGAATACATGATTTTTTCATTAATGATCCCTATCTAAGGTCTGTACCACTGATCGGACCTGTCAGTTCTGCAGCAAGGCTTGAGGGAAGTAAGGATTTTGCCAAGGCATTTATGAGCAGGTACAATATCCCTACTGCTGCTTATAAGACTTTTGATAAGTCTTCTCTCAGACAGGCCTGTGATTTTCTGAAGACACTCGAACCTCCTTACGTGCTGAAAGCTGATGGACTGGCAGCAGGCAAAGGAGTGTTGATCAAACATGATATTCAGGAAGCAGAGAAGGAGCTCAAGGCAATCATTGACGGCAAATTCGGACCAGCTGGCCGGAAAGTACTGATTGAACAGTTCCTTAAAGGCGTTGAATTATCGGTGTTTATCATCACCGATGGCAAATCATACAAGTTACTGCCTGAGGCAAAAGACTATAAAAGGGCAGGAGAAGGTGATACAGGTCTTAATACCGGAGGGATGGGTGCTGTCTCTCCTGTTCCTTTTGCTGATAACGACTTTATGGAGAAAGTCAGGCAGAGGATAATTGATCCTACAATGAAGGGGCTGAAGGAGGAGAAAATCGAATTCAAGGGATTTATTTATTTTGGACTCATTAGTGTAAAAGGCGATCCTTATGTGATTGAATATAATGTACGAATGGGTGATCCAGAAGCGGAGGTGGTGATACCAAGAATTAAATCGGATCTTTTTGAACTTCTTGAGGGAGTTGCCAACGGAGATCTGGATAAAAGAGAATTAGAGATTGATGAAAGGTTTGTATCAACAGTAATGCTGGTATCAGAAGGTTATCCGGGTCACTATGAAAAAGGACGCGATATTTTTGGCCTGGATTTCACAAATAATTGTGTTGTTTTTCATGCTGGAACTAAAGTGGCAGATAATAAAGTGGTTACTTCAGGGGGGCGAGTGCTTGCAATCAGTTCATGGGGTAAGACATTGCAGGAAGCTCTTGATGGCTCTTACAGAAATGCCGGGATAATCTCATTTGATAATATTTATTACAGGACCGATATTGGATTTGATTTATAGATAGTATGCTATTACGAATATTCAGGAGAACAGGTCCCGGAGTAATCTTATTGATATTCATAACAATTCTTTTTGTTTGGATCAGCGCGTTCATCAATCCTGTTATTCCTTCTGTGTTTTACTATGATTCGGATCCGATGCCTCTTTATGCTATACTGAGGATTATTACGGGATCAGTCCCTCTGGTGGGAGTATTGTTTGCATTTTCTCTGGTTTTGCTAATGTCATTCATGCTGGTAAGGTTTAATACTGCAGTTTTTTTTATTAATGAAAGAACCTTTCTGCCTGCTGTTATTTACATTTTATTAAGCGGACTTTTTCCCCAGTATCAGCATATGAATCCTGTTTTAATTGGAGCTGTTTTTCTGATGCTTGCTGCCAGAAAGATCATGGATTCGTACAGATTCCAGGGAGTTGCGTATGACCTTTATGATGCCGGATTATTTGTAGGTACAGGCAGTCTGTTTTATGCAGACCTTATCTGGTTTGGATTGCTGATAATAATCGGGATTGTCTTACTCCGGACAGCGAATTTCAGGGAGATATTGATTTCCGTTCTTGGTCTGGCAACACCCTATGTACTGATTTTTGGATTATATTATGTGCTGGGTAAAGATATCAGCTCTCTTTTATCGGTTATTCAATACAACCTCTTTGCCAGCTCGCCGGATTATATATTTACAAGGATTACAATAGCTGTCCTGTTCATTTTAGGATTTCTGATATTTTTTAGTATTTTTCATCTATTGTCGTTGATGAATGCTAAAAAGATTAAATCACGGAAAACCTTCTATTTGTTTCTATGGCTATTTTTTATTTCGGGTATCTTGTATGTTATTTTACCCTCTGTATCTGTTGAAATAATCTGGATAACTGGAATCCCGGTCAGTTATTTTATGTCACATTATTTTGTCTTTATCAGGAAGAAACTGATATCTGAACTTTTTTTTATTTTACTATTTATCCTTATAGGAATTGTTCAGGTTTTGGCGATCGTATGAAATCTGTTATCGTATCATTGAAATAACTCCCACAGCTGATCCCGACTGTTTGTTGGTGAAATCGTAGTATAGCTGATAAATGCCGCTTTTATTGCAGTGAAGATCAACGAATGAGTAGATTTTTCCGGTTTCAGGGTCAAATGATGAGAGAATAGTTTTATTGGCCTTGTCCTTGATAGTCAGAATAAGCTGTCCTTTTGAGTCATCTGAATTGCACATGGTAAAGCGGTATGTAGTGTTTTTCCAGAGCGACATATTGGCTTTAAATCTGAAATCACTCTCTGAACCTCCTTCTCCAAGCTGTACTCTGAAGTCTTTCAGGTATTTAGTGGTTTGTCCGGCACTCATAACACATTTACTTACAAGCGGATCGGCCGACTGACCATATGTAATCAAAAAGGTTGCAAATAATAACGAAAGTGAGAGGATATACTTTTTCATACTAATTATCATCAATAAGTTTGTTTCTTATAGAACTTGTTAGCTCAGTAATTCCGGCAAGTTGTTCATCTGTCATTTCTACATTGCTTGTTTCTGTCTGTGTAACAACAAGTCCACCATCTTTTGGAACACTGACAGGATCACCAAGTGTGAATGTGATCCTGACATCCCGGTATCTTTCCTTTAGATACTGGAGATCCTTGCAGAGTTCTCTGAATTCATTATCGAGGTTACAGTAAGGACTTGCCAGAAGCAGAAGGTCATTAAGAATGATTTTTTGTTCTCCGATGCGATCCCTGAGCATAGTATCAGGGTATTGCTTTATCACCTGGGTTGCCAGGTACTGTCCCTCGATCCAGACTCCTATAATAATAAGGGACGATAATTGTCCACGGTTATTATCCCTTAAATATTTATCGATCTGGGTATATGAATCAATTGAAAGGAACAGCAGCGAATCAAGGTTTGATTTATTCAGTGAAAGTCTTTTAATAGTTTCAAAATCAAAAAACTGACCGACCCTGATCCCTTCAGCAAGCTTTTTAATCGATGAAAGAATGTCAATGGATGAGCCAGTTTTTTCATACATGTTAAGGTATCCGAGGTCGGCACCCAGAATACCAAGTGTAAGTGCTCTGTCAAATGCTGTTCCCTGTTTATTTGCATCAACCGATGAGGCAAGATACTCAGGAGAGAATGGTACTTCCATCGTCTGAAGCAGATTGGCAATTTCAACAGGAGAGGTGATATTTCTTGAAATATCTTCTATTGCTTCGCTGCTAAGTTTTTCTGCTTCCCCTGCCGGGAAAGAGTCAGCTTCCGGGAAAATGAATTCATTAGTCTTATTAGTGGCGCTTCTGCATGAGAAAACAAGAACTGTAAGAATTGCAAAATAAATCACTCTACCTTTCATTAAGGATAATCTATTGGTTATTACAAATATAAAAAAAACAGAATAAAATGACATCCCTTATTCATTTTCGGAATTTAAATTTTTCAGTAAACCTTACAACTCTTCCCGGAAGATCGTAATAAAGTATTAAATAAAGAACCACTGTGCTTAATAGTACAAGGGACATATTAAACACAAATGTGTCGGTTCTGATACCGAATATATATTTTGCAGGAGCAAAAAAATGTGTCCTGAAATTCAGAAATCCCTTATTATAAGGTTCAAGATAAACAGGATCAGTACTCTGGACTATAGTATTTTTATAAATAAGGAATTTATTTTTTTCATAATACTTAGTCACTATTTCCTCCAGTTTGAAATTATAATATTTATTCTGAGATTGTCTGAGCTTAATCGAGTTAAGGTTGTAAAACCTGTCTTTTATGTCATTTGCTGAATTGGAAATATCACTGAAGATCTCATCCATGTCGTTCAGATATGTGAAAAGAGAATCAGCAACAGATGGATTAAAATTCCATGGTGTAAGATCGTTTATATATTGAAATTCAGGGACTTCATGCACTTCAGCCAGTTTTACTAGTTCATTTTTAATCAATGGCAGCTTACTGAATTTTTCTGATGATTGATTATCCTGTGATTCTTCGCTCAGAACAGCTTCCTTCGACATAGAATTATACTCGAACAGCGTAGTCTGAAGAGCCCTGGTTAATTCCGGAAGCCTGTAGACTTTATTAAAATCAGCTTCACTGATTTTCTTCTGTAGACTATAGTATGTTTCGTTGTTTTCATTATAGATAACTTTGCTATATCTGTTGTCCTTAAACTGCGAAACCATCAGAGCTTCGTATGTCCACCTTGTTGGCATCAGTTCTGCAATTACCGGTACTTTATCAACACTTCCTATTTTCCTGCTGAGCTTATCAAAGGGAAACATTGCCCCACTCAGGACCATCATCGGGATTATTAACAGGGGGATGATTATATAAATTGTTATTGCTGAGTTGAATGAGGCCGATATATTCAGTCCCAGCATGTTGGCGCAGAATGCAGTAGTAAACAGGGCAATCCAGTAGTTCAGGAATAAACCCTTGATTTCGAGGATATAATTTGCGATAATCAAAAACAGAAAAGACTGCAGGCCTGATATAAAAATCAAAAGAGTGATTTTGGCAAAGAGATAACTTGTACGGCTCAGGTTAAGAAAATGCTCTCTTTTAAGTATTTTTCTGTCGCGGAAAATCTCTTCCGCGCTGATCGTCAACCCTATGAAGAGTGCCACAATCAGACTCATAAAAATATATATGGGGATGTTTTCATTTTCGGAGAAGATATAAACATCCGATGCAGGATCAGGTATATAACGGATTATGAATGAAAGGATAAAACCAAGGATCGGCGCTTCAAGAAGAGTAAGGGCTACATATTGCCTGTTTGCAATCTTACTCATGAAGTCCCTCGAAAGATATATCCTGAACTGTTTCAGTAAACCGGGTCTCTGCAGATTTTTATATGGATGTTCAGTTACATCCGGAACCTTAATGAGGGGATGACTTTTATTAAATTTTTCGGTCCATTCAGAAGGTGTTACTTTGCGCTTCTCGGTGTATTTGCCAAATTCATTAACAACCTGGTTCTCAATAATATTAAATATTGTTTCAGGATTTACGTTTCCGCATGAAGGGCACTCACCCTGACTTGCATTGACCCTTGCATCGAGTGTTTTAAAATATATTACAGCGTCAACAGGATTCCCGAAATAAACCATCCGGCCTCCCTGGTCAAGGATTATGACTTTATCGAACATCTTGAATATTTCTGATGATGGCTGATGGATAACCGTGATTATAAGCTTTCCTTTCAGGGTAAGGTCCCTCAGAAGGTCCATCAGGTTCTCCGAATCTCTTGACGAAAGGCCTGAAGTAGGTTCGTCGAGGAAAAGAACAGAGGGTTCTCTGATTAGTTCAAGTGCAATATTCAGCTTCTTTCTCTGACCTCCGCTTATTACTTTATTCAGAGTAGAACCGACTTTAAGGTCTCTTTTTTCAGATAATCCCAGGTTTGTAAGAATCTGATCCACAAGACTGACGATTTCATCTTTTGATTTATTTCTGAAACACTGCAATGCAGCATACCAGAGGTTCTCAAAAACCGTGAGGTCTTCAATAAGCAGGTCATCCTGGGGAACATAACCAATAACACCTTCGAGTGCAATATTATCTTTAAATAAGTCAAGGCAATTAATAGTAACTGAACCGGTATCAGGTTTCTGAATACCTGTCATCAGATTCAGTAATGTTGTTTTTCCCGAACCACTGGCTCCTAAAATGCCCACAAGATTGCCTTCCTCAATAGAGACACTGATATTTTCAATTGCCTGAACACCGTCACTGAACCTGAAAGAGAGGTTTTCGGCATTATAGGATAATTTATGAATTATAACATCGGACAAGAAACTTGCGCTGATGTCGCTGTAATAGATTGCATGGCCATGCTGAGATTTAATGGAACCTCCTTTTGCAAAAATGCAAATATTACCTGAGGTTACAGGAAGTCCGTTCAGATACAACTGTTCATCGAATATATATTTAAAAAAGTAAAGGTCAACACTTGCAATTCTCAGGAACAGGATTGTAGCCCCGTGGTAATCTTCATGTATTTTTTTGCATATTTTACACTCTATTTCACCTGGTCTGAGAATAATAATGGAAGGGTCTTCAAGCTTTTCGGGGCTATCGCTCTTTACGAACTTTTCAATAGATGTAAATTCATCAGGAGGTACTCTGAATACTTCAGCAACAGTATTAATGATGTTCATCCGCTGCGGTGTGAATTTCCGATCAGCATTTATAAGCTCAAAAAGTCGCATTACAACTACTACTTTCTGAACCTGATTCAGGGTTCGGTTAATTTTTTTGCAGATTGTGAGGATTTTAACTGAATCCCTTACAGAGGGGGCTGTAGGTTCAGTGTTACCGGATCCGCTTATAACCGGTCCGGCTTGTTCATCAAACAGTGCAAGGTATTCATTAACTGTATCTGAGGTTAGCTGGTTATTAAGAAAAGCGACTACATAATCCCTTTCGTTCCTGATAAGCCCTCCGTCCTGCTTGACAACAAGAGCAAATAATTCCATCAATGCCTTTAAAATCTCTTCACTCATAACTCACCTGTGAAGGAGCTCCTTTCAGAAAGAAACCAAGTTAGAAAAATTCTATTTCTTTTCAATTATAGGTTTTACAAATTTTCTTTGAATCCAGCCCGGAACAATTATCGCACCAATTATAAGATATGGGTAATAACTGATTATTCGCCAGATGATTGTCATTGCCAGGGCGATGCTCCCGGCTGAAGCCGGATCAACAGGAATAGCGTCAGAAATATACCGGCCAAGGATCAGCTCTGCGAAACCACTTCCACCTGGAGTGGGACTTATTATCATCATTATCCATGTAACAAGTTGCCTGGCAAATATCAGAAAATGGTTATTAACAACAAAAAAAGCTACCAGGATTGCATTAAAAATCCAGTATCTGGATGTCCACGAAAGGACAGTTACAGTTATGGCCTTTAACCAGAATGAAAACGACTGACTTTTCAATTCATGTGAGCTTTTTACAATATCATCACCTGCATTTACTGCAGCCTCTTTCCATCTTCTTATAAGCGGAAGTCTGAAAAAAGCTATTATTGTTTTTCTTATCCCCTCAGGATTTATAAAAAGTCCGTATCCAACCAGAAGTACCCAGAGAAGAATGATGAAGTAACCTATCAACGCAAACAATATAAGCTCATTAAGGAATGATATACCGGTACCCTGGAGTGCGGTGGTGAAAAGTGTCTTATTACCTACAATAAGCAGTATAAGCGGAAACATAATTACAAAATATAACTCATCCAGGAATGAAGTTGCTAGGACGACTGCTGTGCTTCTTCCAACCGATAAGCCTTCCTTATGTATAAAAACTACTGCAACTGCTGTACCCCCGACTGTCGATGGGGAAATGGCCGAGGTGAATTCCCACAACATGATTACCCTGAATGCCTGTATCCAGTTAAGATCTTTTTCGGTCAGGATCCTTATTCGTATAATATATCCCAGATCCCTGCAAAGCATACAACACCAGGCAATTAACAGCCAGAAAGCAGATTTCCATGTAACACTTAAACTGCTCAGGATATCAGTCTTTATCTCCCTTGAAATTACCCATACAATGATGGCAAGCCCTAATATAATGGGAATAATGATCCTTGTGGGTTTGAGTTTACTCACCAGATTATAGTGATGATCCTGAGTCATAAGGGAAAGATTTCAACTACCGGTTAGCATTCGGACGTAATCCATAAAGATGTTAAAGATGATACAATTTTATTTAAATTCAATAATTTTATCCGATAGCTATAAAATTGACTATTTTTAAGTGATTTGTTAAAAAATATATTCCGAGATGAAATTAGGAAACCAATTAATTACAGGTATTCTGATCATTACCTTATTAGCCATGGGTTATAATATTGACGGGCAGTCTGTTGGCAGAGAAGTCCGGAATTTCAACCATGACTGGAAGTTTTACAAAGGTGATGTTTCCGATGGACATAAGACTGGTCTGGACGATTCCGGCTGGCGTCTTCTTGATCTGCCTCATGACTGGAGCATCGAAGGTCCTTTCAGCAATGATAATGTAAGCTGCACAGGCTACCTTCCCGGTGGTACAGGCTGGTACAGGAAAACATTTAGTATAGCTGAAGATGAAAAAGGGCGAAAGGTATTTGTATATTTTGATGGTATTTACAACAACAGTGAGGTCTGGATTAATGAAGAATACCTTGGGAAACGACCGAACGGGTACATTTCATTTCAGTATGATCTTACTTCATATATAAATTTCGGGAAGGAAAACATTATTGCTGTAAAGGTGGATCATTCCCTGTTCGGTGATTCGCGCTGGTATACCGGTTCAGGTATTTACAGGGATGTTAAACTGATAATTACAGATCCGGTTTATATTAAGCAATGGGGAGTCTGTTATACAATCCCGGAAGTATCGCCTGAAAAAGCACAACTATCAGTCGATGTAAGTATATTAAATAAAACCAGCCGGCGGGAAAAGTTAGAAGTAAAAAATACTCTCTGGTTTGGAAATAGTATTGTTGGGGAAGTTGCTCAAAAGACAACTCTTGGTTCATTGAGTGAACAAGTTATTAATCAGGTCATTATTATTAATGAACCAAGACTCTGGGATGTTGATGATCCTGACCTCTATTACCTTGTTACGGAAGTGGAAGGCAGAAAAATGGTGGATCAAACTGTCACACCTGTAGGATTCCGCACTTTCAGGTTTGATGCTGAAGATGGATTTTTTCTGAATGGGAAAAACATAAAACTGAAGGGTATCTGCATGCATCATGATGCCGGCTCGCTTGGATCAGCTGTCCCGCGAAAAGAGATTGCCAGGCGTCTGGATATTCTTAAAGAGATGGGATGTAATGCTATACGCACCAGTCATAATCCCTTTTCATCCGATTTCCTCGAGCTTTGCGATATAAAAGGATTCCTGGTGATAGGAGAGGCATTTGATGAATGGGAATTACCTAAGAAAAAATGGCTTACAGGATGGAACAGAGGGATTCCTGGTAAGGAAGGATATGCTGCTGATTTTAAAGAATGGGCAAAAACCGATCTCAGAGATTTCATTCTCAGGGACCGTAACCATCCTTCCATAATAATGTGGAGTATCGGCAATGAAGTTGATTACCCCAACGATCCTTATACTCATCCTATCCTGAACACAGAAGCAAATCCGCAAACTTGGGCAAAGTTTGACGAAAAACTGCCTCATGCAAACAGGTTGGGTGAGGTTGCCAGGGAGCTGGTTGCAGTTATAAAACAGCTCGATACTACCCGCCCGGTTACGGCAGGACTGGCTTCAGCACTAATGTCAAATGAAACGGGCTATGCAGAGGCTCTTGATGTGGTGGGTTATAACTATCAGGAATTCAGGTATGAACCGGATCACAAAGAATACACGGATCGTCCTCTCTATGGAAGTGAGAACGGCATGTCGCTCGAGGCATGGAACACTGTTGCGGATAATGATTATGTTATGGGACAGTTTCTTTGGACCGGTATTGAATATCTTGGCGAAGCAAGACAGTATCCTTCCCGTCACAGCACATCAGGTATGATAGATCTGGCCGGTAACAAAAAGCCTGAATTCTATTTCAGGCAGAGCCTGTGGAGCGAAAAACCAATGATTTTTCTGGGAACGACAGACCGGATAACTGACCGTACTCCTGTAAGTCTCTGGGCACACAAAAGGGTTGAACCCCACTGGAACTATGACCAGGGAAAGACTATAAGTGTTAATGCATTTTCCAATTGTGAGGAAGTGGAGCTGTTTTTAAATAACAGATCTCTGGGTACCAGAAAAATGGCCGATTTTCAAAACAGAACGATATCGTGGGACGTGCCGTTTGAAAATGGTACATTAAGAGCTGTGGCTAAAAACAATGGGAGGGAGGTAGCATACGACGAGCTCATAACAACCGCTGCACCAGTTAAACTGGCAGCAATCAGCGATGTAACATCACTCAAGGCTGATAAGGAGGATCTGGCACATGTTTTTTTGACTGTATGTGATGAGGCTGGTAATGTTGTTTATGATGCCAGAAATGAGATCAGTTGCGAGATAAGCGGACCGGTAAGGTTATTGGGAATGGAAGATGCGAATCCTGTAAATACTGAAGGCTACAAAGATAAAAAGCAACATGCATATCACGGTAAGCTACTCATTTATCTCCAGTCAACGGATAAAACAGGAAAAGTTACTGTTACTCTTAGTTCCGATGGCTTGCAGGGCACAACAGTACAATTGGAAACAACTGAATAAAAAATTTCCGGCACTTTTTACTTTACTAACCCGCCTCAACGCCCTAACGCCTTAACGCCCTAACGACTTAACGACCTAACAAAGTTGAGTCGTTAAGGCGTTAGGGCGTTGAGTTGTTCTTTATTAAACAGCTTCAATAGTTGATGGTGGTTTTGTGGTAATGTTATAAGTAACGCTTACAATCCCGGGTACTTTGCCGATGATCTCGTTAGCCAACTGCTGAAGGAGTTCAAATGGAAGCTTTGTAGGGCTTGCAGTTCTTGCATCCTGACTATCCCAGCAACGTATTTCGATCTGCTGGCCAAAGTCACGTTTACCGTCACGCATTCCTGTTACTCGATCTTCGTGCAGTATTGCAAGATACTGGAAGGCACCTGTATTCTGTAACAGGTTTTCCACAACCGTGGTGGCTTTACGGACTGTTTCTATCCGCTCAGGTGTTACTTCTCCTATAACCCTGGCTGACAGGGCAGGACCGGGAAAGGGAATGCGGTCAAACAATTCGGGAGGTAATCCGAGAGTTCTGCCAACTGCCCTCACTCCATCTTTACGGAGCTGAATGAGCGGTTCAATGATGTGGTAACCAAAAGTTTTGCGGGGGTCAATACCCAACTGTTCAAAAACATTATGCTGACGTTTAATACCGGCCACTGTTTCATCAACATCGGTGAGGATAGTGCCCTGAAGGAGGAATCTTGCCCCGCTTTCCCTGACAATACGGCCAAAAACATCCTTGTAAAACGTCTGGGTAATAGCTTCTCGTTTCTCTTCAGGATCAGTTATTCCTTTGAGTGCAGCGAAAAAATCACTGCGCGCATCGACAACTTCAACAGTAACATCATATTGTCTGAAAAGATTCGCAACCCGGGCGGGTTCTCCCTCGCGCATAAGGCCATTATCAATAAAGACTGTTTTTAGTTGTCGCCCTAATGCCTTGTGCCCCAGCATAGTAACGACAGATGAATCAACACCCCCCGACAGGGCATTAATGGCTGTTCCGTCACCAACAATATTTTTTATCTCAACAACCTTTTCACTGATGAATTCAGCAGGATTGAGATCATTTAAGGTGATTTCTTTAATCATGTAATGTGAATTTTTTTGTTTATGATTTCGCCCCTTAATATAAAATAAAATATTAATTTTATAGATGTCTCGCTGATGTAATTTCTGATGGTCGAATAATATAGTAAGAAATTCGGTATTCGATATAAACATGATTATTTACCATTCAGCAATCCTTTCCTGCCATTCCGCATCTTTTATTTTTTTTCGGATTAATCATGATTTTTCTTTGATATGAATTTATTGTTTAACCAGAAAAATAGAAAAAATGAAAAGAGAATTGTTTTTAAAATTTGCAGGGTTTATGATGTTATCTGGAATTATCTATTCTGACATATGTTATGGGCAGAATCAAAAAGATATTATTATAAAATATCTTACAGAATTACGCTCAGGCAAACCTGTAGATGATGGAATTCCGGAGAAATACAGGATGACAGCTGTTTACACAAACAGGGATCTTTATGGAGACTTCACCGGTAAGATGAAGGTAACCGGCGATTACACCAGAGACCATAAAGATGGACATGTGACCTGGAATAATGTATTTATTTCCAGCTCCAACAGTTATTCAGAACCTTTCACAGAAGGGACGAAGCAAGAGTATATGGAAAATTTTGTATATATTCCGTCACCAGAAATGTTGGAGGAAGAGGCGTTTAAAGATTTTCCTTCCAATACTGAGAATGTGTTTGCCCGCAATCTGATATGGGATATGATGGCTATAGAAGAATTCGCATGGAAGTACTCCGATTCATTGTACCTGAACCATAAGTTTGTGATAACTGACATCAACGAGGAATTTAATATGGCTGATATTGGCACATATGAGCATGCAGATATTCAACTGTGCATGACCGGTATTTCCTTGATGAATAACGAATTATGTGCTGTTCTTGAGTACAGGGCTATTGATAACAGGATCGAAATCTCGATGGACCAGATCCAAACCAGAGGGACTGAGCAATACTGGGGAACCACCTGGCTTGCACTCAAAAGCAGGCAAATCGAATATGCTGAAATGTACGGCGGGACAATCCAGGAAATAGAATTAAATGGGTTTAATGACAAATTCCTCATAAAAACCATCAGAGAACTCTGGCTCGAAAGAATTAAATAAAGAATATAGTAACTTTGTTATTATGAAGAATTTTACACCGGAAATCTTTCTTGATCAGCGAAAGCTAATCCCTCATATAGCATTTATTCTGATGGCATTGGTGGCTACCTTAATTGTTTCATTTAAAAAGGGATTTTCCGGTTCCCTGTCAGATAACCTGAGTTTTTTCCTGCTTATATTAATACAACTTGAGGTATTTATTTTTATTGCCGCGAGGATTTTTAAAGAACTAAATGCAAATATTACTGTTAAGGAGTTTACAAGGATTGTGCTGCACCGTTTTGTGATTTTTATTATTACCTGCTTTTTTGCGGCGCTCATCATTTTTTTGATTTTCAAATATATAACAGCATGGATTTACGGGAACGACTTAAATATGGTTTTTCATGACTTCAGGATTTATGAATTTAAGACCTGGGTAATATCAACGGCCGGAGGATTATCGTTTGGTGCAATCATTTTTATAATAATACAATGGCAGGATGCCCTGAAAAGAGAGCAAAAACTCAAAGAACAGAATCTTATCTTTCAGAACGAGACATTAAGGAACCAGGTAAATCCGCATTTCCTCTTTAACAGTCTGAATACAATTTCATCATTGGTTCAGACACAGCCTGATGTTGCTGAAAAGTTTATTAATAATCTTTCATTATTCTACCGCTATATACTCGAAAACGGGCAGAAGGATAAAGTACCTCTTCATGCTGAACTGGATTTTATTATTGGATATTATAATCTACATAAGATCAGGGATGAAGAAAAGATAATACTGGATGTTGAAACTATTGATGCAAACAAGTTTGAAATACTTCCTGTTTCATTGCAGATTCTCCTCGAGAATGCCATAAAACACAATATTGCAGCTCGGGATAATCCTTTAAGAATTTCAATTTATATTGAGGATCAATTTATCGTTGTAAGAAATAATCTTCAGAAAAAAGCCACCCAATTGAAATCCACTAAAATTGGACTAAAGAATCTTTCTGAACGTGTCAAGCTCGTTTCCGGGAGAGATCTGGTTATTGAAGAGACTATTAATTATTTCCTTGTTAAATTACCTTTATTATAATGAATGTTCTGATTGTTGAGAATGAATTGCCTGCTGCCGACAAGATCGTCAAGCTATTGAAAAAAATTGATAAATCGATAACCGTTCTGGGAGTTGTCGAGACTGTCGAAGAAACAATAAACAGGTTACAGGAGAAACCTCAACCAGACCTGATCCTGATGGATATTCAGCTCGATGATGGTCTTTGTTTTGAGATTTTTGAAACAATCAATGTCGACACTCCGATAATTTTTACTACAGCTTACGATGAGTACACACTCAAAGCGTTTAAGGTGAACAGTGTTGATTATCTCCTTAAACCAATTGATGAAAAGTCTCTTAAGTCAGCTCTATACAAATATAAAAAGCTTTATTACGTTGACAAAGATCCATTTAAGAGGGATTTCAGGCAGCTCATTAATGAGTTCAGAAATCAATATAAATCGAGATTTCTTATTAAAATAGGTGAAAAATACAGATCGGTTCCGGTATCTGAGATAAGCCATTTTCACATATGCGAACGGAATGCCTTTCTGAGTGATTATCAAGGTAAAGACTATGGTGTTGATTACTCTCTTGAACAGTTACAGAGTATGCTCGATCCTCGTAAATTTTTCAGAATTAACCGTGAATGTATTGTCAATATTGATGCAATTGCCCTTATGTACAGTTACTCTTCCAGCAGGTTACAGCTGACTTTAAAGAATAAAGAAAAAAGTGATCTTTTCGTTGTGAGCCGCGATAAGGTTAAAGATTTCAAGAGCTGGATTGATAAATAATCGTTAAAGAACTTTTAACAACTGCCTGGATCTTTCCCTGAATAGTATTTTAAAAAAATCAGCTAACGGATTTTGATTCCTCTCCGTTCCAGAGCCAGGTTGTATGCAGTGATAAGGCTTTTCCGGGTAACTATTCCAATTAAATGAGCCATGTCGCTCCTGTCTACTACAGGTATCCGGCCAATATTTCTTTTTGCCATTTTATGCAGAGCTGTTTTCAGACTTTCGTTTGTATAACATACGATAATATCCGTGGTCATTACTGTTTCAATTTCAGCTTCAGTATTTCCTTTCCGTAGAGCCTTGTTAATATCTTCACGTGTAACAATTCCTGCCAATTTCCCGTTTTCACCAAGTACAGGGAAGCCTCTGTGGTTTGTAGATTTAATCATCAGGCCTACTTTTTTGATCGAGTCGGATTGTTGCACGGCGATAACATCGATTATCATAGCTTCCGAGACAGTGATATTTTCCATCAGGTCAATTTCTTTATATTTTTCAATATCAATGCCTTTCCGGACTAATTTCATGGTATAAATAGAATTTTTTGATATCCACCTGACCAGGATAGCTGAAATAACACAGCTGATCATAAGGGGAGGTAAGATTTCATAATTTCCTGTCATTTCAAAAAGAAGCAGGATTGCAGAAATCGGAGCGTGTGCTGTGCCTGCAAATACAGCCGCCATACCAACAAGGGCAAAGGCACCCGGAGGTATTATTGTACCCGGGAAGATCAGATAAGCCAATTTTCCGAAACCTTCACCCAAAAGAGCTCCGATAAATAATGAAGGTGCAAAGATACCTCCTGAACCACCTGAACCAAGTGTTACAGAAGTGGCAAGGATTTTCAAAAATACAAGTGCGATGATAACGCCCAGAGCAAGTTCCCCGTTGACAGAGCTTTCAATAACTTCGTAACCGACACCAAATATCTGAGGGAAATAAAGACCAATAAGTCCAATAATCAGGCCGCCTGTGGCAGGCTTAATGTATTCAGGTATTTTCAGGCTGTTAAAAATATCTTCACTTTTATATAGTACCTTTATAAACAGCCAGGCTGTAAGGGCAGTCAGCAATCCAAATACAAAATAATATGGGATGTCCAGAAGACTATATAATTCAAAAGCCGGGGTTTGAAAAGCCGGGTGGTCTCCGAGGAAGTGCCTGGAAATCACTGTAGCAGTAACTGATGAAAGGACAACGGATGAAAAATTTCTCAGACCATATTCTCTGAGGATAACCTCCATGGCAAAAAATATCCCGCCTAACGGGGCATTAAAGGTTGCGGCAATACCTGCTGCTGCCCCGCAGGCTACAAGGGTTTTTGTCTTTTCTTCAGTGAGTGTGAAAAGCTGTCCTATCGCAGAACCAATAGCAGAACCGATCTGGATTATTGGTCCTTCTCTTCCCACAGAACCTCCGGACCCAATACAGATAGAAGAAGCCAGTGCTTTCACTATAGCTACTCGGGGTCTGATTCTCCCGCTGTTAATGACCATGGAGCTTATTACTTCCGGAACCCCGTGTCCCTTAGCTTCTCTGGCAAAAAAATGAATCAGGGGACCAACAATCATCCCCCCGATCACAGGGATGAGGATAATATAATAGTGCCCTATGAATCCGAGGAAATCTTCTCCTTTCACAAAGAATAAATTTGTGAATTGCAGTATTAACCAGCGGAAAAGTATTGCCCCAAATCCGGCACCCAGACCGACAAGAATAGAGAATATTAAGAAAAAACTGGCGTCAGAGGTTCGCAGGTAATATATCAGTTCCTTACTTCGGGGTTTGATATTCTTGCTACTTAATCTGTTAAAATTCAGCCACTTCATGCGGATATTAAAACATGTTTTATTGGAATATATAATATCATATTCCTGTCAGGTCTATTGATATATAAGAAATCTTTTTTACAAAGAACTTACTTATAGTATCCCTAATAAGGAGGACAAATGTGGATTAAAGTTAAGAGAAAATCTTTACTATTCATTCCCTGATACTGTAATAATAAAATCAGCGAATTTATATGATCGATCAAATATTGACAGGATTTTTGATACATACTGTTCTGCCTGCACAGGCTGTTGCTCTTTATAAGATTAACTGGAAATAAACAGGGATTAAATTTATATGTTATTGTTAGAGATCTCCTGTTGTTACTATTACTTTATTAGCCGGAGGGCTTTATAATATAGATTCAGGTATTGCTCTGCGCTTTCCTCCCAGGAATAATGCTTTTGCATTCCATTCCGTATCAGGTTGCTGATATGCATTTTATTGGTGTAATATATTTCCACAGCCCTGGTAACAACCTGGCACAGGGCATCTGGGTTTAATTCTAAAAATTTGAATCCTGTACCGGTGCCTGTTTCCGGATTATAATGCTCAACTGTATCATCCAGTCCCCCTGTAGCTCTTACTATTGGGATAGTACCATATTTCAGGGAATAGATCTGGTTTAATCCACAGGGTTCATAAACCGAAGGCATCAGAAAAAAATCGCTCCCTGCCTCAAGTAGGTGGACCAGTTCGTTGTTATAACCTATGTAAGATCCGGTTTTGCCGGGGTAAATACCGGGCAAACGACCGAAATACATTTCAAGGTTGTTGTCCCCCGAACCTACAATTACAAGCTGTACCTTTAAGGTATTTAGTATTCTTTCGATGCAGGCGGAAAGAAGTTCCAATCCCTTTTGCCACGTAAACCTGCTTGCCAGACCAATAACAGGGATGCCCGGGTCCTGATCAAGATTAAATTTTTCCTGCAGTAATCTTTTGCAGGCAGCCTTTCCCTCTAAATTGTTAATATTATAATTAACCGGAATTAAAGTGTCAGTTTCCGGATTCCATTGTTCGTAATCAACTCCATTAAGAATACCGGTAAACCTGCTGCCTTTTTTTCTGAGGAAAGGATCGAGTCCGAATCCTCCTTCGGTAGTTAATGTCTCACGGGCATATCCCGGACTAACAGTATTGATCACATCCGCATAATAAATCCCTCCCTTCAAAAGATTAATTGCCCCAAGGCATTCAAATTTATCAGGTGTGAAATTGATCTCTCCCATCCCCAGATAATCATAGTATTCTTTTGAATATTTTCCCTGATATGCCAGGTTATGGATTGTAAGCACACTTGCAGCATCCCCGAGAACAGGATCCTCATTATGCCATATTTTCAGATATGCCGGCAACAATGCTGTTTGCCAGTCATTTGCATGTACAATATCCGGTTTAAACTTTATATCCTTACAGAGTTGTAATGCCGCCCGTGAGAGAAAAGCAAACCGTTTTGGATTATCATAGTAATCATTAAATCCTGCATCATGATAAATGCCGTATCTGTCAAAGTAGATATTAAATTCGATGAAATAAACCGGAATTTCATTATCAGTTATAGTTCTGTAAACACTGCACCATTCCTGTGAAGTGCCCATCCACACACCCATAGATTTCAGAAATGGAACAATATTATTCTTTCGGGTATTGATAAAGGAGTATTTTGGTATTACTATCCTGATATCTGCTCCGAGTTTTTTAAGGAATACGGGCAATGATCCAACAACTTCACCCATACCGCCGGTCATGGCATATGGAACACATTCCGATGCAACCATTAGTATTTTCAGGTTCCTGGCCAAAATATTAATCTTTAGTTATTGAGCAGTCAGGCAGTTGCATGCATTTTTATTTCAATTCTGTCTTCGGAACCGTACAGTAATGCCAGCACCAGTGTCAGATATTCCTGGAGGTGCCGGGTTATGAGAAAATTATTGAGTACTACCTCATGGGCTTTGTTACCCATTGTCTCCATAATACCGGGATGTTTAAGGAGATACCTTATGCGTAAAGCAGCTCCTTCGGGTGTGTTAACCAGAAATCCGTTGTAGTGATTTATGACCTGAAGTTTAATTCCACCTGTCTGGCCTGCAATTACAGGTTTTCCTTTCCACAAAGCTTCTGTTACAGTGAGTCCGAATCCTTCGCGTAGGGATTTCTGCAACACAATATCTGATCCCCTTTGCATGGCATTTATTGCACGGTGGGCATCGGGAGGAAGCTCCAGGATGTGAATATCCGAATCATTGCCTGCAAATTCCTTTACTTCATTGAGTACCTGTGCTCCTTCAGGATCATCTGTGGCACTCCCGCCGGCAAGTACAAGCTGGACCGGGGTGTATTGTTTTACAAGCTGATATGCCTGGATAACGCCAATTGGATCCTTGAAACGGTCAAACCTTGAAACCTGTGTGATGACAGGAATATCCCTGTCGATATTCCATGAATCAAGGTAACCTGAAATCTCGCTTTCAGAAAGATCTTTGTTTTTATCACTTAGCGGATCAATGCTTGGAGGAATCAGGTATAAAGGGTGAGAAAGGGGCTGAGCGAAGTCGGCCAGAGACCAGATGCTGGCATCATAGCCTTCGACATGTTCCCGCAGGTATTTCCAGACTGGTCTGAAAGGATGACTGACATCAATATGGCATCGCCATAACCATTTGCCTTTTCTAACTGAACAAAACCGTAGCAGAGGAGCAGGCTGGGGATCATGAATGAAAACGACACTGGCTTCCTGAAGCCGGGACCCCAATAGTTCATAATTTTGAAGATTGGTATCTTCGTATGCCTTTAAAAGAGCACCTGATATTTCCTCTCGATTACCCTGCAGGGCATTATGCATTTTTTTTGTACACTGGTAAAATTCAGAGCTGCCTTTTATCACCTCCCATTCAGCATCGATTCCCAGCTCTCTTTTGAGAGGGATAAGCTGGTTAAGGATTTCGGCTACTCCGCCTCCTTCCTTGGTTGAATTTATATGTATTATTTTCATCCCTTTCAGAGGATTTGCCAGTTGTTTAAGGTGATCAATGACCTCATTACCCACTATTACTGCATATTGTTCTAAAAGACTTTTCATCAGGCACGGTTTTTAAAGTATTGTTGAAAAATATCCCCGGTCTCCTCCCGAAGTTCACTAAGTGTTGTGAAATACGGATCAATTCTGTCAAGACGATTAATCAGTTCGGCGTATTTCTTCCCGAAACCGGAAAGCCAGACAATAAAATCATTTTTATGTTCTATAGTTCTGCGGCGTGCATCGATGAAATGATAAAAGATGCTGCTGAGAGTAAGATTGGGTATTATTTCCTTTAGCTCTTCCGGCTTATTAATTCTTATTCCTGTATCAAAGACAACAGTTTGCGATCGTATAAACTGAAATTCATTACCTGGTTTTGCCCACGGGACATATTCCGTTTCAGACAAACGTTGTTCAATAACCTCAATTATTTCCCTGCGGAGGGATTCGAGGTCTTTATGCACATTGGGATCAATTAGTGAAAGCTGTTCGGCTACCCTTAGATCGTTAAGGCTACGACTCGACCAATTAGCGAAATCATTCTGAAATTCAGTATCACTGGAGTGTTGTCTTAACAGACCACCCCAGAAATGAAAATACAAACAACCCCTGTGAGTAGTTTTCAGACAGTCCCGCAATTCCCTCAGATTCTGAGCTTTCTCTCCCGTGGCAATAGCAACTAATGCACAGTCCATAATGTTAAAACTCATTCCCATTTTATTTTCGTTTTATTTCATGTTGAAAAAGGATTTCACAAACGATTATATAATTACAAATGTTAATGCTGAATTTATTGTGACCAGACTTTGGGTTCTCGATCCCAGCGGTGTTTCTCAAGTTCTTTTATTAAGTCAGTATCGAGGGGTCCTGCATCACTTGTTCCCATGTTTGATATTACATGATGTTTTTTTCGCATTCCCGGAATGATTGTACTCACGGCTGGTTCTCCGAGAATAAACCGGAGTGCCATTTCCGGCATTGTCATGCCACTGGGGATCAATGGTTTAAGAGCATTCGCATGTTCAACACTCGCAATAAGGTTTTCGGGAACAAAGTATGTATTTCGCCAGTCCCCATCCGGCCATTTGCTATCTTCTGTCAGAGTGCCCGTCAATGAGCCTTCGTCAAAAGGGACCCTTGCAATAACTCCTATATTATGTTCGCGACAGGCCGGGAAAAGCTCGTCTTTTGGATTCTGGTCGAAAATATTATATATAACCTGAACAGTATCTATAAGTCCGCTTTTCACAGCTTTTATTCCGTTCCATGGTTCCCACCGGTTTATACTGATGCCTATGGCATGAAACAAACCCTGGTTTTTAAGATCAGTCATTTTGTTTATTCCGCGCTCATCCTCCAGCCATTGGTCTTCCCATGTATGGAATTGCATCAGGTCGAAGGAATCGAGCCCGGCATTTTTAAGGCTTCTTTCGACATATTCCTCAATATGGTCGGGGGGGAAGCAATCATCCAGTGTATATTCACGTCTACTGGGCCATTTGAAGTTTTTCGGAGGCATTTTGGTTGCTGTGTATAGCTTTTTGTCTTTATTTGCACTGATAAGCTGACCGAGCAGGTTTTCGCTCTTCCCGGCACCGTAACCCCAGGCAGTATCAAAGAAGTTGCATCCCATGTCAACTGCAAGCTGCAGGGACCTGAATGATTCTTCATCATCCGAACCAGTCCATCCGGCCATTCCCCACATACCGTAGCCGATCTCGCTGACAATCAGGTTTGTCTTGCCAAGTTTGCGATATTTCATAGATATGAGATTTAATTTATATAAGAATTTCTAAGATACCTTTTTTTATTTTAACGGCAAATAAAACGGGAGAATGGAGCGAAACTTTCCTTCGCCAGTTTCAGTGGACTATGTTACCCGAAGCCTGGAGTAACAGAGTTGAAATGGGTAAAGCCCTCCTGCGCCGCTCCGTCGCTAAAGCTCTGGAGCGTAAGCGACAAGGCTTCGGACTGCGTCCGACGAAGTCGGAGGGCAAGGGTGGAGGTAAGGGGAATCGAACCCCTGACCTTGTGACTGCCAGTCTTAAAAACTATATTTTGAATTTTTCTGTTTTATTTATTAATTTATCTGTTATTCAAGTTATTATGTTAATAACTTTTTGTATTATTTTTGCTTGTTTATGTTTTATTTACTATTTTTGGGTATTCATTTAGGTATTCAGTAATTATGCAAGCAACAACAGGAATTTTTTATCAGAAAGCACCGGCAAAGAGGACAAAGAAGAATCTTATTCCGGTAAAATTGCGTGTTCAGCGCAAGAAGGAAAAGAAATACTATTCTCTTAAAGAGAAGATCACCAACAAGGAATGGTTATTCATTGCAGAAAATGATATTAAGAAGATAACAACTAAAAATCCGAGGGGATACTATAAGGATATTGCAATCGAATACAGGCGAATTGTGAAACTGGCAGAGGACATTATAAAAGGGATTCCTGTTTTCTCTTTTGGACTGTTTGAAGAGAGATTTTTCAACAGAACAGGGAGCTGGGATAATATTTTTTCTGCCATGATTGAATATATAAGAGAGTTGAAACTTGAGGGCCGATTTGGTTATGCTACAAGTTTTGAAAGCACCCTAAGGGCAGTAAAAGAGTTTCATGAAGGTAAGAAGTTGAATTTTAACAGCAGGAACAAAGTTGAAAGCCGATATCAAGAATACGAATCAGGAAGGACATTGACTTTTCAGGATATAACTGTTGATTGGCTAAAGCGGTTTGGGGCATATTTGAAAGACCAGGGCAAGTCAAAAAGCACAATCGGAATTTATACCCGTAACATTCGCAGACTTTTTAACCTTGCAATTAAAGAGCATGGATCACGAGCTGAATACCCGTTTCATAAATATAGGCCGAATCAGGCGGGAGACAGAAAGATAGCCCTCACTCTTCATCAGGTTTCTTTGATTGCAAATTACCAGACAGAAGATCCTCAGGAACTCTTTTATAGGGATTGCTTCACATTCTCATTTCTTGGTAATGGTATGAACCCAGCTGATCTTATAAGACTACGATATTCGAATATAATAAATAATGAAATAGTGTTTCAACGGGAAAAGACTAAAAATTCAGAGAAGCCTCAGTATATTCGTATTACATTAACAAAAAGGATGCAATCTATTATTAATCAGCATGGGAACAGGGCAATCGGTCACGATGCTTTTATTTTTAATGTTCTTAAATCTGGAATGAGCGAAAAAAAACAATTTGATGTAACGAAAGAATTTGTCAATAAATTGAATACCTATTTGAAACGTATTGCCTTAGCTGTCGGGATAAAAGAGCGAATTTCATCGTATGTGAGCAGACATTCATTTGCAACCATCAGTAAAAATTCCGGTGCAAGTGTGGAATACCTTAAAGAAGCACTTGGGCATTCAAATGTTGCAGTTACAGAGGCATATTTGAAAAGTTTTGAATCAGATACCCGTCGGAAGCATGCGGAGAGATTAGAAGAACAGATATTTAAAACAGATGCAGTATGAATACAATTGATTATGCTTTTGCTGAGGAAATTGCAGATGAATTTGGAATACCATTACAGGATCTGACAAATATTATCAGCACACTCAGAACGTGGAAGCAACTTAAGGGACAAAGAAAAGATTTTCCTTCTGGAAAGCGGAAGGAATATTCAGACCTTATAAGGATACTCGAAGCACCGGACTTCAAAGTTACAACAATTCACCTGGAGATACCTGGAGATGTAGTTCACTTATCAGAAGATGATCCCTTGTTTTATTATTTCAATACATCTATTAAGCGTATGAGAGATGCGTTCCAAAAAGAGATGATCACAGCCGATAAACAATGGAGCAAGCAGATCAACAAATGGAGTGAAAGGCAGATATTTCGGTATTTCTCCGGCCGCCCTGGATTATCCA
>Ga0315551_10000672_pt1 | contig 27278 bp, 25 predicted proteins | sample SalMarSW160290MG_FD_203678 | JGI IMG/M metagenome (GOLD analysis project Ga0315551, IMG submission 203678) | Salt marsh sediment microbial communities from the Plum Island Ecosystem LTER, Massachusetts, United States - Salt Marsh Sediment SW1602-90 ...
AATTACCGGCTTACCTTCAAGCCCTGCTTCTTTACTACTTCAATACCTGCGACGGGATATCGACTGCTGGTTATTGGATTTCTTTCTCTGAATTGCCGGATGGCAGGTTTTACAATCAAGCTTTCCAAGGGTACACTGGTCAAAAGCTTTCCAAAGCTTTCCAAAATGATTTGCAGTCTTTCGAACGCGCTGCGCAAAACCTGGGCGGTCAAAGTGAACTTCGCGCAACCACAATGTCCATAGGTGATGCGGCTTATGCCTTCCAGGTATTGCCGAAGGTCTCTATCCTGGTTGTCTATTGGTTAGGCGACGAAGATTTTCCCGCCTCTTGTCAGCTGCTCTTCGATGCATCGGTAAGCCACTGCCTGCCCACAGATGCCTGCGCAATTATCGGAAGTACCCTCACACGCCGCTTGATCGCCCAAGGAGGTAGATGATTTTTATGCGAGAATTTTTTTCTCAATCTGCCGTCCATTGCAAGTCCACACCATGGCGGTATGATGATTTCCTATGGACTTCCACTTTAGGAGTGAAAAAAACGCATGTCCACAGAACTTAGAATAGATGCCCTCCTGCCCCAAGAAATGGCTAATCGCGCAGAATATATTGGTGTTCGCAAGGCTGAGGCTGGGGCGTTAGCCATGTTTGCGTTAGCGATATTGGCTGGTGCCTTTATCGCTCTAGGAGCGGTGTTCGCTACCACAGTTGCTGCGGGTACCACAACCGCCTGGCCCTTCGGTGTAGCAAAATTGCTGGTTGGTCTGGTTTTTTGCCTTGGTCTTATTCTGGTGATCGTTGGCGGTGCAGAGCTGTTCACAGGAAATAACCTGATCGTCATGGCATGGGCTAGCGGAAAAGTCACAACTCGTGCATTGCTGCGGAACTGGGTCATAGTATATATAGGTAATTTCGTCGGAGCGGTAGGAACTGCGTTGATGGTTTATGTAAGCAAGCAATATGCTTTGGGTGGTGGCTCTATCGGCGTTACTGCCCTGGGTATCGCTAACAGTAAAGTCCAATTGGGCTTCGTCCAGGCGATCGCGCTTGGTGTACTATGCAATGCCCTGGTATGCCTGGCAATATGGTTGACTTTTAGCGCTCGCAGTACGGTGGATAAAATTGCCGCCATAATCTTTCCGATTTCCGCTTTTGTGGCAGCTGGATTCGAACACAGTGTCGCCAATATGTACTTTGTCCCCATTAGCTTGTTCATCAAAGACTTTGATCCCGCCTTCATTACTACCAACGGATTGAGCTTACCCGCTTTGACCTGGGGTAATTTCCTGGTCAACAACCTGTTACCGGTCACGATCGGAAACATCATTGGCGGCTCTCTGCTGGTCGCCATTGTATACTGGGCGATATTTTTACGGCAAAAAGAAACCATTAAGGAATAGAATATGAAAGCATATATCCTTGTAAAGATTCGAACTGGAGGAATACGCGAAGTTGTTCGCAATTTACGGCGTGTAGGTGGTGTCATCGAGGCAAACATGACCTTCGGGCCTTACGACGCTGTGGCAGTCGTCGAGGCAGAAGACTTAAACCATCTTGGAAAGATATTGGATTCTGACATCCAACCTATCCCCGGAGTGATCGAGACCCTCACCTGCCTGGCGGTTGAAATCCAATAAGAGAACCGATTTAATCTCTTCAACCAGTAGGCAACCTGATCCAGTAAGTCGGACACATAAGTCGGGATGGATGGTAAACAAATGAAATTAGCCATTAGCGGTAAAGGGGGCGTTGGTAAAACAACCTTAGCGGCGTTGTTCGCCCAGATTTACACCCAGGCGGGTCGGAACGTACTTGCAGTCGACGCAGATCCATCACCATGTCTGGCTGGTGCTTTGGGCTTCCCCTCTGAACTACGTTCAAAACTCCATCCCATTGCAGAGATGGAAGATCTGATCTATGAGCGAACCGGTGCAAAACCAGGCACTATCGGAGGTTTTTTCACCCTAAATCCCCGTGTGGATGATATCCCTGAAAGGTTTAGCGTTACCCATCGAGGCGTGAGATTACTCGAGATGGGTGCAGTGGACATGGGCGGGTCAGGTTGTATCTGCCCTGAAAGTGCCTTATTAAAGACGCTTTTTACTCACTTGTTATTTCGAAAAGACGATGTCTTGATCCTGGATATGTATGCTGGCGTCGAACACCTAGGGCGGGCCACTGTCGATTTCGTAGACGCCATGATAATCGTGGTCGAGCCCACTCGCCGGAGCTTGGGCACCGCTGCCCAGATCAAATCGTTGGCAGAAGACATCGGCTTGAGGCGCTTGTGGCTAGTCGGCAACAAGGTTCAAAATGAAGAAGAAGCCTCATTCCTGAGGTCCGAGGCAACCAGCCTTCCGCTTTTAGGAATTTTACCTGGGGACGCGGGTGTCCAGGAAGCTGACAGGCTCGGCATGGCAGTCTATGATTATGTCCCGGCCTTGCGTCAGGCGGCCGAAAAAATGGTCGCCGTACTGGACGCTCAAATTGCCCCTCAAATGGGATAAACTTAGAGAAGATCTCTTTTACAAATAGACTTATCGATTGGAAATAACACCCAGTTGGTAAAGTGGAGAAAGTGATATGACTACCACGATTGCATTGGCAGGTAAAGGTGGCGTTGGGAAAACCACCATAGCTGCTATGGTTATCAAATATCTGGCTCAAAACCAAACCGGGGTCACTCTTGCTATAGATGCCGATCCCAGCAGCAACCTCAATATGGTCCTGGGTTTAGAGCTGGAATGGACTGTGGGCGATATCCGCGAAGAGATGCTCGAAAAAGTGCAGGCTTCCTTTGTCGCCGGTGGTGCTGCAATGGGCACCCTTCCCGGAGGTGTCGCCAAACGTGATTATCTCGATTACCAGATTCGTTCTTCCGTGTCAGAAGGAAGCCGTTTCGACCTGATCGCCATGGGGCGCTCCGAGGGGCCCGGTTGTTATTGCGCAGTAAATCACAATTTGCGCGAAGTCATCGATGCTATCAGTAAGAACTACCGATATATCGTGATAGACAACGAAGCTGGCATGGAGCATCTCAGTCGACGCACTACCCGGGATGTCAACCATCTACTCATCGTCACCGATCCGACTCAACGCGGCGTGGTAGCAGCCGGGCGAATCGCTTCCCTCAGCACAGAACTCGATATCCGCGTAGAGAACACTTATCTGGTTCTGAATCGAATCTCGGGTAACATACCTGCCCCCCTCCGAGAGAGAATCGATGCCCTGCATATCCCGCTATTAGGTGTTGTCCCTGCCGATGACGATTTAACCGAATTTGAATTCAACGGTCGCCCTCTAGTTGAATTGGGAGATCAGTCTCCCGTCTATCGAGCTGTAGCCAACATGATGGACCAGGTTATCATTTGATCCAAAAGTCCTTTAAGTAAATTGAGATAAGCAGGAACTCAACCTACCCCACCCAGGTATGACTCCCCCTCAAATCTCTCAAGAACATTGGCGAACAAAGCCTCGCTGGGCTTGACTCTGGATGGATTCACACCGTAAAGGATTGGTTCGAAATTGATGTTGGTTAAGCTTATCGAAGAGGGAAACCAGCATATTCCGCAAGAGCCAGCCTTAACCTGCCGTCCGCTTATTAGGGCGCTCTTCTGGATTTCCCCTAGAACGAAACTGCCTACTGACGTGAAAGCCAGATTTCGTGAATATGCTGGTAACCAACCAGCTTAAAAGAATGACCCCCATTTAAACGTAAAACACCCGTTCAAAAGAGGGGTGTTTTAATTGTAGGACTTACGCAGTTGGTGGGAGGATGGGGGTGTTTGGGCGGGCGTTGCCCAAACACCCCCGATTTTCCCCTGAACTGCGTAACTACTAACTTGATCAACCCAGCGCTCTCCCTAACACGCGCTGGCTGTGAAAGTAGAAGCGATCGCTTTTAGAACAAGCCTACTACGCGACCTGTCTCGAGATCGAAGTCCACATCGTAATAAACAGGTCGGGTTGGCAGTCCAGGCATGGTGCGCATCTCACCCACCAGTGGGTACAAGAAGCCAGCTCCAACCGAGGCGCGGATATCTCGGATAGGTACGCGGTAGTCTTTGGGTACTCCCTTGAGAGCGGGGTCATGACTGAGGCTCAGGTGGGTTTTTGCCATACACAATGGTAGATGATCGAAACCCAGGCGGGTATAGAGCTTGATCTTTGCCTCAGCTTCTGGTAAGTAATCTACCCCGTCAGCCCCATATATCTGAGTGCAGATCGTTTCAATCTTCTCTTTAATCGAAGCTTCTAGAGGGTATAGGAATTTGAAGTTAATAGGCTTTTCAGCTGCTTTGACCACAGCTTCAGCCAGGGCTACCGCTCCCTCACCCCCTTCCATCCAGTGACGGGCTACTACCGCATCTTCAGCACCTGCTTTAATAGCTGCCTGCCGAACCAGTTCGACCTCGGCTTCTGTATCTGTTGCAAATGAGTTGACCGCCACCACAACAGGGATGCCGAAACCCAGCGCGTTTTTAATATGATGCTGCATGTTGGGTAAACCAGCTCGCAGTAGTTCAATGTTTTCATCCGTATATGCCGGATCAAGAGGTTTTCCAGCCACAACCTTGGGTCCACCCCCGTGCATCTTCAATGCCCGTACGGTCGCTACCAGTACAACTACGTTGGGGACCAAGCCTGAATATCGGCACTTGATATTGAAGAATTTCTCCATGCCGATGTCCGCACCGAAGCCTGATTCTGTAACCACGTAGTCTGCCAGCTTCAAGGCAATCCGATCCGCCACAATCGAGCTGTTGCCATGTGCGATATTAGCGAACGGACCAGCATGCACGAACACCGGGGTGCCTTCCAGAGTTTGCATGAGGGTAGGCTTAATGGCGTCTTTCATCAGCACTGTCATGGCTCCGGCAACGCCCAAATCCTCGGCAGTCACTGCTTCCCCAGCCTTGTTAGTTCCGATGACGATGCGACCGAAACGCTCGCGCATATCAGCCAGGTCCGTGGTCAATGCCAGAATCGCCATGATCTCGCTGGCCACGGTGATGTCGAATCCTGTTTGACGAGTCATGCCCTTCTCTTCCGGTCCTTGACCAATCGTAATAGTTCGCAGGAAACGGTCATTGGTATCGACCACCCGTCGCCATGTGATGCTATCGGGGTCAATATCCAAACGGGAAAAACGGCTACGTTCCTCAGGTGTCAGCTCATTCGGGTCAGTCTTATCGATGTTCAGTTTTTCTAAACGGCGCCGCATGGTGGGTGCGAAGCTGCGGTTGCCTTCTTTATCCGGCGGGCACAAACGGTTAAATAGCGCTTGGTCGGATTGCCTGGATTCGTGGAAAATACGAGAGTCAATCGCGGCTGCCAGCAAGTTGTTGGCGGCCGTAATTGCATGGATGTCGCCGGTTAGGTGCAGGTTGAAATCTTCCATAGGAATAACCTGGCTGTAGCCTCCCCCTGCAGCCCCGCCTTTAATGCCAAAAGTCGGTCCCTGGCTTGGCTGGCGAATGCAGGTAAAGACCCGCTTCCCCAGATGTGCCCCAAGAGCCTGGCTCAATCCCACCATCGTTGTGCTCTTGCCTTCTCCCAATGGCGTGGGGGTGATGGCCGTCACGTCGATGTACTTGCCATCTGGAACGTCCTCTAAGCGGTTCAACACTTCCAGGCGTACCTTAGCCTTGTAATCCCCATACAACTCTAGTTCTTCTGGAAGTAAACCGACCTCTTCTGACAAGGTCTTCACCGTCTTAAGTTCAGCTTCCTGAGCGATCTCAATATCTGAGGGGACAGGGTAGCGCCGTTTAAGCGGCGTAGGTCGAAATGGACGTAATCCAGGGAATTCTCGGACAGCAGACATATTGATCTCCTTTAGGACAAATTATAGGTGGGCACCAAAGCCAGAGGCTTGGATTGGTCGCTTGAGCGTTTTTCGCATCTTGCACCATCGAATCCCGATGGAACTGAGATGAGCTATCCCGGCATTGGTATCATTACTTGCTATTGTGGCAGACTTCACGAATCCACACAATTGACTCTTATCCTCATCCATCCTGTAAGTTGTCACATCATGAGCTTTACTTGCAATGCCTGGCCATTCCTTTTATTAAGTTATCTTTGTCATCTTCAACTTCTCACATTACTTAGTTGCTTTTGTCACAATTTTTTCGTACAATAGCGTTGGGAGTATCATTAACTGATTGAGGATTGTAATAAATCCCCCGATGACGCTCACATTTTTTCACATGACAATATCCACCTAACCTGGAGGAATGAATGACTGACCGTAAAAAAGTTTCTTTGCCTTCCTTGTTTAAGAAAGTCGCCAATGGCGAACCGATTACCATGCTGACATGCTATGACTACCCAACTGCTTATTTCCAAGAAGAGGCAGGTATTGATATGATTCTGGTAGGTGACAGCCTGGGTATGACCATGCTCGGTTACGAGTCGACCTTACCCGTGACCATGGATGATATGATCCGCCATTCGCAAGCTGTCCGCCGTGGTTCTCCAAATGTCTGGTTGATTGGAGACATGCCTTATATGAGCTATCAGCCAAGCACCGAGACCGCCATTCTAAATGCAGGTCGCTTCATGGCTGAAGCGAGTTGTAATGCGATTAAACTTGAGGGTGGTGCAGAAATGGAAGCCCGCATTACCGGGATTGTGGCAGCGGGTATCCCTGCCATGGGCCATCTTGGTTTGACGCCCCAAAGTGTCAGCGCGCTCGGAGGTTTCCGCGTTCAAGGAAAAGGAGCTCTCCAGGCCAAGAAGATCATTGAGGATGCCAAAGCCCTCGAGGAGGCAGGTGCTTTTGCCATATTGCTCGAAATGGTCCCTGATCGTCTCTGTAAATTGATTACAGAACGCGCCAAGAACTGTTTCATCATCAGTTTAGGTTCTGGTCCACATGCCCACGGACAACTCCTTATCTACCATGACATGTTTGGCTTGTACCCTCGTTTTAAGCCTCGCATGGCGAAAGTCTTTGCAGACGCCGGTAAGGTAATCTTAGATGGGCTCAAGCAGTACGTCCAGGAAGTAACTGACCATTCCTTTCCTCAGCCAGAGAATTGGTTTGGAATGCCGGAAGACGAATACCAGGAGCTGTTGAAGATGTTGGATTGATGTCAATTTTAGCCAGATCGACTAGTCTCAAATATTAGAATCCCAAACTGCAATTTCTGTTGCCACTGGCGGTGACCCACTTCGTATTAACAAATTCACGAAAACTTATCGCCTGTATGTCATAGGAGACTATTATGGATGAAAATCTACGTCAGTTGTTAAAAATACCCCATGCACGTTTGGATGAGATCAACGCGGTGCTCCTGAATCCAGAAATGCGCGTTATCAACGATTTCCTTGAAGTCGTTGATAAATATGGCTCTCCAGAAGAGATCAATCACAAAGCGCGACAAGCCCGCATGCTACCCGCACTGCTTAAACGCGTCGAAGCTATCAAACCAGAATATCTGCAAGATCTAGAATGGCTGGAGGTCCAACGTGATCGCGGTGCGTTTATCAGCATCGCTGACTATCGCCGAAAAGTACTGGGGGACAAAGCTGATCAGATGGAATTCAAGGATGATTACGCCATAACGCTGGAGATCAGCGCTGCCCAATACTTTCCCTGGGTAATTGCAGTAGCCAAACGCGCTCTCGAACGAGAGGCTTTAATGCCAGGCCGGTTTATTCGAGTTCGCAAGATGAAGGAACAAGAAGCTGACGGCGACTTGCCTGCCTTTGCTGTTGCCATGCAGATCATCGGCGCTAGTTATGTGGAAACGCTAGACACCAAAGGCACCGACGGTTCTAACGTACACCTCGGAGGTCCCGAAACAATAACTGGCTATTTTGGCGGCGTTGGAGAACCCAATCATTACGCCCTCAAGTGGCTTGACGAATTCCTTTATTACTACACCAATTACGGCGTTCAGCAGGTCCTCAACATCAACCCAGGCACCGTTTTGCTTGGCTACCTGCTCTACCGGCTCGGTGTTGACATCGAATTCAAGATTTCGGTTTATATGGGTAACGATAACTCTTATGCTGGACTATGGACTCTGCTGGGTGCCAAGCTCTTTGAGCGCGAAGATGGTACCTCCCCACTAATCGGTTTCAACTGGAGCAATTCCATTAATAATGAGACCATGGAGATTTCAGCTCAATTCCGTAAGGATTTTGGTTTCGAGGAGGTTGTACGCTTCGAACACCATATCACCGAGACCTGGAAGAGCATCGTTCGCCAGCCTTACAACCGGCGAGATGAGTTGCTGGAGATCGCTGATCATGTCGCCAATATCTCTGCCAAGCATGAAGGCGGCGATCCTGAGATCGAGTTAACTAGGCAGTATCCCTCGGACATTCTCGACTACTTCCGTGACAAGCAAGAAATTCTTGAGTCAGGTGACTGGGATGCCATGACCCAGAATTTCTTAGATAAATTTGATGCTACCAATAAAACCGCCTGGGCGTTAACCGAGCATGGCCTTTCCTTCCTGGCTGCTCAAAAGCTACACACTTAAGGTCCTACCAAACATCTCAGCCAAGGGATGAGTGGTTGCAAAACCAGTCAATTTATGACCGCTCACCCCGGACTGGTAATATCACAAGGAAAAACTCAATGATCCCAAAACGGATGCAATCTTTTCTACACGAGCGTTTGCCTGAGAAGACCTGGCAAAACCGTCTGGTGAGAGATCAGGGAATGTGCTTTATGGAATTTGGCTCTCTCGACGTTGACCGCTTGGCTCGGGTTGGGATCGAAGTAGACAATCTCGGCCCTCAATTAGTAGTCTGCATGTGGGATGAGGAATCTTCCATAGAAGTTGGCGGTTACCTTATTGTCGATAACTTAGCTATGGGACGTCCTTCCATGGGTGGTATCCGCATGCTACCCGATATTACCCCTGGGATCATCCATAACCTGGCGCGCGGCATGACTTTAAAGAATGCAGCTGCAGACCTGCCCTATGGGGGTGGCAAAGCGGGCATTGTTGCTAAGCGTGGCCTTTCACCAGAGGAGCATACTGCGGTTATTCGTGGGTTTGCTCGTCTCCTAAAACGCTATAAAGATATCTACCTTCCCGGCCCAGATGTTGGCACCAACGATGCTGATATGAAAACAGTGGCAATCGAAAACGGTATGGACAACGCCCTCTCGAAACCTGTAGATATGGGAGGCAATCGTATCGACGAGCTCGGTGCCGCTGCCGGTGGTGTCATTATCGCTTTGGATGCTGTTCTGACAGAAATGCCACGCCTGCAGTCTCTTCCACAATTCGAAAAATTGCAGATTCCGCCCTCAGATCAGATTACGGTACTCATCCAGGGTTTCGGCGCGGTCGGCGCGAATGCTGCTCGCTTTCTATGCCAGTGGTTGCCAGGCGCTAGGGTCGTAGGGGTCAGTGACGAACTCGGTTACCTATACGCCCCAGACGGACTTCCTGTTGATCAGCTCATTCAGAGTTGGCTTACCCAGGGTGCTGTAACCTTACCTTATTTCCGTGAGCATCTCCTATTGGCAACCGGGGTAAAACCAGAAATCAAATTTTCTAACAATGCCAATGATCTGTTGCGCGAATCTGCATTCTGCTTTATTCCAGCTGCTCCTATCGACAATTATCTTGACACAGATCCAATAACCCACCCTTCCATGACGGTTGACCGCATGGGTCAGTGGGCGTTAATCGTGGAGGGAGCTAACACTTACTCTCCTGATAGGGAACGCAAAGCAGCCCGTTCACGCATGGAACGGGCAGTCTATCGCCAACGGGGTATTTTGATTGCCGCTGACTACCTGGTAAACTCTGGGGGGGTGATCTTTGCCGCCCAAGAACATCTCATCAAGACCCCATTCCACTTGCGGATACCCGATCAAATGCTGGGGGATTCCCAGACAGTCGAGCATTGGTTGCAAACACACCAGGTAGAACTGGCTGCCTTGGCAAAAAAGCGGCGATTGGCAGCTGAAGCCCACCGCCAGGAAGTTATTCAACGTAATATCCGCGAGTTAATCGACTTGTTGCTCTCAGATGCAGATATGTTGCCTTGCGAAGCCGCTGAAATGATTAGCGTTCGGCGTATCGCTGCCAGTGAAAGTGATCGCACTGCCTCGGAGATCATGGTGCCTCTCCCTACGATTTCCGAACAGAGCTCTATCCAACAAGCCGCGGCTGCGTTAGTAAATGCTTCTAGCCCCATTTTGGCCGTGGTAACCTCCCAAGGTGACTTGGTTGGCGTCGTGACGGAATGGGATATCACCCGAGCTACTTCATTGGGTTCCCCTACTGATTCTCCACTCAGTGAGATCATGACCCGTCAGGTAATCTCCGCCACACCGAAAGACAGTATCCTGGATGTCATCCGCAAGCTGGAATACCACGAGATCTCTGCCATGCCGGTTGTAGATGGCAAAGCTGTTTTAGGCATGTTGAGTTCGGATTTACTGGCACGTCGCTCTTTATTACGTTTGCTCCAATCGCAGATGTCGTGAGAAGAAAATATGACATATGCCAACCTTCCTGTGATATTTGGTACATTTGCCACTTCAATACGGCTCACTCTTAAATGATAATGAGCTAATAAACTGAGGCTATCGTTGCGTATTTCGAAAAGGAGGCCACTGCATGGTTACGAAACAAGAATTAATCTACCGCCAGTTGATCACCTTGCAGGATGGGGGTAGGGTGCTGCTCCGGCCGCTGACTCAGGACGACCGCCAGGATCTTATTGATCTTTATGCACCGCTTAGTGCGTTTGACCGCCGTTATTTACGCCACAATGTGAATAATCCAGAGGTAGTTCAGGCCTGGGTCGACAACCTCGATTACGAAAAAGTGTTGCCATTGATCGCAGTGATTGGTGACCACATCGTAGGCAACGCCACCTTACATTTCTTCGAAGGACCAGCTCACCATCGGGCCGAATTGCGCATATTCCTCGCCAAGGAAATCCGTCGCAGAGGAGTCGGTTCTCGCATGCTTCAAGCGCTGATCGAACTGGCGAAAAGGCGTAATATCCACCTCTTAGAAGCCCATATCACTACCGACGAGACCAATGTTATCAAGGCTTTCCAGAATCTAGGCTTTGAGCTGAAATGCGTACTTGATGATTATTTCATGTTGCCCGACGGTGAATTACGAGATATTGCCCTTCTTATATTGAGACTTCGCAATGCTGAGGGAGAGTTTTAAAGGAAAAAATCGAACCAGATTATAGATCACTTACCTTGACCTGTGAACCAGAGTAACCGACAAACCTGAAATATCTCCCCAAGAAGGAGATAATTTGCATAACTTATATGCCATACGCCAGAGACTTCGCTATCTGCCGATTACTTACCGGATTGCCATTGGAAACGCGCTAATCATCGCCATTGGAGCTGTGTGCGGCACCCTGCTCACACGCCACTTTGCCAGCCAAGCAGCTGAATTATGGCTGATCCTGCTCTTCCTATTTATCGGTACCACCCTTAGCGTGTTAACCAACTTCTGGATCATACACACTGCACTTCGCCCACTTCACGAACTTAGTCAATTGGTGAACCGCTCGCGAGCCGGACAAACTGGTATCGATCCCAATTTCCTACAAGATAAAGATCCGGATATCAGTCAGCTGGCCGCAGCCCTTAACTTCTTAGTCAATCAGTTAGAAGAACGCAACCTGCAGCTGCGTGCCCTCTCGAAACGAGCCATAAACGCTCAAGAAGAAGAGCGTAAACGGATTGCTCGTAGCCTCCATGATGACACCGGTCAGGCGCTTTCGATGTTGATCATCCATTTGGAACAGCTTCAGGATCGTCTCCCCACAGATGCAGCTGAAATTCGCAAGAAATTAGATGCTTCTCACCAGATAGCTACCCTGGCGTTGGCTGAGCTTCGAAATATCGTTTACGGTCTACGCCCCACCATTCTTGATGATCTAGGGCTCATTCCAGCTATTCGCTGGTACGCTCGCTCACACCTGGAGGAGGCCGGTATTCGCCTCGAATTTTGCATTCCTGAGAATGGTTTGTCTTTACCGCCGCAATTGAATTCTACTTTATTCCGCATCGCCCAAGAAGGCATCAACAACGTTTTACGTCATTCGCAAGCCAAGTCAGTCCGCATTTCTTTAAGTGACCAAGACAATGAAATTTGTTTACATATCGAGGATGATGGCCGAGGTTTCGATCTCATCAAGACCTCAGAACAAGCTCTCCGCCTCCAGCGATTAGGTCTACTTGGCATACAAGAACGCGCCGACCTTGTTGGAGGCAAGGTTACGGTTGATTCACTCCCTGGCCAGGGCACTTCCCTCCAAGTAAACCTGCCGATAACCTCCAGAGGAGAGTGACCAGATGAATAAAATACGAATATTACTAGCCGACGACCACACTATTCTGCGTGATGGCATTCGTGCATTATTCGAGGATGAACCGGATATGGAGTGTATTGGCGAAGCTGAAGATGGCCGCACCACCGTGAGAATGGCTTGCGAGCTACAACCGGATGTCGTTCTCATGGATATTGCTATGCCGCTCCTCAATGGTTTGGAGGCGACTTATCAAATCAAGCGCCAGAATCCCCAAATTAATGTCTTGATCCTTACCATGCATGACAATGAAGAATATATCCGCCAGGTACTCGCCGCCGGCGCCATGGGGTATATTCTAAAAGACGCAGCCGCCAGGGAATTGTTAGGCGCCATCCGCGCCGTACATCGCGGCGAAGCTGTGCTCTCTTCAGCAGTTACCCGCTTGGTTATTGAGGACTATCTGCGTTGGGGTAATACACACCCGGAAGACTCATCGAACTGCTTGACTCCCCGAGAACGAGAAGTCCTTCAATTGATTGCTGAAGGATACACAAACAAACAGATCGCTGAAATCCTGTGTATATCAATAAAAACAGTACAGGCTCACCGCTCAAAATTGATGCAGAAATTGGATTTGCACGACCGCGCAGAATTGATCAAATATGCTATCCAAAAGAAGATTATTGAGTTCTGATAATTGATCAAGAACAATACCCGCTGACGGTAAGAAAAAAAATTTAACTACTATCCTCGACCCTATGAAAATAGGGTCTTTTTCATTCTGATAGTAGGTCTGGGATGGATTACAAATGCCTGAAATTCTTGTATCCTTTTAATGGCATATTTTGCGCGCGACTCAATCTTTTATTTCAATCTTTTTTTCCTGAGGTGGCCTATGGATTTTTTCTCGCGAAGACCCTTCCTCTATGGAATTTTCATGGTTATCGCCGTGGTTCTCTTGCTATTTGTGATAACCAATAAGGGAGGCGCGACTTCATCCACTCAAATCAGTGAATCTTCGCCAGGGCAGCTGCTAAATTGGCCATGGATCCACCGCATCTTCGGGGTAGATTCGCCTTCCCACCCAGCCTCTGGTTCGGTCCTGATCCCCCAACCACCTGAAAAAGATCTCTGTTTACATTGCCATATCACTGGAGAAGACAAAGGGCTTTGGACCCCTCTCGCTCGATGGATGCTTTTTGGCAGTGTAAGCCTGATTTTTATCTTTGGTGTGTATCGCAGTGCTAACCTGTGGATAACCCGCAGCCCCTGGAAGCCAATCACATTGCGAGCCGCTGAGTGGGTGGACAAACGCTACGGAGTTTCCGAGCCTCTCTCAAAAATCTTGAGTAAACCCGTACCTAAGTTCGCCTTGAGATGGTGGTATTGCTTGGGAGGCATCACCGCCTTCCTATTTGTCATCCAGGCAATTACTGGCATTATGCTGGCTTTCTATTACAAGCCTACGCCCGAAGCTGCCTTCAGCAGCATTCAATATATCGAGACGCAAGTCAGGTTCGGGGCTGGCATCCGTGCCATTCACCACTGGGCAGCCAATGGGATGATTATCTTATGCATCGCTCACATGTTGCGGGTCTTCATCATGGGAGCATACAAATCCCCTCGAGAATTAAATTGGGTTAGCGGAGTGTTATTGTTGGTCATCACCTTAGCATTCGGCTTCACCGGATACCTGCTGCCGTGGGATCAACGCGCTTTTTGGGCAACTACAGTTGGTAGCGAGATCGCCGGGAGTATCCCTGTTATCGGCAATTTGGCCTTAGTCTTTCTTCGCGTCGGTTGGAATGTCAGCGACTTGACCCTCAGCCGTTTTTACGGCTTACACGTGATCATCCTTCCCATTGTTACGTTACTTTCAATGGGTGTGCATTTCCTTATGGTTCGGCGCTTAGGTATTGCCAAACCTCTTTGATCTGGAAGAAGGAAAAGATTTATGTCTGATGATTCGAACAATACCATTCAAGAAAAAGATACCATCCCTTTTTACCCTGACCATGTCAGCACCGAGCTGCGCGTGGTTATGGGCATTACCCTTTTGGCAATAATTTTTGGCGTCATCGGGTTGATATTACCGGTTGGTTTGGGTGAACCCGCTGATCCCATGAACACCCCTGCCCATGTTAAACCCGAATGGTATTTCCTATCCTTGTACCAGCTTCTCAAATTCATCCCCAAAACAGCTGGGGTCATCCTTCCCATTGCCGCCATGATCATGCTCACGATTTGGCCTTTTATTGACCGAAAACGGGATGTTTCATTAAAAAATAGGCGTTTACGTTTCTTGGTCGTTGTTGTCATCTTACTCGTAATCATTGCTCTGACAATTTGGGGGGAGGTGAGTTAAACATGAATAAGGTATCTCGTCGTGAATTTCTAAAGATCGTCAATCGTTTTCTTACTGTCACCGGTCTGATAGTCTTGTTGGCTCCCATCATTGCATACTTCTATCCCGCCAACCTTGAAGAGACCCCCTCCGAGCCTGTACCGGTTGGAAGCCTTGAGGATTTACCACCTAATGAGAGCAAGACAGTTCAATTTGGACGCTATCCGGCCTTGGTGATCAACACCCCGCAGGGTCTCCGTGCCTATTCGGCGGTATGCACGCATTTTGCTTGTATTGTTAAATGGAAGGCCTCCACCGGCCAGATTGAATGTCCCTGCCACGATGGTTTGTTTGATCCCTTAGATGGCCATGTGACCGCTGGCCCTCCGCCAACACCGCTCGAAGCCTTTCCTATAAATATTGTTGACGGTCAAATCTACATTGGAGGTACAGAATGACCAGCGATAGCCTGCCCGCAAAGCCAAAAACCTCGCTCACCTCCCAATTGATCGGCTTCCTAATTGCAATCAAGCGCAGCTGGCCACTGATTCGCGATTTCTTTATCCATGCTGTCGGGCAAGTGCGGGTGTTGAAGAAAGCTTTTCCGGGTATTATGCATACTTTGATCTTCTGGGGAGTGACAATCCAGGTGATAGGGACGACCCTTAACCTTATGCAAATGCAATTGTTCATCCCCTTTGTGGAGCTGCCCTTTCCGCGCGGCACAGCGTATTTGGTTTACGAGTTGCTGATGGACTTGGCCGGGGGAGCCATTCTGTTGGGTGTAATCATGGCAATTTTTCGTAGAACGATCCTACGCCCGAAAGCTCTGGAGTCTCGCTGGGATGACTACTATGCCCTGATACTACTAGGACTCATTCCTATTGCAGGTTTTACGTTGGAGGGCAGCCGCTTACTGGCAGCTTCTCCGCCATGGGCGTCCTGGTCACCCATCGGGAATCTGACCGCTCACCTCTTGGGCTGGGTGGGCATATCCCCTGAATCTGGCGGAATTTTACACACCTACCTGTTTTGGACTCATGCAACTTTAGGACTTCTCCTGGTTGCCAGTATCCCCTTCACCAAACTACGCCATCTGGTTTTCACTCCATTGAACGTGATCTTCCACTCTCGCCGCAAACCAAGCACTCTCGAGAAAATCGAGAATATCGAAGAAACTGAACTCCTGGGTGTCGGTAAATTGTCCGAGTTTACTCCCAATCAATTGCTTTCTTTCGACGCCTGTGTACGCTGTGGGCGTTGCGAAGAGGTCTGCCCGGCTACCATCAGCGGGATGGCATATTCACCTCGCACCTTCATCCAATCACTTCGCCAAGAAATGGTGGCGTCCTTGCTTTCCCCCAATGGAAATGGCTCGAAAGAGCTTGTCGGAGAGATTTTACCAGAGGAGACTCCCTGGTTTTGCACGACTTGTGGCGCCTGCATTAGTATCTGCCCTGCATTCGTCAATCCCATAGATGAGATCATCGATCTGCGCCGCTATCAAGTTCTTACAACCGGAAAAATGCCGAAATCTGTGGGAGACACCCTCCGGAATATGGAACGACAGGGTAATCCCTGGGGGATGCCGGCTGAAGATCGGATTGCATGGGCTGAGGGTTTAGGGGTTCGTGAGATTATGCCTGGGGAAGAAACCGATGTGCTTTTATTTCTAGGTTGTGCCTTCGCTTTCGACGACCGCAATAAAAAAGTCGCCCGTTCTTTCATCCGCTTATTACAAAAAGCAGGAGTGGATTTTGCCATACTCGGATTAGATGAAGGTTGTTGTGGTGAAACCGCACGCCGCTTGGGTCATGAATATCTGTTCCAGGTCTTCGCCGAACAAAATATTGAAACCTTCTCAAAGATAAAATTCAACCGCATTGTCACACAGTGCCCTCACTGCTTCAACACACTAAAATGGGAATACCCTCAATTGGGGGGAAATTATATTGTTCAGCATTACACGGAATATCTTACTGGCGTATCCCTTCCTTGGGATTCCGCCTCTGCTGAAAGAGATGACCTCCTTAGTCGACTGAGTTATCACGACTCCTGCTATTTAGGTCGTTACAATCAAATATATAACCCACCCAGAGAGTTGCTTGACCAGGCTCACATCGACAGAATAGAACTTCCTCGCCGCGGCGAAAACAGCTTTTGCTGCGGGGGAGGAGGTGGCCAGATGTGGCTCGAAACAGACCCCAACACCCGCATTAACCATCGCCGTCTCGAGGATGCATTGAAAACCCACACCAATGTCGTTGCGACCGCCTGTCCATACTGCTTGCTCATGTTCGATGACGCCATACGGTCAAAGGGTCTTGGGGAAGAAATTCAGGTTCTGGATATCGCCGAGGTATTAGAGAGAAGATTACTCGAGTAAAGTTGCGTTCGCTCACGCGGAGCTGTTGAAAAACCAGGCATGGCTAAAACTGTCTCCATTATCGATCCGAAGGAGGCTTGCAAATGAACACACAATGGATGGTTGAAACTCACGGTGACCCCTTAGGCACAATCCAACAATTCATCATGACCTTATGGCATGAATTCGACCTGGAGGCTATGCTGGTACCTTTAAATGACACCCAGACCCCAGGGGTGGAAGTGCCTACGCCTCTCATAAACCACCCTGGCACGCTGGCAGAGATCAACCCATTCAAGCCAGTCATGACCATGAACACGGCTAAGCTGATCCCTGAAGTAATGAGAGCATACCCCCAAACCAAACTGGGTCTTATGTTACGTCCATGCGAGACACGCGCCTTATTCGAAATGATCGGGCGAGGCGTCATTGATCAAGATCGACTGTTAATCATCAGCATTGATTGTTTAGGCACTTATCCTGCTGATGAATTCCAATGGCGTTCCCGGCGCAAGGGATCTTCTGAAGAGTTGACAAGAGAATCTCTTCATTTCGCCAGGGTGGGTGGAATTGCTGCTTATCGCTATCGTTCAGCCTGCCAGACGTGCATTACCCCCAAAGCACAACAGGCAGATGTTAATATCGGGGTTCTCGGGCTGCCTGTGCGCCAATATATCTTGGTAGAAACTACTGATGACCATATCCCCGAAATCTCCCGGCTCGCTCCATTTACAAATGGATTAGCCGATCAATCCCTGGTGCTCAAGCGCGAACGGTGTATCGACAAGATCAATGGGCGTAATCAAAATACTCACGAGCGTATCATCCAAAGTTTATGTGATATCTTACCTAACCATGTGACCGAGCTCATCCAACAATTTAAAAACTGTGGGAGCTGCCAGAATTGCCTAGAAAGCTGCCCTATTTGTGCTATTGATTTTCCTCGTAGCAGAAAAGACGGACGTTACGTTCGAGCAGATATTACTCGATGGATTCTTTCCTGCGCAGGTTGCGGTATGTGTGAGCAATCTTGCCCAAGCCGTCTGCCTTTAAGCGTTATTTTCCGCCATCTCAAACGGCAACTCGAAGAATCGAGGCAAAATATGCTCAACGAGCTGCCTGGGGAGCATCTATCACTGATGCATTGAGATTCTTGCGAAAGAACTTTCCTCCATAAACCATCTCTTTTACGCCTACTTCAACAACACCCCGCTGGTGAATTCAGCAGGGTGTTGCACTTTGATCGCTTTCTACACTATACTTGTAGATACGCTTTTGCCTGGAATTTATCACTCGATTAATCGTTGACTTGTGGAGATATCCGAACTCTAAACCCAAACGAAGTTTATGACCAACTCCGATATAGAAAAGTGGAATACGCGCTACGATATTGAACGCGAGGCCTGGCTCGAACGAAAACCACGACGACTGTTGCGAGATTTCGCCCACCTGTTGCCGCGGCGTGGGATAGCCTTGGACGCTGCTTCTGGGGTTGCAACCAATGGCTTATTCCTGGCGCAATACGGATTACGCGTGATTGCCTTGGATTTTTCTGAAACTGCTTTGAAACTGGCCATGCAGCGCGCCCAACTTTCTGGTATGCCTGTTTATGCTGCTGTTTACGATCTATCCTTGCCGTGGTTTCCCGATACTTACTTCGATGTAATCCTCAATTTCCGTTTCTTGGAGCGTGCCACATTTCCGGTATATCGAAGAGCTTTGAAAGCCGGCGGATTAATTTTCTTCGAAACCTTTGTAAAAGCTGATCAAAATATTTCCAATCCCCATTATTACCTCGAACCGGGTGAATTATTGAAAGCTTTTCATGATTTTAAAATTCTGCATTGGCAAGAGGATGTCAGGCAAGATACAACCCGAGCGGTCGCTCAGCTCATCGCCCAAAAACCATCTCACTTTGTTCAGTAAATAAATAGATGATCCCGTCCGAGAGCTACGAGAGCCAGCAACGTAGAAACCGAGCTAGCCTCGTACGGCTTTTTCCCCATTCATGCATTTTTCTCTCCCAGCCACATCAAACAAAACTATCGGTCACCTCCCGGGCGCAGCGCACAAAGTCTAATATTGTGGGTACATTCCGCATTAAAACCCCCATGTTTCCTTGTACATGTAGCTTGCGGGTCATCAAAGCCTGCATCGGGTGTAATTCCCCTTTGAGAATACGCGCGAAGTTATCGTAAGGTGCTTTTAAGGTAAATGCAGGGGTTAGCGCTTCAAGGTCATGGACCACATATGCTTCTCGGCATTTTCCATGCCAAAGATCAAAATACAGAATTATCTCATCCGTTAATGTACCACCAGGTTCAATAATAAAATCGATATCTCCTTCCCAATTTTTTGCAACCTTGGCATATTGGTCATCGCTATTGAGCTTAGCCATAAATACTTGTGTCCATTCTGCAGTTGGAAATTTCGCCATCACGCACTCCCAGCTATGAAGATATCTTCTTGAGTCTATTATAATCGAGCCTGTGCATCTACAAATTGGGAATTCACTTGCACAATTTCAAGAGTTGTTCTATCCTTACTTCCATCATCCTGGCCAGATGCAAACCACCAGGTTAAAGGAAGAACCGCCGAGTGGCGGTTCCAGTGCGCTGGGTGGGAGTTGAACCCACACGCCTTGCGGCACATGGCCCTCAACCATGCCTGTCTGCCAATTCCAGCACCAGCGCAAACCAGTGGTATTATAATCGGCTGTTGGCTTCTGTCAAGCCGACCGATCTTAATCTATGGCAATTGCATTTGCTCAAGTTTTCCAAATGCATTGCCTTATAATTGGGGAATTGGTGGTGTGCGGTGGGGTCAATCCCCTACACACCACCAAAATTTACCATATAATCGGGCCAAATTGCTTTGAAGTGATAGCCCTGCATGTTCCATCATTCGAGGAGAAGTCTATGCGCATTGTTTTGGACTCGATGGGAAGTGATGCCTGTCCGGAACCAGAAATTCAGGCAGCTGTCGAGGCTTCTGGTTTATTTGGAGATGAAATCGTTTTGGTTGGCCCTGAAGAGCGATTGAAAAAACGCCTGATTTCTGAAGCAAACTCAGCCAGGGTTCGCATTATAAATGCTCCCGAGGTCATTACCATGGAAGACAAGGGACTTAAGTTGGCCCTCAAAGCCAAGCGCCCCCGAGCTCAGAATTCCATGGCAATAGGCATAGATCTGCTTAAGAACGGTCAGGCTGACGCCTTTGTCACCGCAGGTAATACCGGAGGAGCTCTCGTCACTGCTTTTTATCGCCTTGGAATCATTCATGGGGTTGAAAGACCCGCTCTGACCGCTCTTTTTCCAGTATCAGGCGGTCACTGCGTGGTGTTGGATATCGGTGCTAACCCGGATTGCAAGCCTGAACACCTTTATCAATTTGCTGTCATGGGCTCGGTTTATGCAGAGACAGTACTTTCGATTCATAAACCTCGAGTCGGCCTACTTTCAAACGGGGAAGAAGCTGGTAAGGGAAACCAGCTTATAAAAGATGCTTATTTAATTCTAGAAAAAAGTGACTTGAATTTTGTTGGCAATTTAGAGGGTAAGGAACTTTTTGGTGGTTTTGCTGATGTTGCAGTCACGGACGGTTTCACCGGTAATGTTTTGTTAAAATCCAGCGAGGCAGTGGCAAAATTTATCACCGAGATACTCCGAAAGGAGCTAAACGCTAATATGCGCACTAAAATCGGAGCCCTGCTTGCCAAACCCGCCTTCAGCAGGCTTAAACAGCTCATGGATCCAGGCGAAGTGGGTGCTGCACCTCTTCTGGGTGTGAATGGTTTGGTCTATATTGGTCATGGACGCTCTGACTCTCATGCCCTGGTTAACGCCATCCGTGTCGCCCGCCAGGCTGTAGAAGCCGACCTGCTCTCCGCTATTGATATTGCCATTCAAGACCGTTTGGCCTCCGTGCCAGTCCGGAGGGTGTCATGATGCGGCCTCGAGTCGTCATCACCGGATTAGGGGCAGTTACTGTCCTGGGTTCATCTGTTCAGAAGCTCTGGGGAGGTTTGATACAAGGTCGTTCGGGTATTCGACGGATCACCCAATTCGACGCCAGTGATATGCCCTGCCAGATCGCAGGCGAGATTCCCGATTTTCAACCTGATGATTATATGGATCGTAAGGAAGCGCGTCGCATCTCGCGGTCGTCACAAATCGCTTTAGCCTCTGCCATCCAGGCTATTGTTGACGCCGAATTACCGGAAACAATGCCAGAACCCGAACGAGCTGGTGTTGTTTTCGGCACAGGTATCGGCGGGCTCGATTTACTAGACGAAGGCATCCAGATTCTCCGCACTAAAGGCTACAACCGGTTAAACCCCTATGTTCTTCCAGGTGGTATTCCTAACCTGGCTGCCTTCATGATTGCCCAGAGATTTCAATGTCTCGGCCCGAACACAACTGTGGCAACTGCCTGCGCCACCGGTACGCAAGCCATCGGTGAGGCTGCTGAGGTCATCCGACGTGGTACTGCAGATGTCGTTATCACTGGAGGGACGGAAGCGGTCATCCGGGATTTTGCCATCGGAGGATTCGCTTCCATGCGAGCCCTTCCCACTAACTACAACGACCGGCCCGGTGAAGCTTCCCGGCCCTTCGATGCAAATCGAGAGGGTTTTGTATTTTCCGAAGGGGCAGGAGTTTTAGTGTTGGAAAGACTTGAACATGCCATCGGACGGGGCGCACCCATTTATGCCGAAGTCGTCGGTCACGCCTCCTCAGCAGACGGATATCACGTCGCTGCACCTGACCCCTCGGCAGCTGGGCCAGCTCGCGCCATGCAGTGGGCGCTTAAAGACGCACACCTCTCGCCTGCTGAGGTAAATTATATTAATGCTCATGGTACCAGTACACAACTCAATGACTTGACGGAGACACGCGCCATCAAAGCAGTCTTCCGAGACAGGGCTCATGAAATTCCCATCAGCTCTTCCAAATCGATGCTCGGTCACGCCATGGGCGCTTCAGGAGCCTTAGAAGCCATTGCCTGTTGCCTGACAATCCAGCATGGCATTATCCATCCCACGATAAATTATGATACCCCCGATCCCGAATGCGATCTGGATTATGTCCCCAATCAGGCTCGTCAAGAAACTGTCGACATAACCTTGTCTAATTCTTTTGGTCTTGGCGGGCAGAATGCTTGCCTGGTGCTAAAACGATACAAGGACTAACCCACATTTCAGGAGAAGATTCTCAAATGGAGATTATCACCAACAAAGGTCTTATCAAGCGCAACGCACGCATCGGTCAGATCAGCAGCATCGTAGGCCTGCTCGTACTGGCAGGTGGCATGTATATCTCATTCACCCAGGCACAATTATTCAACCTTTCGCTGGCTGCTCTGCTGGTTGGATTCGCGCTCTCACAAGTGGGGATTTATTTCGGTAACCGGTGGAGCAAGCGCCCTCGTCCTGACGAAATGTTAAACCAGGCGTTAAAAGGTCTGGATGATCGCTATCACCTCTACCATTACTCCAGCCCTACCTCTCACTTGCTAGTTGGCCCTGCAGGAGTTTGGGTGCTTCTGCCTCGTAACCAGCGCGGCACCATCACCTACGAAAAAGAGCGCTGGCGACAAAGAGGTGGCAATCTATACTTGAAAATCTTCGCTCAGGAAGGTCTGGGACGCCCTGATCTAGAAATAACTGGCGAGATCCAGAGTTCTAAACGTTTCCTTAGCAAAATTTTACCCGAAGATGATATCCCCGAAGTTCAAGCAGCTCTAATCTTTACCAACGATCGCACCGAGGTACAAGCAGATAATGCGCCCACAACTACACTTCATGTGAAAAAATTGAAGGATTTTATCCGTAAAACGGCTAAAAGTAAACCGATTTCAATGGATACTGTGAAAGAAATCCAGGAAGAGCTGGCGTAAAATGAAGCCCGGAGGCTGCCTCCGGGCTTCATTTTATTTGACCACACGATTGAGATCTATAGCTCGTCTGGGTTATCGCCTCGATAAGGTTTTATGCTACCCAGAGAGGAAATCCTCCAACGCGCTCTTACTGATGCGATAGGCATTACCCAGCTTGCGAGCCTTTAGATCACCTGCCTCGATTGCTGCAACCACATCCTCTTCAGAGACCTTCAAGAAGCCTGCTGCATCTGCGGGTGTCATAACATCCGGCATTCCTGCACTGGGTGTTCCACCGCCAGATGGGCCAGAAGCACCCGCACCGGCAGCCCCGGCTCCCGACATGCCCTTAAGAGATTCACTGATAACATTACCCACACCCATTCCTGCCCCTATACCGGCAGTCAGGCCAGCACCTCCACTGGGATTCTGGGCTGCATCTCGCAGGGCATCCGCCGCCTGCAATTGAGTGTAGGTTTGCATATCCAGCATACCCATTGCCCTCAATTCTTCTGCTGATTTGCTGGATGGTTTCAGGTTTTCAATATAAAATGTCTTTAGGGTTAATCCCAACGCCAAGAAATCGTCTACTGTTTTGGCGCGTACTCCTGCCCCTAACTCGTCTGTCAGGCCGATCAATTCTGGTACGCTGTTCTTGGCTGCGGTTTCGCCCAGTAAATCTTGTAATCGCGAGAGCAGCATGGAGCGCAAGCGGCTCTCGATTTCTCCTGTGCGGAAAATCCCTTGGGTGCCGACAACCTGGGTGACAAACTGCTGTGGATCTTGCACCTGAAAGCTAAAAGTTCCAAAACCCTGTAACAGAGCTACTCCCAATCCCATATTAGGATTCCGCACAATGATGGGTTGAGGGGTTCCCCATTTTTGATCGACAAATTCCCGCATGGAAACGAAAAAGACTTCCGCCGGGAAAGGCGTCCGCTCGTTGAAAAGCGTACTGCCCAGCTTCTCTATCAATAACGGGATATTGTAGGTGACAATTGTGTGCCTGCCAGCTCCAAAGGTATCTAGGGCATTGCCGTCTCGGAAAAACACTGCCGTTTGGGATTCACGCACGATGACTTGGGAGCCTATCCTGAAAGTTCCCGCACCGCTTTCTGGGAAACGATGGACGATCTCGTCACTCATTTCATTTGGGTATTCAATTACATCAAAAACTCTTGCCATGGTCTTTTCTCCTACTCAGATAATCCTATATTGTCATTCCATCATTGTAGATTAATCGCGATTCTTGTACACCTGAAATATATTTCCAGTATCTTTCCTCAATTCGTCGTCAGGACTTCCTCACGCCGATCAAATGTCTCCACACATAGGCGAGCTGTCGTCTCTAAATGACGTAGGGCGGCTGGTAGACCATCTGTAGCCATCGATGCTTCTACATTATCAATGGCGCGTCCGACTTCATCGACCAATTCGAGCATTGCCGCGTCATATTCATATAATCGAGCCAGCTCGGATTCGTTTATTTTTACTGCATCAAAGAGACCTGAATAACCTCTTGCAGCTGTACGAACTCGATCAGCAAATGTGCGCAATTTAATGGCACTCGCTTCTAGATCATCCACATAGGTGATCTCACCCTGGCTGATAAAATCGCGCTGTAATTTGGATACCCGGCTTTCCAGCTCCCGGAAGCGACTGAAAATCAAATCTCTGACCAGTTTGTCCGAGTCTCGTCTTTTCTGCCTCTCTATGTACCCACTGAAACCGGGGATTTTGCTGACGATTTTCTTAAAAGGATCTAAATCACCTGATACCTTTCCAAAGATTTGATCTCTCAAGTCATCCATTGAATTCTCCTTTAGTGGCATGTCATTCCGAGCATTGTTCCAATTGATTATAGCCTCACTTTTCTTCCAACGCAACAGTTTCCCGGAACACCAAGCGGAGGCCATCCCATGCCTTCGATAATGAAGGCTGTTATAATTATAGCAGCGGGTTGCAATAAATAAAGATTTATTGTCCATGCAAATGAAATCTATTTGCTATAGCCGGCAAGGTTGAAATTCAACCCCGTAAAGGCATTGATACATGCTTGTTAATATTAATTGACGAAATAGGAGTAATAAGATGAACGAGAAACATATCGTCGAAGATTTATTAGCACAACTAGATGATAGTCTTGAAATTCACGACGGCAGTGCCAAAGTAAAGGATCAGGCGAAGTTAAGAGAAACTATCCAGATTCTTGCGGAAGTCTCCGCCCTTGAGAGTGGACCTCGCCAGGGAATGGCGCGCTACCTTACCCGCCTGGCAGCTCTTGCTTTAGGGATTTACCCCGCATCGATCCACGAGTTATACATGGCGCGGGGAGAAGGTGAAATCCCTCCCACTTTTACCGTACCTGCGATTAATTTGCGTTCGCTACCATTCGATGCTGCCAGGGCTGTTTTTCGGGTTGCAAATAGCCTACAAGCTGGCGCCTTCATTTTTGAAATCGCTCGCTCCGAAATGGGTTACACAAACCAGCGTCCGAGTGAATACGCAACTAGCATCCTGGCAGCAGCTATTGCTGAAGGTTACAAGGGGCCGGTTTTCATTCAGGGAGACCATTTTCAAGTCTCTTCTAAGCGCTTTGCCAGCGACCCTGACGCCGAACTGCAAGCCGTTCGCGATCTAACATCCGAGGCGATTAAGGCTGGCTTCTTCAACATCGATGTGGATACATCTACCCTGGTTGACCTCAGCCAAAAAACAATCTCTGAACAGCAGGCTCTTAATTGCCAGCTTTCAGCCATGTACACAGCTTTAATCCGCTCCCTCGAACCTGATCAAGTCACCATCTCGGTGGGCGGCGAAATTGGTGAAGTAGGTGGGCACAATTCCACTGAACAAGAACTACGTGCGTATATGGAAGGTTATGGCAAAGCCTTATTGCAAGAAAACCCGGATGCGATTGGTTTGAGTAAAATCAGTGTCCAGACGGGGACTTCTCATGGCGGGGTTGTCTTGCCCGATGGCTCGATTAAAAAAGTGAGCGTTGACTTCAACACCCTGCTGGGACTCAGCCGCATTGCTCGTAAAGATTTTGGCCTTGCAGGCGCCGTCCAGCATGGCGCCTCCACGTTGCCCGAAAGTGCTTTTCACAAATTCGTCGAGAGCGAAGCATGCGAAGTTCATCTGGCCACCAATTTCCAAAACATGCTTTTCGACCGTTTGTCTGACGACTTATGCCAGGAAATGTATGCCTACCTGGACCAGAAACATGCTGATGAACGCAAGCCGGATATGACTGATGATCAGTTTTACTATAAAAGTCGCAAACGCTCCCTGGGTCCCTTTAAGGTTCAATTATGGCGAATGGACAAAAGCAAGAAGGAAGAGATCGCCCAGGCCTGGGAAGACCAGTTTCGGCTTCTGTTTGAGTTGTTAGCCATCCAAGATACTCGACAATACGTTGAGCAAACCATCAAACCCGTCGACATCAAACCTGAGCTAAAGGATTACCTCGCTGACAGCGCGATTGAAAAAGAAGTCAGAGACTTAGCTGACTGATTCAATGGCTGATTAACGAGATCGGAAGCCAGGGTTATTTCCCGGGGGAGGCTCTGGTGTCCACCCTCTTTAATGAATCCACATGCCCGCCTCCGATCAAGGTGCTGACCGGCACTACTACGCCCTTATTCCTCGTACGTTGGTTTTCCTGACGACTAGAGATCACGTTCTTTTGTTGAAAGGTGCTGCTCATAAACGGTTGTGGCCAGGCCTTTATAATGGCATCGGCGGGCATGTGGAGCGTGGCGAAGATGTATTGAGCGCGGCTCGTCGCGAATTGCTCGAGGAGACCGCGTTAAGTATTCAAGAGCTTTGGCTCTGTGGAATCGTCACTATCAATCCAGGCGCAAATATGGGGGTGGGCGTTTTCATCTTTCGTGGTGAGTGCGATTCAATCCCCCTCGCTAGTGCTGCAGATCATCAGGAATGGCAGGCTCGATTATCCCCGGAGGGGACCCTCGAATGGGTTCCACGGTCTGAATTACTATCCTTACCTCTGGTTGAAGATTTGCCAATTTTGTTGCCGCGCATATTGGCTGCCCAACCTGGAGATCCCCCCTTCTTCGCCAGCTATTCTTATGACGATACTGATCACTTGGTTATTTCCTTCGGATAAACACAATTACACCCCCAACTATCCGAAATTAATCTCATCTAAACCTGGTAGGGAATAAAAAAAACTTTCTAATCCCTGAATCGTATTAATATGTGAGAGAAGGTTGTGCTAACAGCATCTCGTCAAGTTTTACTCTATGGATAAGGGTTATCACCATCCAGATTTATCAAATTACATAACGAGGGAATCTAGAATGAACAAACAGAATACCCCCAAGAAAATACCATGGATTTTGTGGCCGTTTTGGGCGATCTGGCGTTTGTTGGCCTTTATTGTTGAGCTGACCGGTAGAT
>Ga0315551_10000673_pt1 | contig 27270 bp, 27 predicted proteins | sample SalMarSW160290MG_FD_203678 | JGI IMG/M metagenome (GOLD analysis project Ga0315551, IMG submission 203678) | Salt marsh sediment microbial communities from the Plum Island Ecosystem LTER, Massachusetts, United States - Salt Marsh Sediment SW1602-90 ...
GCTGTTTGCAGACGCCCCGGCCCTGCCGGCGCCGTACCCGGATCTTCGCCGTTCAGCAATTCCTTCGTGGCCTTAAAGATAAAGGGATTTCCGAGGGCACCCCGGGCGAACATGAGACCGTCGCATCCGCTTTCCCGAAAAACCCTCAGAGCATCTGCCGGGGAAAACAGATCTCCGGAACCGATCACCGGGACGCTGCAGCGGGCTTTCAGCTCTTTCAGCTCGGATAGCCGGGCGCAGCCGGAGAAGCCCTGAGAACGGGTTCTGGGGTGCAGACAGACCATGGCCGCGCCGCCCTGCTCGGCCGCCTGAGCACAGTACAGATAGTTGATGCTGCTCTGATCCCAACCGCTTCTCAGCTTCACGGTAACCGGGCTGTCGGTTTCCCCCCGAATCGCCTTCACGATGGCACCGATCTTCTCAGGTGTTCGCAGCAGAGCCGCTCCGCTGCCGCTCTTCAGGACCTTCGCAACCGAGCAGCCGCAGTTCAAATCGTAGAGATCGGGCTGGTAGAGGGTGAGTTTTTGTACGGCCCTGGCTGCGGTTCGAGGTTCCGAAGCAAATATCTGAACGGCGAATATCCGCTCATTGTCGGCACGCTGCAGGAGCTCCAGGGTCTTCACGTTGTTTCTGACAACCCCCTCGGCGGAGACCATCTCCGTGTAGCAGAGATCGGCGCCCCATTCGAGACAGATAGACCGAAAGGCCGCATCGGAGTATCCGGCCATGGGTGCCAGAAAGAGGTTGCCCGCGATGGTGAGTCCGGGAAGTTCGAGTGCCCTAAGAAAAGATATCAGTTATTCCCCGATTTTGAAGAAGGTGACACTGTTCTGGTAGATGGTTTCTGCAAACTCCTCTACGGGCATCTCCCTCATTTCGGCTATAAAGGCCGCCGTTTCTTTCAGGTAGGAGGGTTTGTTTCGTTTCCCTCTGTAGGTGGCGGGAACCATAAATGGAGACTCGCTTTCGATGAGCATCCGCTCCAAGGGCATCTGTTTGGCCGTTTCGTGCAGGTTTCTGGCGTTGCGGTAGGTGACGTTCCCCGCAAAGGAGATGTATAGATTCAGTTCCAGGGCTCGCTGCGCGTAGGCGAAATCCTCGGAGTAGCAGTGCAGAATGCCACCCCGGTTGGGCAGGCGTTCCTTGAGGATCTCCAGGACGTCGCTGCCGGCCTCCCGATTGTGTATGATCACCGGAAGGTCGAGTTTTTGGGCAAGATCCAGCTGACGAATGAATAGTTCGACCTGGGAATCCCGATCTCCGAATTTATGGTAGTAGTCCAGACCTATCTCGCCGACCGCGACTACCCGATCCCGTTTGCTGCCCTCCGTGATACTGGCTTCCCAGTCATCCCCCGGCCGGGAGACTTCGGAAGGAGATACACCGATGCAGTGATAGATGTGATCCTCGGTTTTCAGGTTTTCGTAGACCTGGTAAAAATCCCGAAGATTGTTGCAGATGCTTACGATACCGACTACATCTTCCTGTTTTGCTTCCTGAACGACCATCAACTGTTCGATCGGATCTTCTGTAATGAGACCAATATGTGCGTGTGAATCGAAGAGTCGCATCTCTCTCCACTTTTGCTTAAAAATTCTTGAGGTTGTTTGCCACCGGTACGCCGGCTGCCGGTACGCCAGCCGCTGGTCACCGGATCACTTACTCAAGGACTGTGCAGCGAACAATCCAGGACCTGAGAATAGCATGTACAGGCAAAACTAGTCAACAATGATTCCCTTGAAAAGTGATTTGACAAATAATAGGGCACATGGTAGTGTTTAGGCAGTTGTACCCGATCGAGATAACCCGTTCACAAAACATTTACAACAGGTCGATGATAGAGAGGGGAGATTTCGGTGTCACCGGCACATCAATATAAGAAACTAGAAAACGATATCGTTGACAGCCTGGGTAAACGGCTGCGGATCTTTTGGCAACGGTTCTTAGCCTTCTTCAAGAAGGTCCACCAAAAGGGAAAACAGCGCTTCACCGTGATGTTCATCCCTCATTCGGAAAAGAGGATCTTCAACTTTCAGATATCTGTTTTTACGCTGATCTTCTTTGTTTTCCTGCTGTCCGTGCTGTTGATCGGCTTCATCGGCATGGCCACCCATTTCACGACGACGAATGATCAATTTCTCAAGGTGTCTAACAGTCTCGATGCCAGCGAAGCCTCTCTGGAGAGTTTCAAGGATGAGATCGTCGAGCTGCGCAGGGTTGTCAAGGATTTCAAGAGTCGCATGGAAGGGGTATTGACGGAAATCGGGACCGACAGCGCGAAGAATTATCTCGAGCAGGGCGTGGGCGGCGATCTGTCTTCTCTGGTCAGCTTGGAGGACGTGGAGTTCGGAAATCTTCGGGATCTGAGCGATCTCATAAGTCTGCGAACCTATCTTGAAAACGCCGTAGAACCGCTTGGAGAGATCCACCAGGTCCTCGAGGCTCAACGGGAGCTCCTGGTCGATATACCGACCCTTTGGCCTCTGAAGGGTGTGCACGGAAACATCACCAACCGTTTCGGACCGGCGAAACATCCCTTTACCGGAGGCTGGTACCTGCACAAGGGGATTGATATCGCCTGGGGATTCGGCGTACCCATCGTAGCTACGGCGAACGGAAAAATCCAGAAGGTCGATAACGATCCCATGGGTTTGGGCTGGTATATCGTAGTGCGCCACAACTATGGATTCCATACCCGCTACGGCCATTTGGACAGGATCATCGTGCAGAAAGGGCAAGAGGTTCGACGGGGGCAGATTATCGGTTACATGGGAAGCTCCGGACTCTCCACCGGGCCCCATCTGCACTACGAGGTGTGGATAGGCACCCAGGTTGTCGATCCGGAACAGTTCTTGAGTATCCGCAGTCCTCTGATAAAAAAATCTGTCACCTCTGGGAAATAGGGAACCTTCATGAGTGACGTCCAAATTCCCGGTGGACCGTATATCAATTCGATTATCGGCGAGGGAACCCGCTTCAACGGTGAGTTTGATCTCAACGGTCTGTTGCGGATAGACGGGGATTTCTGCGGTACCGTCCGGACAGAGGGAAAAGTCCTGGTGGGAAAAAACGGCCGGGCTGAATGCACGGTATATGCCGGTACCGTAGTCGTGGGCGGAATTCTCCGGGGGAACATATTCGCCAATGAAAAGGTGGTGATCCTCTCCACGGGGATCGTTTTAGGGAATATACACAGTCCGCGCTTCATCGTCGAAGAGGGGGTGATTTTCAACGGTACGGCCAAGATCGTACAGCCGGAAGGGGAAAGCGGCGTGAAAGCCGTTCCCGTTGAAGAGGCTGAACCGGAATCCTATGCACCCAGTGACAGTTCTCCTGAGAAGCGGCCCGTTACGGTTTCCGGAACAACCGAAGGCCGGAGTGCCACCGGCTAGCGGTTCAGCCGAGAGCTCGGGATAGCCATGGACCGCTATCCTAAGAGTTTTTCGGTGGCGCCTATTCCTTGGTGAGGCAAGGCTATGGATAGAATCGAGTCTCTTGACGGCTCTTATCTGTCGGGACGTTCCAAGCGAAAAAAAGAAAAATCCACCAAAAAATTGAAAGGTCGAAGTTTCGACTCGGTTGTCGAGCAAACAGCTGCGGAGGAATCTCCACTGTTCGATGTCGAGGATCACGGGGAACACAGTGAGAACCTTGCTGGACTGCTCGACGAGGTCCATCAGACGGGGGACAGGCTGAGCGAGAGTCCCACTCTGGAGAATATCAAGTGCTATCGACGGGCTGTGAGCGCGTTCCTCGCCTACGTAGTAAGCAATATGCTCACGGTGGAGGAGCAAAGCTCCGGAGGAAACATTCTGCGGCGTAAACGATTCACGCAGGTGAAAATCATCGATAACAAATTGGAGTCCCTGGTTCAAGCGGTACTTCAGAACCAGGGAAAGCAGCTCGATGTGCTGGAGAAGATCAACGAGATTCGAGGTTTGCTGGTGGATTTGATTACCTGATTCAGGAGAGAGGGCAGATATGGATGAGCAGAGAGAGAGTGCAAAAGAAGGCGCCCTCTATCATGTGAAAATACTACATTCCAGCGCAACCGATGTGTACGGCCAGGACGGGAGCCTGGATCTGAGCGTCGGTGATCTGGTCCTGGTGCCTACCCGCTATGGGCTCGAGCTCGGTCGGATAAAAGGTACCGTAACGCGGGACGACGGCAAAGAGCAGCAGAAGATCTCCAGAAAGGCGACCCTGGCGGACTGCGAACGCTACGAGCTGCAAAAAAACAAGGAGGCCACCGCGTTCCAGGTCTGCCGGGAAAAGATACTCGAGCATGATTTGGACATGAAACTCGTCAGTGCCCACTACTGTATCGACGAGAAGAAGATACTGTTCTACTTCACGGCGGAAAACAGGGTGGATTTCAGACAGCTGGTGAAGGACCTGGTTGGTGTCTTCAAGACCAGAATCGAGCTGCGCCAGATCGGCGTGAGGGACGAAGCTCGTGTTCTGGGCGGGATGGGGGTCTGCGGCCGTACCTTCTGTTGCCACGGGGTAACCGACAAGCTGCGGGCCGTATCCATCAAAATGGCCAAGGAGCAGAACCTTACCCTCAACTCGATGAAGATCAGCGGTCCCTGCGGGCGTTTGCTGTGCTGCCTGGCTTACGAGTACGATACGTACAGGGAATTCAGAACGGCGCTGCCGTCGGAGGGCACCCGGATCAAAACAGGCGGAGGGACGCTCAAGGTCGTGGATATCAACATCTTCAATCGTCTGGCCAAACTCGAGGCTGACGACGGCAGCACCCAGTTGCTGCCCTTCGACAAGCTCTTCCACGATTCAAAACGCGATCAGTGGCGTATTCAGGAGGACTGAGGGGGATCATCTCACCGCCGGTGAGGCAGGAAGCGCAGCAGCTGCCGCAGATCATTGATCGTGTACAGCGGTTCGGGTTCCTCCGCCGGATATTCTGTGCCGGGGGGCGCATACCAACAGGTATCGAGTCCTGCAGCGCGGCCTCCCCGGATATCGGAGCTCGGACCGTCTCCCACGCAAAGAATCCGCTCTTTCCGGCACTGCAGTCTTTCGACCGCCAAAGCGAAGATGGCCGGATCCGGCTTGGCCAAGCCTACTTCCGCCGATATGAGGATATCCTTGAAATACCTGTCGATCCCTGAGCGGTTGATTCGTCGCCGCTGAACGCTGGCGATTCCGTTGGACAGCAGCAACAGCGGCACTTTCGAGGACATCGACCGCAGAACCGGGAGGGCATGGGCAAGGAGATAGCCCTTTTCGCTCAAAGCTTCGATGTACCTCATCCCCACAATTGCCGGATCCGGGACCCGAGTTCGCCGCCGAGGACGGGGAAGATCGGCGATCAGGCGCTGAAATCGCTCGATCCGCAGCTGCTCCTGATCAACCAACCCTTGCTCGAAGAGCTTCCACAGCTCGTCGTTGATCTGGTGGTACCTTGAAAAGGTATCCTCAGGGATTGTCGAGTAACCGCCTGCCAGCAGAGCCTCCCGGAGGGCGGCTCGTTCAGCTCTGTCGAAATCGAAAAGCGTGTTGTCCGCATCCAAAATGAAGGCATGGTAGTGTTTTTGAGGTGACGGTTTCACGTGCATTTTTTTCGATGTGGGGGCTTGACCTTTTCCGCAAATTGAGTAAATTTCATCTGATTTTTCGATACGAAGTGTATCCGGTTTTTTAACCGATAATCAACGTAAACTTCGTAACCCTTTGTGCGTAGCTCTGCCGCGAGAATCGGGTCAGAGCCTGCAGGGACACTACAGCGGGCATGACAATTTCCATTCTGTCAGGGTGGGGAATTGCGGTCTGAACGCCCGTATCGAATGAAACGCTTGGAGTCAAGGAGGAGGAAACATTATGGCAGAAATTAGCAAGAACGCTCGGGTCAACGTGGTTACACAGCAGTTCTTCTGCGCCTGCGGCGGAGAGGTGAAGATGAAATCGGTCTTTGCCAATGGCAAACTGAAAAACGTTGCCACCTGCAACAAATGCAACCGCAGCGAACGAAGACCTAGCGACTTCAAATAAGACTACCAATCAGAACAGTCGTTGCTGATACCACGAACAGCCCACCTGGCCGCGTGCCGGGTGGGCTTGATTTTTATACCGGTCTATGACAGCAAATCGATCCACTTCCGGTTTGAAGGAGTGTCCAGCAGGATGTAATCCGTGTTCGTGCAGACGCATACAACGGTTCCGGCCAGGATATTCAGAAGGGGATTGGATTGCATCGCTTCCAATTTTGCCAACACCTCCCCGGGCGGAAGAGACCTGCGGATCCACGACCGGGCCGTCGAGGAATTGACGATGGCAGCCCGCTGAATGTCTTTCCGCTCGATCCGAACACTTTCGCTCAGCTCTTCTCCACCCCTTCTCGAAAAGAGGGTTTCGAGGATCGATTTGCGACTCTTCTTGGAGTATTCGTACACCAGGAAGCTGTCAGAGACGTAAAGAATCCCGAAGGTGTCCGGGATGCCCCGGTAGTACGTGTGGGAGATGGATCGCATGAGGATTGGTTCGCCCACTTCCTCCGCTTTCCTGCTCCAATACTCCTCTAATTCTCGATCTTTCTCCATTGTTTCACCTGTTGCGATATTTCACTGTGGCAGTTGTCGAGGATATCCTTGACCTGGCTCCGCTGAGTTGTCACCGGGTACAGAGACAACAGTTTCACCCGGTAGATGCAGCCCGCCAGATTCGTGGTCAGACCCCGAATACCGGCGATTCGATAACCTCCGTCCACGGCAACCGATACAACGGGCATCGCGGCTTCATCCAGGATCGTCCGCACCGCGGCTGAGTGAAAGGTTCCGACTTTGCCGCTGCGGGAACGGGTTCCCTCCGGGAACACCACCGGGCATACCCCTTCCCGGGAATAGCGTGCCAGCCGCACCAACTCCCTGCGCGCCGTGGTGAAGTCCCCTCGTCTGCTGATCAGGGCGTGCTTTCCTTTCCGCAATGCAATGGATACCGAGGGAAATCCTCTCCGCAGCTCCCGTTTGGCGACAAAGCCCACGGTGTTTCGGGAAAAAACGTAGGCAAGTATAGGAATGTCCGCCAAACTCTGGTGATTGCTGAGGATCATGAACTGAGCCGGCAAGCGTTTGCCCAGGCTGTTCTCAACGATGAGCCGAAAACCGGCGTAGATTTTGGCAGCCAGCAACACGTAGCGAGCCCCTTGAATCTGGACTCGATTGAAACGCTCGTACTTGCGTCTGCCGTAGAGGCAGTAGGAGATCCTGAGGCGAACGTCCCAGACCAGGAAGATGAAAACGATACACAGCAGAGCGATAATTATCCTCATGGGTACATCACGAAGAGTAGCATGGTTTTTTCGATTGTGAAAAGCTGTATTATTGACTATAGTCCAGTCAACCATGGTTGAAGAGATCCTTTTGTACATCAGTGCGGCCCTGGCCGCAAGCGTCATCTTGGTTCATATCGTTTGCCTGGCGGGAGTGATCCGTAACCGGCTGGAGGATGTTCTGCGTAGAACCGATAGCTCCTCTGCCCTACCTTTTAAAGTGTCCGTGATCGTGGTGGCCAAGGATGAGCAGGAAAATCTGCCTCCACTGCTTGCGTCTCTCGAATCGCAGAGTGTTCAGGATTTCCAGGTCATTCTGGTGAGCGACCGCTCCCAGGACGGCACACTGGAGCTCATGAAGGCCTTTGCCGGGAAACACGGCTCTCGGGTGAAGGTACTGGAGAATACCGAGGAGGTGGACGATCTGGGACCTAAGCAGTTCGTCCTGGACATTGCCATAGCCGCAGCGGAGGGAGAGATCCTCGTGTTCACGGATGCAGATTGCACGGTGCCTCGCCAATGGGTGGAAAAGCTGCAGCCGTATTTCCACGATCCCCGGGTTGGAATGGTGTTCGGCCAGATTTCGCTGAGCAAGGAGAGGGGATTTTTCAGGAACTTTCAGGCTTTCGACCAGCCGCTCATCCATCAGTACAACTCGGCAACCGCGGGTCTGGGTATGCCGGGAAGCTGTTTCGGCAACAATATGGTCGCCCGCAGGGCGGTGATCGACCAGATCGGCGGCTTTCGCAGCCTGGGGTACACCTTGGTCGAAGACGCGGCCCTGGCCACCGCTGCGGCCAAGAGCGGCTGGAAGGTCAGGGTTTCAACCCGTACCGATACGATGATACAGACCAAGGCCCAGGAGCACTGGCGGGATTTGATAAATCAGCACCTCCGCTGGAACGGCGGAGCCTTCTATCACGAGGATTTCGCCACCCGCTTCGCCTATCGCTTCATTACCCTGTTTCTGATCGCCAGTGTGGTTGCCGTGCCCATAGCCGTTTTCCTTCCCTTTCTGTTCGTATTTCCCGCTGCTTCGTTTATCAGCGTTGGCCTGATGGCTCTTATTGCGGGGATCCTCTACCGCCCGGACAAGAGCTGGTACCTGCTGCGGTTGGTACCCTACACCTGTTTTTTCCTCCTCTTCTACTCCTTTGTGACGCTCTTGAGCATCTTTCGAGTGCCGCCGCGCTGGAAGGGCAAGCGCTGGCAACCTGTCCACCACGAGTGATCCGCCGGAGAATCCCACGGCTTCACTTTTCCAGCCAGGGCTGAACACGGTCGGCCAGCTGGTCGGGGCGGAGCACCTCGATTCCCCGGGGATCCTCGAGCCACTGCTGCTGTACGTATCCCCAGGAGGCCAGGCAGCCTATGATCCGGGGTTCCCGGGCTGAAGCCGAGGTCAGATGATCGATCTGATCGTCAATGAACAGAGCCCGTCCAGCTCCTGTTGCCTCCAGAGTGTGCAGGATGGTGGCTTTCTTCTCCTTGGCTTCACAGCTCAGCACCCGCTTCGGATCCATGGGGATGCCATTGGAGGAAAGGATCTCTACGATGAATTCCCCCCTCTTTGTGGAGAGAATGTACAGGGATGAGGAAGACACCCAGTTGCTGAAGAAGGGGATTATGTGGGGATACAGCCTGTTCAGACTGATCCAGCATTTCCGGTCGTGCGCCAGGAAATCCCGCCTTGCGCTGTAGAAGGACTCCCTGTAGCGGGTAACCGTTTGGGTTCCCCGCTGTGCCAGCTGTTCGTCAAAGTCTTGCTGTGACCGGATCGGGAACTTCGCGGCGATAAGCTCTTGAATGAGAATGAAATCCTCTCCGGCGCGCACGTACGGTCTGAGCCGCTCGAAGTCCTGACGTAGGGTGACGGGCATCGCCGCGGGCTCCTCTTCGCCGCGCGAGAGATAGTATCCCCTCCAGGAGCTGACCAGGGTTTCCGGAAGGGAGTCGCAGATTACCCCGTCAAAATCGAGAAATACCAATCCTTCCATAACGGTAAATTATAAGTTAATATTCTGACCGTGCGACATCTGCTTGTCTTCACTGTCCTGATACTGATTTTCTCAGGCTGCACCTCCACCATCCGAGGTTCGGAGCTTTCCTTGGAGTACTACAACCTGGGGAATGCATACTACGATCTGGCCGACTACGACAAGTCTATTCTCTACTATCAGAAAGCGCTCAGTATCGACAGCGAAAATAAAAAGGCCTATTTCAATCTAGCCATGGCTCTTATCGGCGCCGGCAGGCCCGGGGAGGCTCAAGGCGTACTGGAAGGACTGATCAGCCAGGATCCGAACAATCAAAATCTTCTGGAGGCCCTGGCTTTTTCCTACCACGCTCAGGGGGACAACGTCCGGGCGATCGAGATCTACCGCCGGATTCTGGAAGCAACCCCGGCGAACAACAAGGTTCGCTACAACCTGGGGATGCTTCTCTGGAAAGAAGAGCAGAGAGAGGCGGCCCTCGATGCCTTTTCTACGATCCTGGAGAATGATCCGGAGGATCTGGACGCCCTGTATAATCGGGGTGAGCTTCTGCTCGAACTAAGACGGATCGAGGAGGCGGCGGAGGTTTTCGAGGCCTATCTACAGAGTCGCCCTGACAGCGCGGATGCGTATATGCATTTGGCTGACGCGTACAGGATGCAGGAGCGCTACGACAAGGCTCTGGAGGCTTATGCGCAGGCCCTCGCCTACGATGAAAAACGGGTGGAAGCCTGGTTCTCCAGCGCCGTGATTCAGCTGACCAAAATCGAAGATCCCGAGCGAGGGCTGACCGCCCTATCCGAAGCGTTGGAAGGGGGGTTCAAAAACCAGGAGGCCATCGCGGAGCTGTTGGCCGATCCGCAACTCTTGGAGCGGGACCGGGTCAAAGATCTTCTGCAGCGAAGCGGGCTGCTGCCACCCGAGGTCAAGGCGCCGAGCTAGTTCTCTGCCGCGGTGTTCCAAGAAAGGGGTTGAATCGCCCCAGCCGTTCACTCCAGTACGGATTCGATCTGCGCGAGGGAGTCTTGCGGGGACTTGGAGGAGTCGATTTCCCTCAGCACTGCCCTGTCTCTGTAGTATGCGATAAGGGGTTCGGTCTGTTCTTTGTACACTCGCAGTCTGTTTTTAATGGAGTCGATCTTGTCGTCGTCCCGGATGTACAGCTCCCCGCCGCAGCGATCGCAGGTACCCTCGACTTTGGGCGGCATGTTCTCGATGTGATAAATCGCTCCGCAGGAGCGACAGACTCTCCTCCCGGAGAGGCGGCGAATCACCAGTTCGTCGCTGATCGAGAAGTTGATTACGGCATCGATCTTTTGGAACTCAGCCAGCGCGTCCGCTTGAGCGACGGTACGGGGGAATCCGTCCAGGATATAGCCGCCCCTGGCATCGGGTTTCGAAAGCCGTTCCTTCACCAACTCTACGGTCAACGAATCCGGCACAAGCTCACCCTTCTCCATGATTCCCCGCACCTGCCTGCCGAGCTCGCTGCCTTCTTTCACCGCTGCCCGGAACAGATCCCCGGTTGAGATCTGGGGGATTCGGTACTCTTTGCTCAAGAGGGTTGCCAGAGTACCTTTGCCCGCTCCCGGGGCTCCGAGAAAGATCAGATTCATGCAAGCTCTTTCAAGAGTCCGTGTCTCGACGCCGTGTCGGTATAGCGATTCATCTTGTACTGCACCGCGCACTCGGGGCGGCAGTACTGCCCGCCGTAACCCATGTCCGCCTGATAGTATCCCCCGCAGTTTGCGCAGGTGCGGTATTGCTCGGCACAATCGCTGGAGCAATAGCCTTGTTCGCTAACTTCCGAGTTCAGCAGGTAGCAACCGCAGTTGCGGCAACGCAGATAAACCATGTGGTACGTCTTTCTCCGGCACTATAGCATGAAGGACAAGAAAATTGCAATTTGATCCTTCTTGAGGCTATTATAAGTATAGCACCGTTCATTGTGATATAAAATCAGCGGAGGGAAAAACATGAGTTTTTGGGATCGGATGGAACAGGTCGTCAATCAGGGTTTGGAGTCGTCCCGGGAGATCCTGGGAAAGGCAAAGGAAAAAGCCAAGGATCTCGGGGAGATTGGTCTGCTGCGCTATGAGATTACCCAGATCGAGCGGCAGGCGGAGAAGAAGTTCAGTAAATTGGGAGCGGCTGTATACGAGAAGCTGGTCTTGAAGGGTCAGGCTACGGTGAGCAAGGAGGCGGTTAAGGAGCTGTTGGATGACATTCAGGAATTGAAGGATCGGCTGGAGAAGCTGGAAAAGGATCTTAAGGAGGTGGGTAAGTAGCTTCTGGGGCCAGCTCTTCGATGATAATAATGCGCCCCCCCGGTATTTCCGGTGAATTGGCCTCAAAAGGAGCCACGTTGATCCGCAGAGTTTTCTTGGACCCTCGAGGAGTCAGAACCTCAAGGTTATTATGAGGGCCTTCCAGTGCGAACAGATTGCTCAACACAATCGGTCGTCGCCAATGCCCGCCGATGTCATTGGCCGTCTCTTGCATATGCGCCAGGTATTCCTCCCCTCTCTTGTTGATGTACATCAATTGACCCTCTGTGTCCAGGAAGAGGACGCCTACGCTCATGTTCTGCAGGAGAGATTCCAAGCGCTTCGTTTGCGCCCGGACCAGTCGCTGTACCCGCTCCACTGCAGCCAACCCATGCTCTAAAACATCCCGAATGACTCGCGCGTGATGGCCGGCATAAGCATTCTGTCGGGAATTCCCTAGAACCACGACCCCCACGAAGCAATCCTTGGTTTGAAGCGGAAACGCCAGGTGAGAGCGGAGCTTCTCCAGCATGGGACCGCTTGGGTCAACCACTCTCCAGTCAATGGACTGCCAGAGACTATCCAGGACTTGCAGGTGCTCACTCCCGGCGGTCGAGCAGGTGTCTTCCATCCAGTGTCGGACCTCCTCGGTGGCAGTGATTGTAATCGGGACCCGGCTCCGGGCCCATACCTGTGCTTGTCCCGTCTCGACAACGAACCCAGCCGCCACGTCCCACGATACAACTTTGTGAAGGTGCATGAGCACCTCTTGCAAAAGGTCCCGATAGGTGTTGTGGTATCCGATGTGACCGGACAGCTGATGAGCGACCTCCAGCTCGAAAGTACGCTGGTGAAGCTCCTCCTCGAATCTCAGGCGGTTTTCCCTCAGGCCTGTCAGCATCAGATTTTGTAACCGGAGCACCTCCCCGAGATCGTCGGCGGGAATCAACTCCGAGGGAATGATTCCCGTGCTTTCATCATCCAGGGAAAGCACCGTCTCCGAGCTCTTGGAAAGCAAGCGCAGCGGTTTCAGAATGATTCGATCCAGGCCCACCCAGAAAATCCCGGTGAGCAGCGCCGCACCAAAAAGTATCAGAGGAATGGTGCGGTAGAGCAGCACGTGTTGCAGCTCAGCGGCAGCCTGGGGTGAACGGACGGCAAGAAGAGTATCACCGCCGTCCAGATGCACGAACAGTTCAGTGGCGGTGAGGCCGTGGGAGGTTACCGTACGGGAGGCAGGTGCACCCGTTGCTGCAAGCAGATCTTTCGCATCCGACGGTAGAGGCTGAGGGATATTTTTCAGGTCCTGTCCTTCCAGCCCTTTAACTGAAGAAGCCAAGACAACGCCGGAAGGATTGAGGATATACAGTTTTTCCTCTCGCGCTAGCCTCGCGAAGACCGAGTGAAGGAGCCCCGTCGCCCCGGGGCTGGCCCGAAGAACGTCGATAGCCGGCGCCAGGTCGGTGATAGCCTTGATGAAATCTTCCCGAGCTACGCGCTCTGACTCCCGGCGGCTTGCCAGCAGCTCCATCGGCAGGGAAATACCCAGGGAAAGCACCAATGCACCGATGCCAAGAAGAATGATCTTCGACCGTATTGTGAGCGCCATCCCGATATCCTCCGTTGGTCCTGTTCGAATCGACCTGTTTATTCTAATCGGGGTGCATTACAGCCGGCTTTCCGCAACATTACACTTATTGCTGCTTGACGCCGGGGAAATAACAGAAAATTAGTCACCGTTTATCAACCATATATGGGCGAACTGAGGTGTCCGTACTAATTTATCTTCTCAACAAGAATAGGAGAGAGAATGACCGAGATACGTAGAGATCTGTTGCCTCCGCAGATCGTGTTGATCATGGCCGCCCTCTGCCTTCTGCCCTTGTCGGTAATGGCCGAAGATCAGGGGCAGACGGTAACCCTGGAGCAGTGTCTCCAGGCGGCTTTGTCCACCGGTCCGGACCTCCGCAGACAGCAAGCGGACCTGTCCGTGGCCGAAGCCCAGCATGCGGAAGCGGTGGCTCGCAACTCGTTCGCTCTTACGGCCAGCACAGGTGCGGGCCGCAACAACGTCATGGTGGACAACGGGCTGGCTACATCCGACACGGTGGATAAAAACTCTTCGGACACGCTTCAGGCGCAGCTCGGCCTTCAAGGTCCCACTACGACGGTGGATCTCTCGGCCGGTTACAAACTCCTGGAGAGTGATCCTCTCAATCACTCCACCAGTGTCTCCCTGTCCGCCGATCAAACCCTCTGGGACGGCTACACCCACGGCCGCGGCTACGCCGAGCTCCAGCAGGCCGAGCTCACCCTTCGGGGCAAGAGGATCGCCGGTCAGGACGACCGCAGGGCCCTGTCCTCCGAGGTGACCAAGGCCTACTACGCCCTGCTCTCAGCCCAGCGCAGCGAGGGCGTGCAGAAGCAGACCCTCTCTCAGAGACAGGAGGAGATGGAGCGGGTTCAAACCCTCTTCGATACCCACAATTCAACCGCCGTCGATTTGCTGCAGGCCCGGATCAACCTCAAGAGCACGGAGATCGATCTGAGGGAAGCCGAGGAGGGAATCGTGAGCGCCCGGGAAAAACTGTCCCAGCTCCTCGGATGGCCGCTGGACAAGCTCTACACCGTCGCGGAAGTGACGGACCTGCCGTTACCCGCTATTGATGCCGAAGAGGCGGTGGCCAGGGCATTGCAGCAGCGCGCTGAGCTCAAGCAGCTGCGCTTGACCCGGCTCTCGGGAGATATCGATCTTGCCGTGAAGCGCGCCCAGAGCTCGCCCACCGTATCGGCCGGGGGCAGCCTGGGCTGGTCCCACGACTGGACGGACGACACGGACTACGGCACCTGGAGCGCCAATCTCTCGGTGAGCGTGCCGGTGTTCGACGCCGGCCTGGCGGCGGCGCAGATTCGCCAGGCGACCATGAAGAACGAATCCTCGCGCATCCAGGAGGAACAGCTCGTGACAAGCATCAGTGCCGAAGTCCGGGCTGCCGTCTCGTCTCTGCACACTCTGGAAGCCAAGGAGGCGGTGGCCCGACAGAGCCTCGAGCTGGCCGAGGCCCGGCATGAGCTGGCGCAGCTGCAGCTGGAAAGCGGTTCAGGTTCAGCCAAAGATCTGCTCGACGCCTCGGTAACACTAGGCGCAGCCCGAGTGGCTCTGTCTGAAGCACAGTCTGAGATGCAGCTCGGTATCCTCAACCTGAGGGATGTCATGGGGGAATGATCTGAAATGAAGGAGAAAAGGACATGAAAAAAGGAGCGAAGATTGCACTCCTTACCGGTGTCGTGATCGCCGTGGCTGCGGTCACCATGTTCGCGTTTAGAGGTAGGATCTTTTCCGCCGCGCCTGAAGCGAATGGAAAGGAGCAGGCCTACGCTGTCGTGAATACGGCGCGGGGGGACATCTCGGTAACCGTTTCCGCCTCGGGCAAGCTGGAGCCAAAGACCTACACCACGATACGCCCCGATCCCAACATGCCCGCGCGCAAACTGGTTCGTATCCTGGTATCCGAAGGCCAGGGGGTGAAAGCGGGCCAGGCCCTGGCTGAGATCGATCGTTCAGGTCTGGATCTGGACCTGCAGAGCGCCCAGGCCGGCTACCAGGCTCAAAAGGTAACACTTGCCAATCTCAGGGCCATGCCGACAGCGGAGCAGCTAGCCCAATCCCTGGCCGATCTGGAGCAGGCCCGCCAGGAGATGCAGAGCGCCCGGGAAAATTTCGATAGCATGAAGAGTCTTGCCGAAAAAAATCTCGCCTCGAAAAATCAGCTGGCCGATGCGGAGAGAGGGCTCGTCGTAGCCGAAGCGCGCCTTAATGCGGCCCAGCAGGCCTTCGACTCGGTGAAGGCGGGGTCCGGCGAGGATGTGATTCAAGCCCAGGAGGCGGCGGTGGCCCAGGCTGAAAGCGCACTGCAGAAAGCCCTGTTAATCCTCGATTCCACGGTCATCCGCTCGCCCTCAACCGGCGTGGTGACAAATATAGTGGTGCAGGTCGGTGATCTGGTGACGCCGAGTTCCGCGCTTATGAGCGTGGCGGACATGACGCGCATGGTGCTCCGGGCTCAGGTAAACGAATATGATGTGGGGCAGGTCAGGATCGGCCAGGCGACGCTGGTAACGCCGTCGGCGTTCCCGGATTTGCAGCTCATGGGTACGGTGACCCAGCTCGATCTCACCGCTCAGGTTGTGGGGAATGTATCGGTGTTCGACGCCGCTATCGAGGTGCCGAACCGGGAGATGCAGCTCCTTTGGGGGATGAATGCAGACGCGGAGATCCAGGTGCTGCATCGCAGCAATGTCCTGACTCTGCCCAACACGGCGATACAGAGATCCGGCGGTTCATCCCGGGTCACGATTCTTCAGGATGGCAAGCCGGTTTTCCGAAATGTACAGATCGGAGCCACCGACGGGTTGCGAACCGAAATCGTGGCCGGGTTGGACGAGGGGCAGGAAGTAGCCGTCCTGAACAGGAAGAGCGCAGGCCAGGGCCAGAACGGGCAAAACCCGCAAGGCCCGGGTGCGATGTTCCGCTTCCTGCACTGATAAGGGAGGACAGAGGTGAGGGAAGCTCTTATAGTTACGCATAATTTGAGCAAGACCTACCGCACCGGTAAGGTGGAGGTTCCAGCGCTCCAGAGCGTGTCCATCACCGTTCACAGGGGGGAGTTCGTTGCCGTTATGGGACCATCGGGTTCGGGGAAATCGACCTTCCTGAATCTTCTCGGCTGCCTCGATCATCCGAGCTCGGGATCCTATATCCTAAACGGAACCGACGTATCCACCATGACGGATGATGAGCTGGCTGCCGTTCGGAGCCGGGAGATCGGTTTCGTGTTCCAGGGGTTCAACCTTCTGGCCCGCACCAACGCCCAGCAGAATGTCGAACTGCCGTTGATCTACAGGGGCGAGAGCAGTCAGGAAAAGCTGTCTCTGGCGCTCCTGAAGGCGGTAGGCCTTCCGGATCGAGGACGCCACAGGCCGAACGAACTGTCCGGAGGAGAGCAGCAGCGTGTGGCCATTGCGCGGGCCCTGATAAACTCTCCCTCCCTGATTCTGGCCGATGAGCCGACAGGCAACCTCGACAGCCGGACCAGTGGGGAGATCATGGATATCTTTCGCGACCTTAATCGCTCAGGGATAACCGTCGTTATGGTAACACATGAGGAGGATATCGCCTCCTACGCTCGCCGGCGCATCCGTTTTTTGGACGGGCGGGTGATCTCCGACGAGATCGTGGCATCCGGATTGCGAGCGGACGTTTCAGCCGGCAACCCTTCCGACGCTCAGCTCCATCCGGCGCAGGGCAATGGCAAACGCCGCAGCATTTTCAGTCCCGGTGAGTTGTGGGAGAACCTGCGCTCTGCGGCACGTTCCCTCTGGCAGAACCGGACACGTGCCTTTCTCACTACCCTCGGCATCCTGATCGGTGTAGGAGCAGTGATCGCCATGGTTTCCATCGGACAGGGGGCCGCCGTGCAGGTGCAGCAGCGTATCGAGGGTCTCGGCTCGAACCTGCTTTCCGTGATCCCCGGAAGCTCAAGCCAGGGTGGCGTACGACAGGGATTCGGCTCGGTCACCACCCTGACCGCTGACGATGCGGCGGCCATCAGGCAGAGCATTCCGGGGTTGGCGGGGGTGGCGCCGGAAGCTTCCAGCCGGCAGCAGCTCAAGTACCGGAAGAATACCTGGAGCACGAACGTCGTGGGCACTACCGCAGATTATCCCCTGGTTCGAAACTGGCCCGTGGAAGAGGGCAGCTTTTTCAGCGATGAGGATTACCGTGCCCGCCGCACCGTGGCGGTGCTTGGCAGCGACGTGGTGACCAACCTGTTCTCAGATGAGGCCCCCCTCGGCAAAACGATTAAAATCGGGGATACTTCCTTCAAGGTGATCGGAGTGCTGCAGGCAAAAGGTGGAGGGGGATTCTTCAGCCAGGATGATACGGTTCTCATCCCCTTGAGCACCCAGTTCATCCGCTTTCGGAGGCAAAATGACCTGCGCAGCATCGGCGTTGCAGTGACGGACAAGAAGCAGATGGAGCAGGTCCGTGAAGAGATCAGCGCCCTGATACGGGCGCGGCATCACCTTGCCCCGGGCAGCGAAGACGATTTTACTGTTGTCAGTCAGGAAGATATCCTCCAAACTGTCCAGGGTGTATCCCAGACCATGACCCTCCTACTGGCCAGTATCGCCGGGATCAGCCTCCTGGTCGGAGGTATCGGTATCATGAACATCATGCTGGTGTCCGTGACCGAGAGGACCCGGGAGATCGGCATCCGTAAAGCCATCGGTGCGCGGCGGCGGGACATCCTGGCCCAGTTCCTCACCGAAGCAATCATCCTCTCCGGAAGCGGAGGGCTCCTCGGCTGGATTCTCGGTTGGGCGGCGGCCAACATCATCAGCAAGGCGGGTCAACTGACCATCTCCATCACGCCGGCGACCGTCGGTCTGGCCCTTGGTTTTTCAGTGGCCGTAGGGGTTTTCTTCGGGATCTATCCTGCCAGAAAAGCCTCGCGCATGGATCCGATCCAGGCTCTGCGCTTCGAATAAAAGGACCAGGCCATGAAGGCGAAGATCCTCATTATAGAGGATGTGAAGGAGATGGGAGAACTCATTCGTCTCTATCTGGAAAAGGAGGGTACGGAGGCGCTGCTTTGCGAAACCGCTGAGCAGGGGTTGGAAGAGTTCCGTGCGGGGAAGTTCGACCTCGTCGTACTGGACATCAACCTTCCGGGGATCGACGGTTTCGAGTTCCTCCAGCGCCTGCGCAAGGAAAGCGATGTGCCGGTGATCATCGTCTCGGCCCGCGATACCGACGAGGATATGATCCTCGGGTTGGGCATCGGAGCAGACGAATTCGTCACCAAGCCTTTTTCGCCCAGAGTCCTAACCGCCAGAGTGCGCGCCGTGCTCAGACGATCCTCCGGCACAGGAAGCGTTCCTTCCAACTGCCTGCGCTTCGGGGAGTTCACCCTGGACCTGGACGGCTATCTGCTGAAGAGAGGCACGGAGAAGGTTCCCCTTTCTATCAAGGAGTTCGAGGTGCTTGCCTACCTTGTAACCCATCCGGGCAAAGCCCTCTCCCCGGAGACGATCTACGCCGAGGTCTGGAAAAACAGCTATGGGGACATCACGGCGGTGGCGGTATACGTGCAGCGGCTTCGCCGGAAGATCGAAGCGGATCCCGCTGCTCCATCCCTAATCGAGACGGTCCACGGCCTGGGTTACCGCTTCAACGCGGAGGCGCTGCAGCGATGAAACTACGCAGCCAGTTCATCCTCCTGGTGGCCGGAATCATCGTCGTCCCCTTCCTGGTCACCGCTTCGGTGCTCTTGCTGCAATACGCAGAGGCGATGAGAAACAGGAGGGCCGGAGAAAACGCCGAGGTCAGGTCGTGGGGACTGCGTAACGATCCCCTTGCATCTCGAATCCGCGATCTTGAGAAACTGGCCCGCAGGCTTCCACCGGGCGCCGACATTGTCGTATTCGATCCGGACAACAACATCCTCTTCTCCACGGTGCCGCAGTTCCTTCCCGGCAAGCCCGTAGACCAGGGACAGATCCTCGGTTTCATCCGTGAGAACGCCCATTCCTCCCTGTTCCACATCGACTCGCCCAAAGCGGCGGAGTCCGGCGGACTGGTGGTCCTCCTGAAAACGCCCCGGGAGCCCGAGCCCCTGCCGTGGTTCCGAAGGCGTACAGTGGAGATCGTGGTCTATACCTCCCTGGCCCTCCTGATCTTTTCCTCGCTGGCCTCCTTCCTCATAGTGCGGCACTTCAACCTGGCGGTCCTCAGGCTGGAGGGTGCCACCCGCAAAATCAGCGAGGGGGATCTGGATTTCGAGCTCGATCCCCGCGGCCCTGAGGAGATCTCCTCCCTTACCCGTTCCTTCGACACCATGCGCAAGGCACTGAAAGAGGAGCAGGCCCGTAGATCGCGTTTCATCATGGGTATCTCCCACGACCTGAAGACCCCCCTGGCTCTGATACAGGGCTATGTGGAGGCCATAGCCGACGGCTTCGCCGCCGATCCTCAGGTACAGAAGAGGTATCTCTCGGTGATATCCGACAAGACAAAGGCGCTCGACACCATGGTGAGTGAGCTGATCGAGTTTGTAAAGATGGAGACAGGGGAATGGAGACTAATCTTTCGTGAAGTGGGGCTACGGGGTTTCCTAGCAGGTATTGCCAGAAGGTATGCGCAGGACGCCTTTATTCTCAGGCGGGGGTTCGGTGCGGCGATCGATCTGCCCGACGATCTGAGGGTTCCCATGGATGAAGGTTTGGTCGAGCGCGCCCTGGAGAACCTGATCGGAAACGCCATTCGCTACACCGAGGCGGGAGGCAGGATCGAGCTGCGCGCCCGCAGTGACGGGCGGGAAGCCGAGCTGTCCATCTCCGACACCGGCATCGGGATCCCCCAGGAGGATCTGGACCGTATCTTCGATCCTTTTTTCAGGGGCACGAATTCACGTCGAGAGCAGGGCCTGGGTCTGGGGCTGACCACGGTGAAGAGCATCGTCGAGGGTCACGGCTGGCGGATCGAGGTAGCCTCCAAGATGGGCGAGGGCGCCACCTTCTCTATCCGTATCCCGCTGCCGGAGGATCGGAGCGGCTAGTCCGCCGGGCGGGTTTAAAAACCTGTTTGAACCACGGTGCAGTCGGCCGTAGCAGGAGCCAGTTCCAGGGCGCAGTTGCAGGCCCGTAGCATACGCTTTTGATACTTGTTCGGCGTTTCTTCACCTGCGATGATTAAGCCCCCAATGGAATAGCTATGCTCTCACCCCGGGCCCATGCTACACTTCGGCAAGCGGTTGACGCGCGGAAGCTCGAATAGAACGATTTCATCTGCCCGGGACGGAAAAATGGGGAAACCTTTGGATCGAAGCAGCTCGACCGGCCTGCCGGCCGGCGGGATCGAGCGAACCGAATCCCACAACGGATACGCCGGTTGCTATCCCAAGACAGCCGGGACGCAATTGGGAGTGAGGCTTGTCGCAGTCGCGATTTTTCTCAGCGGTCTTGTCAGCATTCTGCAGGTGCTTCTGACCCGATTTCCCCATCATCCCCGTCTGTACGGTGTGTTACTACCTTTCGGAGTTTTCCATATCAGCCGCACCCTTAACTTGACGCTTGGGTTCATACTTATCTATTTATCCCTGCGGCTGCTTCAGCGACGCAGGGTAGCCTGGTGGGCAGTGGTAGCGGTTACCTCGGTGGTCTTCGTCACTCATTTCGGCCAACATCGGTTATGGTACACCGCCGTTGCGCCAGCACTGACCCTTGTCGTACTTTTTCTATATCGAAAGAGCTTCACCGTGCGCTCCGAGCCGCGAGGCATCAGGCAGGGACTCGCGCTGCTCGGGCTGTGCGTCGCCGTTGGTGTTTGTTACGGGACGTTCGGTTTTTGGCTGCTCGACAAACGAGATTTCGGAATCGATTTCAGTATACTCGATGCGATTACCAGGACTTTGAGGGAGCTTAGCCTGGCAGGCAACAGCGATTTAACGCCCGTGTCCAGACACGCCCGCTGGTTTTTAGATTCGTTGCGTGTCTTGAGCATTGTGAGCCTATGTTTTGCCGCCTACAGTATTTTCCGGCCGGTCACCTATGAAGTGATTATCCTTCCCGGCGAACGTGCCCGGGCCAGGCAGATCGTAGCCGAGTTTGGACGGTCTTCCTACGACTACTTCAAGACCTGGGCGGACAAAAGCTACTACTTTTCAGCTACCGGAAGATCCTTCCTCTCCTACAGGACGCTCATGGGTGTGGCTGTCTGTTTGGGCGACCCCCTTGGTCCGGAAGATGAAATTGAGCGGGTGACCGTCTCTTTTCTGCGCTTTTGCATCGACAACGGCTGGCAGGTGGTTTTCCTGATGCCGGAGTTGACGACTCTGTACGAGCATCTCGGATTACCGCTTTTAAAAATAGCGGAGAGTGCGGTTGTCGACTTGAAGGATTTCTGTGAGAGAACATCAAAAAAAAAGTACTTTCGCTATATCCGCAGAAAGCTCGACGGGGAGGGATTTCATTTGGTCGGCCAGGAGCCTCCTCACTCGCAAGAACTGCTGGATGAGGTCGAGGAGGTTTCGAAGGAGTGGCTCGGCCTGTCGGGGCATCGGGAATTTGGTTTCCTGGAGGGAAGCTTCACCAGGGAGTATCTGTCCCGTACACCCCTCACCGTACTCCGTGGTCCGGATGGGAAGGCTGTTGCATTCGTGAATGAAATCCCATCCTACAGGAGCGGAGAAGCCACGATTGACCTGATGAGGCACCGACCCGGAGTCCATTGGGCGGCTATGGATTACATATTTATGGTACTAATGCAGGAGTTATGGCAGAAGGGGTATAAGAGCTTTTATTTGGGACTGGCCGGCATCGCCGACAATCCCGGGCCCACAATAATCGAAAAGGCGATTTACCAGATTTCCACGCATATCAACTGGCTCGTCCACGCCAAGGGGGTCAGGCAATACAAGGAAAAGTTCGAGCCGACGTGGGAAGATCGATACCTGGCCTACTATCGCACCCCGTTGTCCCTGACAAAAATAGCACTGGCCCTGACCCGGGTGCTTTGACCGGGCTGCCGCTTCATCTCCATGAAATCGGTACGGAATCAATCGAATTCCGAACAAGAGAAACGGTCATACCTGCGCAAAAAGCTGCCCGGGATAGTGATTCCAATTGTGAGCACCGGCCTGTTCCTCATCGCCGTGTGGATCCTCTACCATGAGGTGAAAAGCTTCCAGATCTATGAGATAGCGCGCTATTTCCATGAGATTTCCCTCGGAAGACTATCTCTCGCCGTCATGGCCAGTATCGTCAGCTATTTGGCCCTCACCGGCTATGACAATCTGGCGCTGAAGCACATCAGCCATACTCTTGGGTATGGAAGAACAGCCTTCGCCTCATATATCGGCTATGCCTTCAGCAACACCATCGGATTCTCCTACATAAGCGGCGGGTTTATCCGCTACCGCTTCTATTCAGCATGGGGCTTATCCGCAGCGGAAATTGCCAAGGTCGTTGTTTTTACAATTTTCAGCTCTTTCACAGGATTTTTCACCGTTGCCGGTGTTTGCTTCCTGGTGAAACCCGAAACACTGCCCTCCTCGGTGCACCTGTCTTCCTACGTGGTACGTCCTGTGGGTATCTTTTTTATCCTTCTCGTTGCCACATATGCAGTCATGGTCGTTGTAACGAAAAAACCCCTAAAGCTGGGAAGACACCGCCTGCGTCTTCCCTCCAGGACGCTCTTTCCGGTACAGCTCCTGGTTGCCGTGATCGACTGGGTTTTTGCCTCCATGACCCTGTATTTTCTGCTGCCTCCGGTTGTCACGATACCGCTGCCGAGCTTCATCAGTATCTTTATGACCGCGCAGTTTGTAGGTCTCGTCAGCTTCGTTCCCGGGGGATTAGGAGTTTTCGAAGTAATTATGCTGCTGCTCCTGCCGGCAGGAGCGACGCACCCCCAGATCATCGGCTCCCTTGTCACCTTCAGGATTATCTATTACCTCGCCCATCTGGCTATAGGGGCTTCGATGCTCGGCGTCCATGAGTTGCTGCAGTTGGGAAAAAAAACATGAGAGACGAAACCGGACATGGCTGAGGTTGCACTGGTTCGCTGCAGCTCCTATGACTACCATGAGGTTGAAACTGCGCTGAGGCGGGGTATCGAACTCCTCGGTGGGGTAACAAAGTTTGCCGGCAGAGATGAGAAAATCCTCTTGAAACCGAATCTACTGGCAGCCGATCCACCAGAGAGGTGCACCACCACCCACCCGGCGGTGTTCAAGGCCGCCTGCCGCATCTTTAAGGAGGCGGGGGCACGAGTTTCTTACGGTGACTCTCCGGCGCGGGGCTCGGCGGCCGGGGTCGCCAGTCAGGCCGGTCTTCAGGATGTGGCCTCGGCAGAAGGAGTGCCCCTTGATGATTTTCAAACGGCGGTCGAGGTCTCCTACAAAGACGGACGACAGAACAAGAAGTTTCTTCTGGCCAAGGCTGTCGTGGAGGCGGACGGCCTGATCAGCCTGCCGAAGTTCAAGACCCACGCTCTGGAAAAGATCACAGCAGGCGTGAAAAACCAGTTCGGCTGTGTTCCCGGATTTCTCAAAGCGGAGTTTCACGCCAAGCTGTCCGATGCCTCTGAGTTCGCCAGGATGCTGGTGGATTTGACGAACCTTGTTCGTCCCCGACTGTACATCCTGGACGCGGTACTGGCCATGGAGGGAAACGGTCCCCGCAGCGGTAATCCCCGAGAATTGAAGCTGTTGCTGCTGTCTACGGACCCCGTGGCTCTCGACGCAACTGCCTGTCGCCTGATTGATGTCGACCCGAAACTGGTGCCCACGATCGTCTTCGGTCATGAGTTCGGTTGTGGTACCTGGATTGAGGAGGAGATACGGCTGCTCGGTGACCCTATGCTTGAGTTCTTCTGCCCGGAATTTGATATCGATCGCGGACCGATCGATAAATACGTGTCCGGAAGCGGCTCGAAGCTGGCCGTGATCCTGCTGGCCATTGTCCGAACAAGGATCGGTGGCCGCCTGTTCGGCGGCCTGTTCATATCCAGGCCCCGGATCGATGCGGCGATGTGCATCAAATGCGGAGTATGCATCCAGATCTGCCCGACCCGGCCGAAATCTGTCAACTGGGTCGACGGCGACAGAACCCGACCGCCGCGGCACGACCACCAGAGGTGCATCCGTTGCTTCTGCTGCCAGGAGACCTGTCCCGAGGGCGCCATATACGTGAAAAAGCCACCTCTGAGAAGGATCTTCTTCAATTATTGACTTTGTATACAAGGAAAGGAAAAAACAGGTGAACCGATTCTCACTGTCCTGGAATCCCGAATACCGCAGCGCGGTGGTCGCTTTGGCTACATTCACGGGGGCCTACTTCCTGTACTGGTTTATCGCAAACTCCGTTGCACTGAGAAGTTTCTGCGATAAACGCCGGCAGGGTGAGCGATCCCAGGCGATGTACATACTCTTGCAGAGAGGTGTAGGCGTGCTATTTCTGGGTATCCCCGCCGTTGCGGCCGCGATCCTCCTACCGCAGATCCGCTTCTCAGATCTCGGTTTGACCGCTGTAGATTCTGTGGACACTCTGTACTGGATCCTGGGAATCAGCGCCGTAGTCATTCCTCTGGTTTTCGGCTTCTCCCGGAGGCCCAGCTTCTTTGAGATCTATCCGCTGATCCGGAAGCGGATCTGGGATGCTGCCCTTATCGCAGTGAATACCCTGAGCTGGGGTGTGTACATCCTGATCTACGAATTCCTGTTCCGCGGCTTCCTGCTGATGAGCTGCATTCGTGCCTTCGGAGTCTGGCCGGGGATCCTGGTCAACGTGGCGCTGTACGTGTGTGTTCACATCCCCTATGGTTTTTGGGTTACCCTCGGTGCATTTCTTCTGGGAATCGCCATGTGTGTCGCCACCGCACACACCGGAAATATCTGGACCGCCTACGCGATCCACCTGTTTGTTGCTCTACTCAATGACTACGTCGCGCTGGCGGCGAATCCTGAGACCCGGGTGCATCTTGGAGGGCCTTCTGTGTAGCAGCCTGGTTCGCAGAAACTCGAGATCCAGGTAACTGCTGTCTCGAAACCACCGGAGGGCCTCTTCGATGGCCGTCTCTATAGGTGTCTGGGGCAACCCGATACTTTCTACCGCCTTTTTGGCCGTGTAGTAGTGTTCCGATATGGCGAGCTTTACCATGGCGAGGAACAGCGGCGGAACCACGCTGAACACTCTGCCGTATATCGAACCGCCCAGCCCGACGATTTTCCCCAGCCAAATCGGGCAGGTTGTCGTGGAAGCCGGTTTTCCGGTTACCTCGGATATCTTTTCGAACAGCTCTTTGTAGCAGAGGTTTTGATTGCCCAGAATGTAGCACTCACCGATGGATCCCATTTCCAGGGCGTTCACGATCCCCACGGCGACATCCTTCACCGATGCGTAATTTCTACCCCCGGTGCCCCCGGCAGGTAGCTGCTGATGATAGACGGCGAGAATCAGGGCCCCTGAGCTGGGCTTGGCATCGTAGGGTCCAAACATGTAAGTCGGATTGACGATCACCGCCGGCAGATCCCCCCGCGCGGCTGCCTGCAGAACCAGAAGTTGGGCTTCGTGCTTGCTGTCGAAGTAATCCAGCCCATAACAGCCGGCTCTGTACTCCCGGGTCTCGTCGCCCGGCCGTTCTTTGGAGCCGTAGCCGAAGGCAATGGCGCTGCTCACGTGCACCACTCGTTTCACCCCTGCCTTCCGGGCCGCTTCGATCATATTGGCGGTGCCCTCTATATTGATCAGTCGCTGCAGCGCATTCCTCGGCGGCCAGATGGAGGTATGTCCGGCCGCATGAATAATCCCCCAACATCCACGCGCAGCCTCCTGCAACACCTCCCTGTCCAGAATATCACCCCGCCTGACCTCAGCGACCTTGTCGTAAAAGTCGTACAGGTTTTCACCGGGTCCGACAAATGCCCTGATTTGATAGTTCCGTCTGTTCAATTCTTCGATCAAATTTCTGCCGAGAAAACCATTAGCCCCCGTTAGTAACAGCATTTCTTATATCCTCGTTCTTACCTTTTTCAATGCGTGAAGGTCAGGTTCGAGTTGGGCTCGTTGGGAGCTCACCCTCTGCTCATTTCCGCGCCAGCCAGGCGGTACATTGTTACTCCGACGGGAACCAGCCACAGATAGTACACCGTGTATACCAGTCGCTGTATCAATCCGCCGAAGCCGTTGAGATAATCAGCCACTCCTTTCACCCTTGCGAAGAGCAGGATTACCAGGAGCAGCAATCCCGCGATTTGAACGATCCAGCTGAACTTCAGGATTTTCTCAAATCGCCGGTCTTGCCTCCAACCCAACCAGCAGAAGAAAGGTGCCGGGACAAGTGCGGCTGTCCCGACGGCGCTCACGAGCACATGCATCTTGCCGGCTATGGTTAGGCCGGCACAACCCGGATCGCATGGGAAAACGGCGGAACCTATCCCATCGAAAATGCCGAAAATCATGATCAAGAGGGGTCCGATCCATCGCACTCTACTGTCCCTCGGCATCGAGAACAGCAGACCGACGGCAAAAAGGATGAGCATGAAGCCATAGAGAAACCACCAACCCGAAATGAGCATTGCATACGGTGTGCCCGGAACTCCGAGAAGGCTGGCGAAGGAGGTGATACCGTTATATTTAGGACGCAGCGCCCCGATGGTGAGAATAAACACGATATCCAAGGGCGCCGCACAAATGCCCAAAAGGGCAAACAATCGGATGATGAAGAGTTCCCCTGGATTCATATTTCCTGTCCTGCTGCTCGCCTACTGTCGTGGTCCTGCCGTTTCGGATCTCGATAGCCTGCTATTACTATAAGGATTTGGGATGTCCAATCAATCGATGCCCGTTCCTGTACAAACAAAATTTACTGATAACAGATGGTATAAATCAATCGATTTCGATTGCTTTCGTCTTGGGACCTCGTTAAGTTTTGTGGGGAATCTTTTCACGGTTTTGGATCTGGCGAAATGAGGAGGTAACGTTTATGACGAGAAACGTTGGAATCTGGATAGACCACCAGAAGGCCCTTGTCGTGACCATCGCTGGTGATGAGTCAGAGGTGGAACGGATCGACTCTCAGGCCGAGAGTCACTTCCACCTGTCCGGAGGTGCGCGGTCCCGGTCCCCGTATGGACCCCAGGATGTAGCATCCGAACAC
>Ga0315551_10000678_pt1 | contig 27152 bp, 18 predicted proteins | sample SalMarSW160290MG_FD_203678 | JGI IMG/M metagenome (GOLD analysis project Ga0315551, IMG submission 203678) | Salt marsh sediment microbial communities from the Plum Island Ecosystem LTER, Massachusetts, United States - Salt Marsh Sediment SW1602-90 ...
TTACGGTGATTGACTTCTGTGCAAAGGAAAACACAGTTGATCGAATTATTTGGGTATGAAAAAGATAAAATTGGAGGAAAGCTATGAGATTGTGGCGAATTGTCTTGTTGATGTTGGCGCTGCCGACCGGATTGCTGGCTGACGAGATAGCTGTAACCGTTTACAACAGCAATCTTGGTGTGGTCAGCGAGACGCGCTCCTTGCAGTTCAACAAGGGCGTGCACCAGCTTGCGTTCCGCGATGTTCCCTCTTTGATAGACGCCAGCTCAGTCAGGTTTGACCTTGTCGGCACGGGGCACAATGTGGCCATCCTCGAGCAAAACTACGCCTTTGACCTGGTCAGCCCTGAGCAACTGTATTCCAAATATGTTGATAACGAAATCGAGCTTATTGACAAAGAAGGCAAGTTGTACACCGGAACGCTTCTGGCGTACAACAGCGGGGCGGTGACACTTCGGGAAAAATCGGGCCGAGTCAAGATCGTCCAATTGGTCAATGTGACTGAGGTCAATTTTCCCAGCCTGCCGGAGGGCCTTATTACCCGACCGACTCTTTTCTGGCGGTATACTTCTGATTATGAAGGTCAACTCGAGTGTAAAGTTGGTTACCAGACCTCAGGAATGAACTGGACGGCGGAATATGTTGGTGAGCTCAGCAGTGACGAGAAGAAACTCGACCTGTCGGGGTGGGCGTCGATAAACAACACTTCGGGAAAAACCTATAAAGATGCTACTCTCAAGCTGGTTGCCGGAGATATTCACCGTGCCCTTCCCGAACCCCCGCGTGGGCTTATGAAAACCTTCGCCATGGCCGAGGAAGCAGCCGGCACGGGGTTTGAGGAGAAGGCCTTTTTTGAATACCATCTCTACACGCTACCGCGAAAAGCGACCCTGGCTAACAAGGAGATTAAACAGATCTCACTTTTTGAACCGGCAGAGACTGATGTTGAAAAAGTGTTTATTTACAAACCGGAGCGCAACCCAAAGAATGTCGAAGTCGCCATCAAATTCCAAAACTCTGCCAAAGCCGGGCTGGGCCTGCCGCTGCCGGCCGGACGAGTTCGTCTGTTCAAGGCTGACGAGGACGGCTCGTTGATTCTACTCGGCGAAGATCGGATTGAACACACTCCTAAAGATGAAGAACTGACCATCAAAGTCGGTTATGCATTTGACATTGCTGCCGAAGAGAGGTTGATGAATCAAACCCGCATTTCTAAACAGGTGGAAGAACGGGATTATGAAATTGAGCTGCGTAATCGAAAGGAACAAGCAGTCACTATTGAAGTTGAGAAAAAACTTTTTGGGTTCTGGGAGATAGTCGAGTCGAACTTTCCTTACACCAAGAAGGATGCCAACACGCTTCTGTTTGAGATACCCGTCGGTACCGGAGAGACGGTGGTTCTGAAGTACAAGGTGCGCTTCACTCTCAGATGAGGTGAATGGTGGTTGACAGGTTTGATAAGAATGATTAGATTCAGCGGATAAGTGGATGAATTCGTCTTTACGTATGTGAGGAGATAGCTTTGAAAACAATAACAAGAATTCTCATTTTTGCCTTGGCAGGAACTCTCATTGGTGGTATGGCTTGGCCAGAAAAGAAAGAGCGTAAGCTTCCGGTTGGGGCTTACATAAAATCAGCCAAGATAGACATTCTATCTGGAGAATTTGAACGCTACCAAACCGCAATAGCAATGCTGGATTCGCTTTTCATGTACTACGGTCCCCATGCGGAAGCGTTATACCTTATGGGGCAGATCATGGTTGACTTCGTTGAAAAGACCGCAAGCCTCAAGGAGAAAGCCCCGTACCTTGAAAAGATGGTTGCCTATATTGATTCCCTGGATATGTGTTGCAGCAACAAGGAGATTAAAAAAAGCTACCGCAAGGATTGCAAAGAATTCACTGTTTTCTCCGATTCACTCAAAGTGAAATACTGGCGTGATTTTTTTAACGCCGGTGTTAACCATTTGAGTTCCGCGGAAAAATTGCACAAGGATTTTGAAGCGCAAGCTGATTCCTCAATCCGCAGCTACCTCGAAAAGGACCTCAAAACCAACGTAGACAATGCCATTGAGAACATTAAGCTCGCTATCATCGCCATCCCTGATAGCTCACGTACGTACCTCATTATCGATAAGGCTTACGGAATGAGGGGAGATTATAAGTCGGGGATTGAATGGCTTCAGAAAGGGCTCGAGCAGTCTGGCGACAGTTCAACCATAGTGCCGTCGATTGCTTACGACTATATCCAGTTGGGTGATTATTGCGGCGCTATCCCATATTATAAGGCGCGGGTTATGAGTAACCCGGACGATGTTACTACCTTGATAAACCTAGCCATATGTTACAACAACTGCAACATGTACGACTCAGCATTGAGCGTCTATCACAGGATTCTCACCATGCAACCGGAAAACGCCAATGTTATCACCAATGTTGGTTTGTACTACAACACAAAGGCCCGTATAGCCTCTGACTCCGCTTCGAAATATCAGAATGAGGAGAACCAAGAACTAGCCGCCACGTGGCGTGATAGACGGAAAGAAGCATTTGATTCTTCGCGTGTCTATTTCAGACGTACCTTTGAGCTCAAGCCGGATGACGCCTATGTCGCCGATCAATATGGTATCGTATGTGCTCTTTTGGGTGACTACCAAGAAGCGGTCATAGGATTTACTAAGGTTGTAAAACTGAAGCCTGAGAACTCTGACCATTGGATATCGCTGGGCGATTGCCACCTTAATCTCAGACAATTCGATGATGCTATATTGGCCTATGAAAAGGTGGTTGAGCTAGAACCTGATAATGTCTCCGTTTGGGAACACCTGAAAGACCTCTACTTTGAAACCGGCCGCAAGAGCAAGCTTGCCGAGGTTGAAAAGAAACTGAATGAGTTGAAGCAGTGACACGTTCGGTACGAGCATCGTCATCTCCCTATTTTAAACAAGGGCCTGAAAAACTAGAGAGAACGGCGGGCAAACCCACTTAAGTGAGTCGTTTGATTTAATTTCACGTTGGCCAACATGGCTCAACCCGAAAAATTTGTCACTGTTGCCGTAGCGGGTCCCCTTCGCAAAAGCTTCGTTTATCTTGTCCCCTCCACAATTGAATGTCTACAGGCGGGGCAGAGGGTAGTGGTCCCCTTTGGCTCTACCAGAAAGATCGGCTTTTACCTTAGTCCAGCCCAACCCGACAAACGAATCAAAATCAAGGAACTTATCAAAGTAATTGACGAGCGCTCTCTTTTCCCGGATGAACTCTTCAAGTTTTGCCTCTGGATAGCTGATTACTACTTTGCCAATCCGGCTGATTGTCTCACCGCCGCCTTACCACCGGGTGTAAAAACAAACCAGAAGCCTCTTCTCAAATGGGGAGAGACGAAGCCTCCTTTGTCTCCTTTGTGGCTGGAACCGTTGGTGAGGTCTCACAAGAAAGTACCACCGCTGGTGATCCAAAGAATTAAGAAAGAACACAAAGACTTACTCACGCACTTAATCCGGCAGGGAACAATCTTGGAGCAGTGGCCGGGGGAAAGGATGAACAAAAAAGGGGTACTGGCGGGTTATAGAGCGCATAATCCTCAGGAATGGGATGGTTACTTCAGAGACAAAAAGGTTCGACCGGAGTCTTTTGATGGTATGAAAAAACGTTCGGAACTAAAACATTCCGGATGGAGTGACTATTTAATCCGCCAAGCCGTAAAGGACGGCATCCTTGAACCTGTTCCACGTGAAGGGTTGAGCGCCATTTTAGATTTTGTCCGGGGCCGAGAAGATGTCGTCAATATCGACCTCAATACTGAGCAGCAGGCTGCCTTTGAAGTACTGTGTGAGGGACTGGACAAGGGTTTCACACCCTTTCTGATCCATGGCGTGACTGGCTCCGGCAAAACGATAGTCTACTGTCACCTCAGCCGCGAGGCCCTGCGAAGAAGCAAAACCGTGCTTGTTTTAACCCCTGAGATTGCTCTCACCGGGATGACACTGGCGTATTTCAGAGGATTCTTTGGCGACCTCGTCACGGTTATCCATTCTGCCATGACTGAGCGGGAAAGACTGGTTAGTTGGCAGGGTATTCGTCAGGGGAAATACAAAATTGTCATCGGTCCTCGCTCGGCGGTCTTTGCCCCTTTGCCCTCTCTGGGTTTGATTATTGTCGACGAAGAGCATGATAGTTCGTACAAGCAGGATGATCTCTCGCCCCGCTTTCATGGCCGTGACGCAGCCATCATGCGTGCGAAGATCAATGATATTCCGATAGTCCTTGGCTCTGCTTCACCTTCGATAGAATCATATCATCACGCACAGTTGGGGCGATATCATCTGCTTCGTTTGACCAGGCGTCCCGGCGGTGCAACTCTGCCACTCGTCCGGCTGATAAATATGCGAACCGAGAGAGTGCAGGGAGACTTGCCATTCTTTTCGTATCCTTTGAAAAAGGAGGTGGCAAGAAGACTTTCCCAAGATGACCAGATCATTCTGTATCTTAACCGGCGAGGCCATTCTCCAATACTGAAATGTTCCCAGTGCGGCCATGTAGCGCAGTGTCCTCACTGCCGGGTGAACCTGACGTACCACAAGGTCGGCCGCAAACTAACCTGTCACTACTGCGGGTTTGTTATAACGAGCTATGATCACTGTTCGAACTGCGGCAGCGCGGAATTTTTATACTTGGGTGCGGGAACCCAGAAAGTGGAGGAGTCTATCCCGCGTCTGTTCGAGAGAGCCGAAGCGGTGCGTTTTGACTCGGATTCAGCAGCCGGGAGAAAAAAAGCGTATCAGATACTTGCCGACTTCGCTGAAAGAAAGTACAACTTGTTGCTCGGGACACAAATGGTCACCAAAGGGCTGGACCTTCCCGGCGTGACGCTGGTCGGCGTGCTGTCAGCCGATCTCACTTTAGACCTTCCTGACTTCCGTGCTTCGGAACGATCTTTCGCTCAACTATTGCAGGTGGCCGGGCGCTCAGGACGGGCCGAAAAGCCGGGTGATGTGTTGATTCAGACTTATTATCCTGACAATAATGTCATCACTGACGCTGCCGCCCAGAACTATGAATCCTTTTATGACCGTGAGATTCAGTCCCGAAAGGCCCTCGGCTACCCTCCGTTTGCTCGGCTCGTAAACTGTATCCTTTCGTCCAGCGATGAAAAAAGGGTGGAAACGTCGGCGCTGTCGTTTCGAGATCGCTTGCAAGCCAGAATCCAACAAGCTCATCTCGGGGCGGATCTCCTTGGTCCAACCCCTTGCCCAATGTATTACCTGCGGGGTCGATACCGTCGTCATCTCTTTGTGAAAACCCGGCAGGTAGTGAAGTTTGTCCGGATGCTCACTGATTGGGAAAACCTGGAACCTCGTTTTAAGCTACCTTCGTCAGTCAAGATCGTCATCGATGTTGATCCCGATGATATGATGTAAGATGGGGTTGCCCACCGGCTGGTGGCCCACCACCAGGGGTGTGTTGAAAAATGTGGGGAGAGTCATAGCGAAGAGTCCGCCTTAGGCGAATGACGAGGTTGTCTCGTTGGTATTTGATACGAAGTTGCTATTAAAGATAAAGTATAGCTGGAAAAGACGGTCATTCCCGCGCAAGCGGGAATCCAGTAAATCCTTAGATTCCTGCTTTCGCAGGAATGACGGGTAAGCTCTTTGAAATTTTTTCTTTGACGTCCAATTAGTACAATATCCGAGATTGCTTCGCTGTCGCTCGCAATGACAAAAATAGGACTTTTTCAACAGGCACCTCGCGGTGGGTTCAATGGTGGGCCACCCCGACATATTGTAATCATGCGCATAATATTGTCTGTCAGTTATCCTAAATCATAATAATCCAGCCGCCTAGTATGGTATTGTTGATGTCTATTTGAATGCAACGTAGTATCATTTGCGCCAGATGGCCGGGCGTAGTGCAATCAGGACAGTAAATATCTCCAACCGGCCCAACAACATCGAGAAGATCAAAATCCATTTGCCCGGTATAGGAATCCAACCGTAGTGTTCGATAGGACCGATCCCGGCCAGCCCCGGTCCGATGTTCCCGATAGTGGCGGCTGAACAGGCCACAGCGGTGGTAAAATCAGGTACAAATAGAGTCATTAGTAACACTGTGACGATAAAAAGTCCAATGAAGAGAATGAAGAACGAGGCTACATTGATAAGGCGATGTTCATCGATGATCTGGTCGCCGATTTTCACTGGTGCTATCAGGCGCGGCCGGGTCAATTTGCGTAGCTCGTTTAAAGCGACTCGAATAACGATTTTGATACGAATCATTTTCATGCCGCCACCGGTAGAGCCGGCGCACCCCCCGAAAAACATGAGCAGCACCAGAAGAAACCTCAGAAAATCCGGCCAGAGGTCAAAATCGGCCGTGGTGAAACCGGTGGTCGTTACAATGGACACGGTCTGAAACGAAGCTACCCGGAAAGAGTGGTACAGTGTTTCAAGCTTATCGCTTTGCTCGACATAGTGATCGTGGAACTCGCCGGCAGTCATTTCACTAGTCCGAAAATGGGTAGAGGCTGATTCCTCGGAAGCCGGGCCGTGGATATAAAGCACACCGGTAACTATGATTATAGCGATGGCAATAACTGTTGTATAAAAAACGAATTCCTTGTTTTTCACCACGGATCTGAAATCTCCTCGCAAGGCCCGAAAATGCAAAAGGAAGTTTATTCCGGCGAAGAACATAAAGACAACAATGACCCACTGGATAAAGTCAGAGTTGTAAGCTCCAATCGATGTGTTTTTTGTAGAGAAGCCGCCAGTGGCCATGGTGGCGAAGGTGTGACAGACAGCATCAAAGAGGTTCATCCCTCCTATCAGTAAAAGCAGCGTCTCGGCGACGCTCAAAAGCAGATAGACACCCCACAGAATGGAGGCCGTCTGGGCTAAGCGGGGGAGAAGTTTGTCCTTGGTTGGCCCCGGCACCTCGCCTCGAAACATCTGATAGCCAGAAACACCCATGGCAGGAAATATTACAAGGGCCAACGTAATGATTCCCATCCCGCCCAGCCAGTGTGTGAGAGCGCGCAGGAATATAAGTGATCGGGGCATCGATTCGATGTCGCTCAGTATTGAGGCGCCGGTAGTGGTAAAACCGGACATCACCTCGAAATACGAATCAGTGAATGCCGTGACCAACTTATGAAAGCCACCGCCGCCTTCATTGAGAAAGTAGAAAAACAAAGGGATAGCGGCGAGGAACGCCAACAGAAGCCAACCGATCGTGACAATTGCATACCCCTCTCGGATACCCTGGAGGTTCCTCCCCCCGCGACACAGCATGACGAGCGCCGTGCCAATGATTATTGAAATCAGAATAGACGGAATAAAGCCAAAAACTTCAGCGACAGAAAACAGCTTGAGTAGAGGCAGGTATCGGTTATCGTAGATCCCGATACCCATAGGGACCAGCAACGCCACCCCCATCATCTGCATCAGCTTGCCGATAGCATACCCTAAGGCGGTTTTATGCATAGGCTCCCCTCACTTGGATTTCCGGTGCGGCTTGAAAAGCTTTGAAATAATCGGGAGGTTCTTGTGATGTGTGATCATAATGACATGATCATTAGCGTCAATGACCGTCTCTCCATCAGGCAAAATCATGTTGTCTTCTCTGACGATGACACCTATGATCGAGCCCCGTTTTAGTTTGTGTGCCAACTTTTTCACCTTGGAGCCTGCTATGGAGCTTTCTGGATCGACAATGAATCGAACTGCTTCGATATCGACATCGGATAGCTTTACTACTGCACCGATATGTCCCCGACTGATCGTTTCTAGGATTTCACGGGCGGTGGTAAGACGGGGGTTAATCACATGGTCAATACCGATAGAGTTGAATAGCCTATCATGGCGGGATTCGGTGGTTGTGGCTATCACTTCGCGTGCTCCTTCAGTTTTCGCTAAAAGCGCTGAGAGCATGTTGTAATCGGCTCCTGAAGAAACAGCCATAAAAAATGACGCCTGATCCACGTTAAGATCACTCAACAGGTCGGGATCAGTGCATTCGCCGTGCAGTACTTCAATCCGGTCAAACATGCCGGCCGCCATATTGGCGTGCTCAAGATTAGGGTCAACGAAAGTGACATGATTCTCCGTCTTATCCAGGGCTCTACCCAGCTCAAGCGCTGAATAGGAATCACCGGTCACTATCACCTTGCTGCTGTCTTTTTTCTCTATTCCCATCAACCGCAGAAAGCGAGGCATCGACTTGAGTGGAAAAAGGCTGAAAAGAACGTCGCCCGGCTCAATTTTGGTCTCGCCATTTGGAATCATACCCACTCCCCTGCGGACAAGAGCTGAAAACAGGACAACATCAGGAGCAATAAGCTGACGAATTTCGCGCGGGGTTTTGTACGCCAGCTCCATCTTCTCCGTGACACGATAACCCCGCATCAAGATGTTGCCCCCCTCGAAGTTGGCCGACTCAATGGCACATGGCGTCTGCAGGAATTGCAGAATATGGTTCACCAACGCCTGTTCAGGGTAAATAACCGAGGTTATGCCGAGGTTCTGCAGATTGACCAGGTCGCTAGTTTCGGAAAACTCTTTACTGCGTAACCGAGTGATACGTCTCTCAACATTGTACTGGGCCGCTATGGAGCAAACCACAATGTTGACCTCATCATTGGGCGTCACTGCAAGCACCATATCAGCTTGAGCCAATCCGGCTTCTTTTAAGAGGGTCGGAGAGGAACCTGAACCGTTCAAAATCTGTACGTCAAGTTTCTCTGAAATTGTCCGGCAGAGATGGGGATCAGTCTCTATTAAGGTCAAGTGATGCTTATCCTTCAACAGGTGCTCGGCCAGACTGTACCCGACGACTCCGCCACCAACGATGATTATGCGCATCTTACCGCCGCTGAGCTTATCTTCAATTCTATATCCTCATGACACCACTCTATATAAGTTACTGTTCGGCCAGCCTGAGAACCAACTTAATTATATGAATTTCTATATGTTGTAATATCAACTGTTGCTGACATAAGGGAAAAGAAGCCAAGCGTTTCATATGCAGTGGGAGTACAGGTGCCTCACGCCTTTGGGGTAAGATAAGTACACCGCTTTGGGTATTCCGGTAGCATTGTGCAAATCTTCAGGTTTGTTTCACATCACGGTGCGTTGAAGATAAGTATTCACCGATCCGGGCCAGATTTTCCCTCAGTTGAGGTGGTGACACGACCTCTACATCAGCCCCAAAGCCTAAAAGCCAACGCTGAATCTCCTCAAGCCCTCTGGTAACGACTCTGTATAGAATCTCATTGGTATCTATCAGCTCTATTGACTCACTGGGGTGATGCTTCCCTGATAACACCACGCGCGCAGCAGTTCCTCGAAACTTGGCCACCACCTCAACCGATTCACCACTGAACAATGCCCAACTATCTTTGAAGTAGTTTTCCGGATCGATGTCTTTTCGCTTTGCGAACGTCTCGTCTGAAATCTTAACGCTAAGAACACGGTCAATGCGAAAAGTGCGGAAGTCCTGGCGCAAACGACAAAAAGCAACAAAATAAAAGGCTCTCCCTCGAAAGATGACAAAGTAGGGCTCAACGACCCTCTGTGTGAGACCGGAATGAATCGAGTCGTATTCCAGCTCTAAGCACCGCCAGGATGTAATTGCCTCCTCGATAGTGCTGTAAAACTTCTCCCCTCGTTTCTGTTCTAACGAGGTGGCGATATCTATGTGTGTCGTCTCTGGCGTGAATTTCTTTTTTTGCTTCACCGAATCAGACAACCCCGCTTCCACCTTGGCTTTTATCTTGCTAAGGAGCCGCTGATACTTGTCGGTTTTGGCCAGGGGGGAAGATTCCAAGGCCAGCTTAAGACAATGATACTCATCAAAATCGAAGTTCAATGGCGGCAGGAAGTTGCCTGAGGCAAGTTTGTAGCCGTTGTCATAATAAATCGGCACGTTGGCTTCCGAGAGGGAGACGATGTCACGATAGATCGACCGCTCAGTCACCCCACATTCTTCAGCCAGCTTCCGGGCATTCAGGTTTCTGCGAGCCCGAAGAAGATTCAAGATATAAAGCAAGCGGTCATACTTGGTCATTCCCATATGCGGTTCCTCTGCAGACAAGTATACCACAATATTCCGGCCATTACAATATGGGGAATTCCCCATTGCGCTGGTGGTTATGCCAGCCAGTTTCATCAGAGCAAGTATCCCTGCCACAGGTCTACCTCTTTGCATCTCATACGCTTACGCAGCTCAGTCCGCTCCGGCATCCACTTTGCACGACCCGGTCAGAGAAACAGTGGTGGAACCTTAAGCATAGGGGGAACTATGGTAAGAAAACGAACCAGAAAAAGCCACGGATCAGACAGCTTCTGGGAATCCTTTTTATTCAAGTTCGGGACCAAACTGCTTTTAGGCTTAGTAGTAGTGGTTGCCTTTTTGAGTCTGGTGCAGTGCACCATAAAAAAGCCCGAGTCACCGGTTTGGAATACCAAACTCACCGTTCCAGTGGTAAACAGAACCTACGGCATGCCGGAACTGGTCCGCAAGATCGACCAGGAGGGGATAGGTATAGACTCATCCGGGATGGTTACCTATTCCATCACCAAAGACCTTGATACTGTTCAGTTGGAAGAGGACCTGCTGATGACCTCGGATTTGTCTTATACGGTTTCGGAACAAGTCGGCACCGTGAGTATCGAGCCTCCGAACGTCGATCCAGTCTCGGTTGACCTATCTTCTATCAGCGGTCTGGCCAGCTCGTTACCTGGTGATAGTGCCATTGTCCCGGAGTCGAGATTCGACCTTTACAACGACATGCCCGGCATCACCACTTTCTCTCAAGCCACTATATCCAACGGGCATGTGAACATTGTAGTCAACAATAGCTTGGGCATCAGCCTTGACACGGTGGTTGTTGAGATATATGATGTCGACCTCGGATACACCGTAGCAACCGATACTTTTCCGCAGACTATCACGAGCGGTGCTGTCGCTTCACTCCCAATCTCACTGAACGGAAGAACAATTTCAAGCAATCTTCGTCTCAACGAACACTGCTATACACCGGGTGGTACTGTTGACTCAGCGTCGACCCGCTTTATAGCTACAGATCTAGCCTTCCCTGACAGTCTGGAAGTTTCCTCGGCAGTGGCGGAGATACCGGCGTTGACGCGGGAGTTTTTTCAGCAGGTGGTACTGGGTGAAAGTGATCGCATTGACACCGCCAGCCTATCAAGCGGGAGTTTGAACCTAACCGTTTCCAACGAAACCAATCTGGACGCCGACTTGACTGTCACCGTCCCAGATATTGTTTCACCCGGCGGTCAGCCGTTGACTATCTATCAGCCTGTTCTGGCCAGACAGAATACAGATGTGGTGACCGATGTCAGCGGTTACCGTTTGATTCCCAGTGACGTAACGGTCCCACAGGAGATCGATGTCAATGTCACCGCTTCAGTTCCAGGGACGGCGCCGCAACAAGTGCAAGTCAGCCAGTCGGACAGCTTCTTTGTTCAAGCTGAGTTATGCTCATTGACTTTCAATTCCGTAACCGGTGTTTTTGACACCATCACAGCCAGTCTTGATTCTATCGCCAGAGACATCGACGTTCCCACCGGCTTCGATTCTCTGGAACTGGTGTCAGCCGTCCTCACGCTTGAGATTGAAAACGGTGTTGACCTACCCGGCTACCTGGACCTTCAGGTGAACGGTGACAACGGCAAGAGCCTGAATCTCTCAGGAAATATTACCGCTGGCGGGAGAGAGAGCACTGCTCTGAGTACCATCAGTGACAGTACGGTGGCAGATTTCCTCTCACCGATTCCTTCACAAGTAGACGTCTCAGGTTCAGTTGTGTTTGGGGATGGCGCTTACCAAGGATCGATCTACAGCGACGATTTCGTTTTTGCCCGCATCAAGATTTTTGCCCCTCTGGAAATAATAATCAGCGAGTCGCACATTGAGACCGACATCGAGAGCGAAACAATTGATCAGGAAGATATAGACGTTATTACCGACCACTTTATCGAAGGTCGGTTCATATATAATATCATCAACCATCTGCCGCTCGGCGCCTACATCAACATCTTTTTCAGCGGCGACTCAGCTACACTCTTTGCCAATCCTATAAAGTCCTTTGATTCTCTGTTCGTTACAGCCGCTCCGGTATCGCCGGCAGGTATCGTTATCGACACTGCATCAACCGGCTATCAAGAGATCTATTTAGACAGCGCCGACGTACGCCGCATCCTTGAGAATGATACCCTCTATATCGGACAGGGAATATTCCTCAATGGTTCCAACGGCCAGGTGGTCAAGCTAACAGAGGATGATTACCTAACTGTGATCGGCCGCATCGAAGTTGATTACCGCTTCGATGGGGAATTCTAAAGGAGACAGCCATGAAGTATACATCTGATAAAAGGACTAAACGACCGATTCAGGTAACCGTTGTTTTTGCAGCAGCGTTTTTCTTGTTTCTTGTCTCCAGCACAGCAGCCGACGGCCTTTCCTCTGCTCGAAGCGTCGCCATGGGGGAAGCCTTCACCAGTCTTGCGACAGGTATTGATGCCGCACGGTACAACCCGGCCAACCTTGGTCTGTCCGGGTATCGGCAAACCGGAATTGAACTGGTTGGAGCCGGCGCCAATATTGCCAATAACTCATTTACTCTCGGTGATTACAACCGGTATACCGGCGCCATCTTAACTGATACAGACAAGCTTAACATCCTCCATAAGATCCCCGACGAAGGTCTCAATCTGGCGGCTGAGGTTGAAGCCTCGGCGCTTTCGCTTTCGAGTGGCTCCTTTGTCTTTACTGCCTCAGGCGTCGGGTTGGCTGATGTTAATCTGAGCAAGGACATTATCGATCTGATTCTCAACGGCAACTCCTTCGCGGATACTGTCTCAATCACTGGCTCCCATTCCGAAGCCGTGGGATATGTCTCAGTCGGTCTCTCATACGGGAGAGCCATATACACAGCTGGCACCCGCCAACTGGCGGTCGGTGCCACGTTCAGTTACCTCCGTGGCCTGGGTGTTGAGAGAATAATTGAGCTGGAAGGGATGGCAGCTACCTATGAAACCGGATTCGCCGGCGACGGGCATCTCATCGCCCAGACCGCTACCGGCGGTTCGGGTTATGCTTTTAACATTGGCGTCGCTCTCCGGCTGAACGACGATTATACGATTGGGGCGCGCATTAAGAACTTCCTGAGTGTCCTCTCATGGAACAAAAACACCGAAGAGCATGGCTACATCTTCAGTTTCGACACCATGACGGTGGATAATATGGAAGATGACTATGTAGTGTCGGATGACTACAGCAAGGATATACCCGGCTTTTCCACCAACCTCCCGTCGGTAATGAATGTGGGTATGGCCAACACCTCCGGTTCGTTGTTATGGGCCGTGGACTGGGAACAAGGCTTCCGTCGGGCGGCCGGCAGTTCCTCGAAGCCACGTTTGTCGGCTGGGCTGGAATGGTGGCCGATTGCTCTGGCGCCGCTGCGCGCCGGCTTTTCCACCGGCGGCAACAAAGCCACTGCTTTGTCTCTTGGTTCCGGAATCAACCTGACACCGTTCTACCTCGATTTCGCGGCTGTGACCGGAGTCACCCTTTCTCCCTATTCCACCAAGGGGATAAACTTAGCCCTCTCAACAGGACTTCACTTCTAAACGGGGTCGGTAAGATGAATAAGAGTAACACATTCCTATTAGAACAGCTCAGACTTGTCCTCTGGGGCCTGCTTATGGCATTTATTCTCACTGCTGCTGTGTATGCAGTTCCCCCTCATCCGGATTTGCTGAAACGCGCTGCTGACGGTAAGGCGAATCTGCCATATTTTGTCACTCATTTTGATGAGATGCACGACAAAGGAATTTGCACCGGGAATAACATATACGAACTTAAAGATGCCGCCAGCCAAGCCTTAGGGAAAAAATCGCCCGGCATCATCGGCCAGTTCAAAACCTTAGCTATTCTTGTCGAATTCACTGACCATCCCAGTTTTGTCCCGGCTGTCTTCTTTGACTCTCTTATCTTCGACTCCGTGGGTAAGACCGTGTCCAACTATTATGACGAAATCTCCTATGGCCAACTTGACATGATAACGATCAATTTGCCTTCATCGCTGGACTGGCGCACCGCTCCCCAGACGTACGCTTATTATGTCGACGGCCAGAACGGGACGGGCGATTATCCCCAAAACACTCAGAAGCTGGTAGAGGATCTGGTTGACCAGATTGATTCACTGGTGGATTTTTCGGATTACGATAACGACAACAATGGTTATGTTGACATACTTCTGGTAATTCATAGTGGCACCGGAGCTGAATTCAGCGGCAGCGATAATGACATCTGGTCGCATAAGTGGAGTATTGTACCGCGATATAAAGACGGGGTCTATATCTCCAATTACACAATGCAGCCGGAATTCTGGTCAACGCCCGGAGACATGACGATTGGGGTTTACTGTCATGAGTTTGGACATGTTTTGGGGCTACCCGACCTGTACGATACTGATTACTCCTCAAGTGGCATTGGTAAATGGGGGATCATGTCTTATGGGAGCTGGTTAGGTGCGACCGGAATGGGGGAGTCCCCGGCTTATCCCTGCGCCTGGAGCCGAATTCAAATGGGCTTTGCGACGCCCGTAAATATCACGGCCAACACCAATTCACAGGCTATCAAGAGCATTGAAACGGGCGGCACTATCTACCGCCTGTGGACCTCAGGAGTTATTGGGGACGAGTACTTTCTTATCGAAAACCGCCAAAAGACAGGTTATGACAGCTATCTGCCCGGTTCAGGATTGCTCATCTGGCATATAGACGACGGCAAGTCGAACAACACTCAGGAATGGTGGTCGGGGCAACCTGGTGTAAATCATTATCTGGTTGCTCTGGAACAGGCTGATGGACTTTTTGAACTGGAGCACAAATATGACTACGGCGATGGGGGTGATCCTTTTCCTGGGACACACAGCAATATTACCTTCGATGCTACGACCATGCCCAATTCGAACTCATATTCCGGCGGTACCTCGTTTGTCAAAATCGACAATATATCTTCATCTGCGGAAACTATGTATGCTGACTTGATGGTCGGGTTTTCTGCTGCTACTGGTGACGGTGCCGATGAAGGGCTTGTGCCTGCCACGATTGAATTGTCCCAGAACTTCCCCAACCCATTTAATCCTGCCACTACAATCGACTTTTCTACTACGGTTGGGACAAAGGTCAAATTGGAAATCTATAATCTTCTCGGCCAAACAATAAGAACGTTGGTGGATGAATACGTCAACCCGGGGATTTCAACTACAACTTGGGATGGACATGACGACAGCGGACATGAAGTGGCTTCCGGAGTGTACTTGTACAGACTAACTGCCGGGAGCGCTGAGCAGGTCAAAAAAATGGTTCTGGTTCGATGAGCTTATTGCTCCAATCGGAACATGGGCAACTTTCCCCCTGGTTAGCCCAAACAAACCCCCGGTCAATAAAGTCGGGGGTTTGTTCTAGTGGGTCGCTACTCTGGGTAGTTTGACTCAGGGTTACCAGTACCCACATGATTCCGCTGGCGCTGCAACTTCTTATATCGCGTATGGCAGCTCTTACACCGCTTGGGGTCTTCCGTGTATCCCCGCTCGGCGAAGTACTGTTGAGCAGCGCAGGTGAAGACAAACTCCTGCCCGCAGTCACAGCAAATTAAAACCTTCGGTTCAAAACCGTTTTCCATACACCCCCTCTCATTCGCTTCATGCCTCATCCGTAAGGCATGAAGCAAATTCGAAGCTAAGTTATACTCTCATACTATTGAGGTAATTGAGAACATTTGGTTCTGTCAATTAAAAAAAACTTCCTTGGCAGATTATTTTATTAGTAGGGATTACAAGGCGGTGGGCTTCCGCCTCGAAACAGGTACGTTACCAGAGAAGTCAGGTCAGAGATGTTTACTTGATTGTCACAGTCAAAATCTCCCGCTTCCGGGACCGGTATCGGCAGCGGCCCGCCGCCGAACAGATAGGCTACCATGTATGTAACGTCAGCTATGTCAATCCCTCCGGAGTAATTCGCATCCCCGTGTTGAAGTATCACTTTAGCCACCACGGTCTGGGAATCAGAAACCGTGGTATCTCCTCGCGAGCGAACTTTGAAGTATAGGTTGGATACCGTTTCCAAAGGCGTCCCCTGGGGTGGATGGACTGGAATGGAAAAAATCGTATCTTCCCCCGCCGCTATTGCTTTATCAAATGTATCCGGTGTAATCCAGCCGAGATCATCCCAGGTGGTTATGTCGAAAACATCATTCAATGGAGAAGTATTAACGACTTGATATTCAAACTCTCTTACCCCGCCGGAATATACTGCTGAATCGGTTGTTAGAACCGCAGATGCGACTGAATATGGTTTGAGAACTTTTGCCGAATAGCTGAAATAGGCGCCGGTGGAAAACTCGCTCACATTCACTCCCACCAGAGCTACTCGGTAGTATGATTCAAACTCGGGCACGTCAACAGTGGCGTAGTAAGTCGACGGGTCTAAATCCAGTTTCTCAAATTCATGGATGCTGTTTGTGGTCGACTTAATCAGATATGCTGCCCACTCTCGGGAATCATCACCGTTAAATGTTATCCTCAATGTGCCGGTGGTACCAGCCGGGAAGAACTGCACATAGCAACTTCCATAACCCGCTGGGTTGCAGGGAGAGGTCAGGAGGTTCACGGGGTAGGTGGAATGAACACGACCAATTGCCACTAATGGGTAATAGAAAGCCTCCTCATGATGCTGAGCGTCATTACGGAGACTGGTACAGAAGTTCCAGGTGGCAAAGTCAGCAAAGGCGGAGTCCTGTGTCCATCCGTACCTGGCCGGCAATGTATCGGACAGGGTGTTGAATACATCATCGTAGCGGGCGCCTTCCCAGATGGCAACGAGCAAAGAAGTGTCAAACTTCTGAGCCAGATAAAGCCCCCAAATAAAACATGAATACTTGTGAGAGGAGTTATCCATCAAGGATTTTTCCGGGTAATTAAAGAACGAACCCAGGTACTGGTAGTTATCATTCGTATGGTCAAAGACAATGTCCTCCATGCAGACAGCATCAAGCTCCATGAACCACGACTCTTCGTCGAGGTCGTACGCGTACTGGACACAGTGATGAAATTCGTGGGCAATGGTGACCTTGGCGGCACCATACTGGTTTCCCTCAGGATCATCATTAGGCGGAAAACCTAGAAAGTCATTGTTCAGAACAAGATAGCTGTAATAATCATTCCACGGCTCCGGGCCAGGTCCTTCCGGCACCGCATAGCCATAGTAACCCATATCCTCAAAATACACATCGAATTTTTCATCCCCTCCGAGACCTCCATCGGAAGGAGGCAGAAGATAGCCCTGCGTTACATGTACATTGAGCGTTGTGTCGCAATAAGCAGCGCACTTTTCCACGAAGTCAGGCACGCCGCTGGAGTCATCATCGTCAAGCGGCACCTGGTTCTCGCCGGTAGTGTCATAATGGAACTTGAAGAAACCGCTGGGAGAATCGTAGGTGAAGGCGGTTGTCCAGCGGGTAAACGCCTCAAGAAAGGCCTGCTGTGTTTCTTCTGAGAGCTCATCCCAGTGGACCCTTATTTCTTTGAGAGCCATAGTGGCGCTTCGCGAAGCAGTCTTTCCAGTGGCCGGATCAAAGAGTTGATACTCTTGAGGAAGCTCACGAGGATTCTTGATAGCCTTGATTTGGAGGATGACCTTTTCGTCAAGCGTCAACTTGCCCTGCTGAAAATCCTTTTCAATCGCCGGAATCGGGTCCCTGGCAGTCAAAGCAACGTCACCATTTACCATGCTGGCAATTTGTAGAACAAAATAAATACTAAAAACCGAAGCGAATATAGTTGCTCTTGACATCTTGGTTGCCTGTGTCACACGTTGTTTTTTAAATATCGGCACCTTCAAGCCTCATCCTATGGTTCAAATCCTGCCTACTTGAAAGCCGATTGTTGGCAAACACCATTTTATCGGTTGTTTCGCTATCTTGTCTCACTCCATTTCCTCATAAACGTACACACGGCTAGTACACCGATAAAGGGCATAAGCCTCTATCTAACTATAATTTATTGAATTTCAAGGAGTTGTCAAGAGGAAACTGCCTTAATGAGCCATGAAATACTGGTTTGTTCCTATGGAAAGCTGCCACCCGTATTTCTCAGAGTAGGCAACATCAATCCGAAGGAGCTTGTTCTTTGAAGAACGCTCAAAAGCAACACGTACCCCAGCCCCTACACTGCCGGAGAAACCTCTGAACATCAGTGACTCATCCGACCTCCAGGACCTGGCCATATCAATAAAAACAACCCCTCCTAAGCGGAGAGAAAGAATCTCGATGTTAGGGTAAAATCTTCCTTCCAGGTTGAACACCCCCTTCCTACCGCCTGTACTGAAGACCTTGTTGAAGCCTCTGACATCGCCCCGGCCACTAACCACTACTGCTTCAGCGCCATTGTCTCGCCAGTCTGACTCATAGGTACCTCGAGCGGCAATCGTTAGAAAATGGAAGGGGCTATAGTAGTAGTTTCCCATCAGCTTGGTTACCCTCCTGATGTCCTTGTTTCCCTTCAACCAAAGCTGCCTGTTATATGTAAGAAGCGCCAGGCTCGGACCATATCGGTGCCCAAGAGAGAGATTTGTCTCAAAAAGATCAAACAGATTATCGTGAAAGTTGTTTGTATAAGCCCTGGCCAAGCTGATCTGAACAGCCTGTCCCAGCACAAAATCTTCAGTATAACCAAAGCCATCAATCTGCTTCAGCTTGATAAAATCGAAATTTGACAAGTTAACGCCCACTCCTACTTGATGATACAGGGAATCAGCCGGGAAGCCCATTATTGCCTGGGAAGTATCCTCGGCGTCTTTTGCTTCGGTGGTAATTGTCTGATCATAAGTCTGCTCAAAGCGGTAAGTATACCCCGTACTGAACTGGATTTTTCGAGTATAGGTTCCCAAGCGATAAGCACCGTGTATAAACGTTAGATCTCCATCATTATTAGAATGACCCACGAGGCGATTCTCATTGTATATCTCTCTTCTACCACCGGTGGAAGCAATAGAGAGCCCAAACAAGTAACGTTGTGTTAGGTTATAATAGGGATGACTGAAGCTGACTTGTCGAAGCTGACCAAGGGGGTCATCTTTGTACCTGATCTCTACAGCATAAGGATTTCCGAAAAACCTCTCGTCCGTAAAGCCGGCGACGATGTAGTTATCGTATGACGGCTGAATGAAATATTCCACTGATAGGTACTGATTATTACCAAGGAAGTTTCTCTCGGCAAAGCCAAGTTTATACTGTATTTCATTGCCATCTCGATTGATAGTAAAACGACTGGAAAAGGTCCATTCGTCAATCGTTACTATTCTCACCAGAAGGTGACCGTTGGCAAGCTTCTCCGTCTCAATCCAGGCGTCGTAGAGCTGTAGCCGTTGGCGCAGGTTGCGAGCCGTCTCTTCGGCCAGTTCCGGGGAATACGGTTTGCCAACCTCAAGAAGCACTTCCCTTTCAATTACCTGGCAGCGAGTTTTGTAATGCAGCTTGTTTGCCGTCTTGAAAATGAAATAGTTATACTGTTTGGTATCGGTGTCAAAAATATTTCGATTGTCGATCACTATGCTATCGACCACGATTCCGTCGACAGTCAACTCTTGAAGGGGCTCGGCCGGCGACAATGGCCCACCTTTGAGGATTTGGGCGTTTGCCCAACCGGCAACAAAGGGAAAGATCAAAAGGGAAAGGAGTATTCTATAGATTACTCGCAAAGAAGTCTCCATCATTTCCGTCAATAAACATCAAAATGCTTACTGGTCAATATAACAAGACTCGATGGAGCTCTTGGGAGGGGCTCTTTAGAGAGTAATCGCCAGAACCGATAATAAAATGACAACAATCATATAGGTAAAACATTACTGATGGCAAAAAAACGAATTGGCGAGCTCCTGTTAGATAAGGGCTTTATCTCGCCCCAACATCTTGAAGAAGCGCTTAGAGAACAGACCTTATCAGGTAAAAGGCTAGGGGAAATCCTCGTTGAAAAAGATTATGTCAGCGAGGAACAACTGATCGATACAATTTCAGAACGGCTGAGCATACCGCGGGTAGTGTTGTCCTCGATGGTTATTGATCCCCAGATCGTCCAGCGTGTCTCCGTCGAACTGGCCAGGCGATATGCCCTTATACCGATTTTTGAAATTGGCAATACTCTAACCCTGGCCATGGCGGATCCTCTGAATATCATCGCCATAGATGAAATCAAGTATCGTACGGGCCGCAACATCAAGCGAGCAGTGGCCAGCTTACGGGAAATCACAGACGCCATCGACCAGTACTACTCAGTTGCTGATTCATTGAACTACATTATTGGTGGCCGCACCGATGTGGAGATGACCCTGCCGTCCGATACCTCGCCGGTTGAGGCGATTGAATCTGAAAGTCTGGTTGTCAAGCTGGTCAACCTGATAATTACCAAGGCTGTGAAAGATAAGGCCTCCGATATTCATGTGGAGCCGGAGGAAACCCGCCTGCGGATTCGCTACCGGGTAGACGGCACTATGAGAGAAGAAGCGGCCCCTCCGAAATCAATGCAGAACGAGCTCATTTCACGTATCAAGATCGCAGCCAATCTTGATGTGTCAGAAAAGCGGTTGCCGCAGGACGGTCGGTTCATGATGGCCGTTGACGATAACAATATTGATCTGCGCGTATCCACCCTGCCTACTATTCACGGAGAAAAGATTGTTATCCGTATCCTCGACCGACGGAATCTGTTGCTAACCGGCAAACAGCTTGGCTTCAGCGAGAAGATTGAGAGGGCGTGGGAGAATATCATCCACAAGCCAGAAGGCCTGATTTTAATCTCCGGACCGACCTCAAGTGGTAAAACATCAACCCTGTACGCTACTCTTCATGCTATTAACTCAATCGAAAAGAATATTGTCACCGTAGAAGACCCAGTCGAGTATTCTTTGCCTTTGGTTGTTCAAATACAAATCAACGAAAGAGCGGGCCTTACTTTTCCTATTACTTTGCGGTCAATCCTGAGGCAAAATCCGGATATTGTTATGATCGGTGAGATACGAGACCGGGAAACGGCTCAAATGGCAGTTCGCTCAGCTCTTACAGGGCACCTTGTTTTTTCGACTATACATACCAATGACGCCCCATCAGCTGTGTCTCGTCTGATCGATATGGGAATTGAAAACTATTTGGTGGCGTCAGCGCTCAAAGGGGTTCTGGCACAGCGGTTGGTGAGAGTAAATTGCCCGGAATGTCGCGAATCTTACCAACCGTCTGAAACTGTTCTTCAGCGGGCCGGGCTATTGGAGCTGGCTGATGTATTTGATTTTCAGCATGGAGTCGGGTGTCCCCAGTGTAAGAAAACCGGTTTCAAACGCCAAACAGGTATCTTTGAGTTTGTCGAGATTACACCGTTCATCTCCGAGCTGATAATGCGCAATTCCTCCCTGCAACAAATAAGAGAGGAAGCCCGAAAAAACGGCTTCCTGCCCCTTTTCGAAATGGGTCTTGAAAAAATCAGACAGGGTATTATCAGTCTTGAAGAGCTGCTGAAAGAGACGTCCAATATTGAAGATTACTGTCACCCGTATGAAAAAACCACGGTAACTGTAGCCAATGCCAGTTCAATATAAATATCGAGCCGTTGCTGATAACGGCAAAGCCAGAAATGGCTTTCTCAAGGCTGAAAGCGTCGATGAGGTGGTCGCTTACCTGTCGCAGCAAAACTTGATCCCCATCAAAGTGGCCTCGGTAAGAGAAAGAACCCCATTCTCCTTGTGGGGTTTTTTCAAAAGGACCGACTACGAAAGCCTGATTCTATTCACCAACAACCTGTTGACCATGTATAAAGCCGGCATCCCGTTGCTGCGAGCCCTGTCAATTATGCGGGTAGGGCCACCGGCTAGTCGTTATAATCAAGCCATCCGGCAGATCAAGCAAGAGGTTCAGTCGGGGAAACTCCTTTCTCAGGCTATGGAAGAGTATGACGTTCTTTTTCCACAAGTATACACGACAAGTGTCGCAGCCGGTGAAGAATCGGGCAAACTCGATGAGATTCTTGGAGAGCTTTCCTCTATGCTCGAAAAGGAGATGGAACTTACCCGGCAGATTAAGGCAGGGATACGTTATCCTATCATTGTAGTCTCGGCTATTATGGCCGCTTCCGTGGTACTGATTACCTTTGTAGTGCCCAAATTCATGGACTTTTACAGCTCCTTTGGCGCTCAGTTACCCCTGCCGACTAGAATTCTGATTGGTATCAGCGATTTTTTTGCGAACTACTGGGCCATGATTTTAGCAATTGTTATCGGCATCATCTTTGGGTTTAGGAAACTGATCAGCAATGAAAAAGGAAAACTGTGGGTTGATGAAAAGCTGCTAAAGCTGCCGGTGTTCGGAAATCTCATTTTGAAGGGGAATGTGGCACGTTTCACGATGATGTTTCGAATCTTATTCAAATCCGGACTGCCTATTATCAAGTCTTTGAGAATCCTTCGCAACTCCGTTAAAAACAGCATGATAGGTCTGGAGATAAAAAAATTATTGGAAACGTTCCAGGAGGGCAAAGACTCTGCGCTGACGTCAGGCACCTTTGTGTACTTCCCTGAGTTAGCTCTGCAAATGATGGCCATTGGCCTCGAAGCGGGCTCTTTGGAGAAAATGCTCTACCAAGTTAGTCAGCATTACAGCAAGGAAGTCCAGTATACCTCAAGGCAGTTGACTTCGATTTTGGAGCCGATCCTGACTTTAGTTCTCGGTATTTTTGTGTTGATCTTGGCACTGGCCATTTTTCTGCCGATGTGGAACTTAATCACCGTCTTTAGGGGATCATAGCCGATAAACAAATCTTTGAATTGTCCGATAAGTATTTAGAAACCAATTAACCCAAAAAACCTATCACAGGAGGCACTATGTTTCGTTTGAGAAAGTCTGACCAGAGAGGCTTTACTTTGATTGAACTGGTCATTATCATCGTCATTCTGGGCATCCTGGCTGCTGTTGCTATACCCAAGTACCAGAATCTTTCGTCAGAAGCCAAAGAAGCCGCCTGTCGCAGTTCTCTCGGTGGCCTACGTTCAGGAATCACAATCTACTATGCCAACCAGGCTGTTACGACCGGCACGGCAGCTTGGCCAAGCATAGCTGCGCTTAGGGCAACCGACTCAGTCATGGCTCACGGGATACCAAAAAACCCGTATCAGTCAGATTCAAATGCCCCCGACTCAATTGTTACAGGTGTAACTAAGGGTACTATTGTAGGCACCAGGGGAGGCTGGGCATACCAGGCAAGTACGGGCGAAATCTGGCCCAATACAAGCGGCTCAGGTGAAAACGATTGGTAAAGCTGGCTGCAGAAACTGACAGAGTGCTGCAGCAGGCGAGTAAACGAAAGGCAAAGCTCGGCCGGGATGGATTCACCCTAATTGAGCTTGTTATCATAATAGTGACGCTTGGCATACTCGCCGCTGTGGCGATACCTAAGTTTGCGAATATGATCGAGAGCTCGAAAGTTAGCGCTACCAAAAAAGAAATGATAGAGCTCAAACGGGCAATTATCGGTAACCCAGAAGCGGTGGCGGGAGGCGAGTACGTCGACCGCGGCTTCGAGGGGGATATCGGCTTTGTGCCTTCCAGTCTAACCGATCTTGTCGCTAAACCTGACTCGGTGGTGGTATACGACAAGCTCACTCGGCTGGGTTGGAACGGGCCCTACATTGACAGCTCAGGGGGGGATTACTTGAAGGATGCATGGGGAACAGCGTATGTATACGCCCCATCCAACCGGCATATCATCTCAGTCGGAGGTTCCGACAGCATAACCGTTACTTTCTGAGCCGAGGAAAACATGCGTGCTCTCATTTCTCAGCCTGAGAAAAGCAACGCTCCACGCGGTAAGAAAACAAGAGATTCCCGCCAAGAAGAGTTACGGGAAATTGGGATAAACCCCAAGCGAGGTTTTCCTTTCGGTCGTCATCTTTCTTTCTCAATCGATGACGGCTCGGTTCAGATGGCGACGGTCTCTCACGTTGGCCGAAAGAAGAGAATCAGAGACGTCAGGAAAGTCTACATCCCGAACGCACTGATCGGCACACCGGGCCGAGACGATTTTGTCGCCAACGCGATCGATGACTTCGTCAACGAATTTTGCTGTCGAGGAGCACAGGTATCCATCGCGGTATCGGGGAAAGAAACGGCCTTGCGGACTTTTCTCACACCGATATTAAAAAAACGCGAGCTTGTCTCAGCCATCCAATTTGAAGCCAGGAAACAGATCCCATTTCCCCTTGAAGATTGTATCTATGATTTTCGTCCTACCTACAAAGTTGTTGGGGCTGGCCAAGCGCGGTTCAAAATAGCTCTGCAAGCAGCTACCAGGCGCCTGATTAAACAGCATTTGGAGCCTTTTCGACAAAGGAAGATAGCGATCTCCCATGTCTATCACAGCCAGGACGTTATTGGTCAATTGCTCAGGTATTTACCCGGTTTCAACGAGGACAACAACTACACCCTCATGAATATTGAGCGTAATCATTCTGAAATTTCTTTCTATCGGGGCGCCTCACTTGAGTTCTTTCATATAAGCGCCGTTGGGTCATCGGCTTTACGAAAGCAAGACGATAAAAGTAATTTTGAAAGTTTTGCTCAGATGCTGGCGGTGGAAATTCAGACTTCTCTGGATTACTATGCCGGCCAGTACCCGAGGAGTACTCCTAACAGGATATTTGTTTATGGTGACCTGGCTTACAGCACAGAACTGCTGCAGTTGTTGAACGGTCACACCGGCTTTGGGTTCGAGCGGTTTCCCGTTGAAGAGCTCGATTTCATACCGAAGGGAGAATGCCCTTATACCGAGGCGCTGCCGGTCTGTTTGCCTGCTCTGGCGTCATCGGTGTGCGATGTCCGTTTGGCCAACCTCCTGCCAGCAGAAGACAAGGTAAAACAGGCAAAAAGAAAAGCCCACACCCTGGCACAGGTTTTTCTGATCCTTCTTACTCTTCTCTTGGCGGCAGGCTGGGCCATAGTGAAAGCGAAAACAATCATTGCTGAGAATAACCTCATTAGTCTGAACAAACAGGTGGACAGCTTCAAAAGCTCCGATGCTTATCACACCTACAACGTACTGAAACGACAAATCGCCGGCGACCGCACCTACATTGAAAAGGTCAAAGAATCACCCAGTTACCTTAGCCTGAATTTGAAGGAACTGTCCCTGGTGACGCCACGGTCAATTAGGCTTTTTCATCTGGCTTATCAAGCGGATGAATCTGACAAGAATCTTACGCTTCAAGGAATTGTCACATCGGGAGAGATGCCACCGGAGATAATTCTGGCCGAGTACGTGGAAAATCTGAACTTCTCGCCTCTTTTCGAAAATGTCAGTTTGACGAAACATGTCAAGCGCAGGCGTGGTGACGTTTTTGAGATTGAGTTTGAAATCGGCATGAGGGGAATAGTATGAAGACTCAGATTGCCGCATACGTTGGTGTAGCCTTGGTTTTGGTAGGTCTGTGGTTTTTTGGGCTGTATGTTCCTCTTCATAGAGAACATGTGAACCTTGCTGCCCAGACCATAGAGACCCAACAGCAACTGGACGATTTCAAAAGAATCATGAACGAGCTTCCCGGTTTTATAGAAGCTCACGAAAGCCTCAGGTCGCGAAAGGCCGCTTTGAGTTCTAAACTGTATACCAAGGATGACATTCTAAAGCTTTTCGACCAGCTAAAGCGCCAGGCTCAAAAGCAGAACATGCTCATCATGGAGATAAGTCCTTCAGTAGAAGAGTTGCTGTATTTGAACAGCATAGTTCCTGATTCCAGTCAGCCTCAATTTTTGAATATCAGTCTCGATCTTAAGGGTGGATATATCAGTTTTGGCCGGTTCGTAGGCCAGGTCGAACAGTCCGGATACTTCCGGGGAATAAACTACTGCAAGGTTATTGGCAGCAAAGACACTCGTGATGACATCCGGCTACAACTTGGCTTCAAGGCCTTGCTTGGCGGTATCGAGGGAAAAGTATGAACGAAAACAAACGCAAAAAGATTATCTATTTCGTCCTTGTGCTGGCCGTTATATGGGGAGCTTACAATTTGAAAGGTAAAGGTGGCAAAGAAGTGGTGGTTCAGGCGCCGGAAATGGTGACGCCACTCACTGCCACAGTCACCGCCCCTTCAGTCAGCAAGTTGATCAATATTGAACAAAAAACCCAGACGGCTTGGGGAGGTGACCCATTTCAGCTCCGTAGGTCCGTGACCACCGTATCCAAACGTATTCTCAGCTGGCATCTTTCAGGAATTGTGTACAACAATCAAGCACCCCTGGCGATAATTAACGGTAGGCCGGTAAAGGTCGGTGACAAGATTGACGATGCAAAAGTTGTAAAGATAGAGGCAAAGAAAGTCACCCTTGAGCACAATGGAAAGGGGTTGACATTAACTGTGGCCAAAGGGTAGGAATTCATGAAGACGAAAGCTCTTGTAATCGGTCTTGTTCTCTCGGTGGTCTCGCACACGATCTTAGCTCGCGCTTCTACGCTCGAAAACACCCCCAAGCTCTCGCTACAGCTTGAGTCAGTCCCCATAGCTACAGTGCTGCAAATGATCGCTCTACAAAATGACCTTAACTTTGTTATCTCAGAGGAGGTTGTGGGCGAAGTAACATTGCGGCTTGAGAATGTCGATGTGCCAACTGCCCTGGATGCCATTCTTTCTCCTCATGGATACAACTATTACATCAAGAATAATGTTATTGTAGTCAAACCGACCAGTGTGAACGCACTGGATGAACTGGTATCCAAAGCGATAACGCTTCGGTATATTGAACCACTTACGGCTCAAAAAGCTCTCGAGTCGCGGTGTTCATCTAAGGGAAAGATCGTAATCCTCGATAAAGCTGTTGGTGAGAAAGGTCGGGATGAAACTTACCAGCCAAACCGTCTGCTCATTACCGATTTGCCTGTTATAGTTACTGATATGATCGAGTTAATCGATGAGATTGATCAACCGGAGCGGATGATTTCCATCGAGGTTAAGATTATTGAAACTAAGGTAGACACCAAGACGAAACTCGGTTTTGCTTGGCCCTCAGAAATAGAGGCCAACTTGGGCGGAGGAACCAGCA
>Ga0315551_10000680_pt1 | contig 27108 bp, 26 predicted proteins | sample SalMarSW160290MG_FD_203678 | JGI IMG/M metagenome (GOLD analysis project Ga0315551, IMG submission 203678) | Salt marsh sediment microbial communities from the Plum Island Ecosystem LTER, Massachusetts, United States - Salt Marsh Sediment SW1602-90 ...
TCCTGATTGCCATGAACGGTTTGTCCTTCTTGAGTCCCGCGGGTATGCGGATCGGCAGACCCGTGACGATTCGCGGGGTGAGGCGGGGGGATGTGATCAGCGTCGGCGGCGATGTCACGGTGGAAGGTACCGTGGAAGGGGATGTCTGGACCCTCGGAGCGAACATCAACCTGCTGCCGGGAGCCACCGTGGCCGGCGATGCCGTCGCCTTGGGCGGCAGCGTGGAGGCGGACAGACGCTCGAAGATCGGGGGCAACAAGCAGTCCCTGCCGAACATCAAGATTCCCTTTCTCAGCCTGCTGAGCTCCGGGCACTCGGCGGCGACCTTTCGCTTCATGATTGAGATATTGGGAGTCTGTCTGTTTCTGCTGGTGTTGTTTCTCTTCGTCCACTTCGGACACAAGCATCTGTCCGGTTTGGGAACCGTGCTCTCCACCAGATGGAAGGGTTCGATCCTCTATCTGGTTCTGGCTGTGCTGATCGTTCCCGTGCTGACGGCACTGTTGATCGTGTCTGTGGTGGGCATTCTCATCATTCCCTTTATTTCGATCCTGTTGATGTTTCTGGCCTACCTGGGTTATGTGGCGATGGCCTTTCGGCTGGGGTTGTGGCTGCGGAAGTCCTCCCCGGATGTGGGACCGGCTGAAGTCTACACCACGGGACTCCTCGGTTTGCTGGTTCTCAAAGGACCCGTTCTGCTCGGAATCCTCTTCACCCTGCTGACCGCAGATTTCTTTCAGGGAATCGGCCGTTTCCTTTCGGTGGTCGGGACCATCGCCGTGGTTGCCGCCACCGTTTACGGCTTCGGAGGCGTTCTGCAGTACCTTCGGGCTCAGGCACGGGGGGCGTGATTCGCCCGCGAGCGGGCGTCTCCGTGCATCATCGATTTCCTCATTTTTGGGCAGAAACGCGGAATTTCCTATTGTAAATCGAGAATATTCTCACTATAATGGATGCAGAACTATCGTGTTCGACAAGACCGAAGCAACAGGAGGAGTTACCGTATGAGAAAGACAGATGTAGCCATCGTTGGGGGCAGTGCCGCCGGGCTGACCGCTGCAATCACGGCTCGAAGACATTACCCGAACAAGAAGATACTGCTGGTGCGCAGAGAGAAGCTGGTGCCGATTCCCTGCGGCATTCCGTATATCTTCGGAACGGTGGGGAGCCCGGAGAAAAACCTGATTCCGGACACGCCGCTGGAAAAAAATAACGTCGATTTCATGATCGACGATGTTGTTGAAATCGATAGGGAAAAGAAGAGCTTGAAGACGCAATCCGGGGAGGAAATCGCCTATGACAAGCTCATTATCGCGACCGGTTCACTGCCGATGATGCCGCCTATTCCCGGCTTCGAGAGAGAGAACGTGTTCCCGGTGTTCAAGGATGTGGAACGAATCAGGGACATGCAGGAGAAAATGAAAGCTTCCAAGAAAGTCGTGGTGATCGGAGGTGGTTTCATCGGTGTAGAGATGTCCGATGAGATGAACAAAACGGGGAATCTGGATGTGACGATCTGCGAGCTTCTCCCCCACTGTCTTCAGTTGGCCTTTGATCCGGAGTTCTGCGAGGAGGCCGAAAAGCTTCTGGTCCAACGGGGAGTGAAGATCCTGGCCGATAAAAAGGTCAATTCGATCGAGGGGAGCAAGAAGGTTACCGGAGTGAAATTGGGCGACGGCAAGGTGCTGGAAGCGGATATGGTGGTGGTCGGTATCGGAACCGTTGCCAATGTGGAGCTGGCTAAAAAGGCCAATCTTCGCCTTGGTCCCACGGGATCGATTTGGGTAGACCGGACCATGCGCACCATCGACGAAAACATCTTCTCCTGCGGCGACTGCACGGAGAAGTTCTCCTTCTTCGGAGGCAAACCCTCCAAGCTCAAGCTGGCCTCTATCGCCTGCTCGGAGGCGCGGATCGCCGGCGCCAATCTGTTCGGAACCCAGCGGGAGAGCGTTGGAACCATCGGGGTGTTTTCCTCCGCCATCGGCGATCGCAGCTTCGCAGTCGCCGGGCTGTCGGAGTTTTTTGCCAAACAGCAGGGCTACGATGTAATTACCGGAACCTCGGAAGGACCCAATCGTCATCCCGGGAGCATGCCCGGCATGGCGAACCAGAAAGTCAAGCTGATCTTCGAAAAACGCACGAAGGTCCTGATTGGCACGCAGATGATGGGCGACAATGCGGTAGGAGAACTGGTAAACGTTGCCAGCGCCTGTATTCAGCACAAGATGACCATCGATGACATCGCCTGTTTTCAGATGGGAACCCATCCGGCGTTGACCGCCTCGCCCGTGGTCTACCAATTCGTCAATGCGGCGGAATCCGCTCTGCTGGCGATGTCCTAGGGGAGGAAACAGATGCCCAAAATACTCGTGGTCGATGATGACAAGGATTTTCAAGAAATGACCCGGATCGTTCTGGAGAAGAACGACTTCCAGGTAGTTCCCGCATACGACTCGGAGGAAGGCCTGCAGAAGGTGCAATCGGAGTCGCCGGATCTGGTCATCCTCGATGTAATGATGCCCAGCGATTTCGAAGGATTCGAGGTTGCGCGAAAAATCCGGGAGGAGCTCAAGCTGGTGAAGCTGCCGATTATCCTCCTGACAGCGGTGCATGGGACGAAGAAAGTTCCCTACCGCTTCGCGCCTCACGAGCAGTGGTTACCGGTCGATTATTTCTACGACAAACCGGTAGCTCCGGACGTCCTGGTGGCCAAGGTCAAGGAGTACCTCAACATCCCGGAATGATCCGGGGGGACGAGCCACCCTAAGCAGCCCGGAGCCCCCCGGAACACGGCTGTGCGTTTACTTCTTCTTCGAGCTTTCCGCTTCCAGTTCGTCGATGCGCTCCCGAAGGGCCGTAAGCTGATCTTCGAAGAACTTCACCTGGTTTTGAAGCGCTTCCTTCTCCTGATCCGCCGAGTAGGCCGGAGCGGAGGGATAGCCGCCGTAGGGCGGACTCCAGGTTTCCCAGCCTGCTGCCGGGTAGGGAGTGCCCCACCAGCGTCCTCGACCCCTGCCGAAGCCGCCGCCCATTCTGCCTCCGTAGGGATTCATGAATCCCGGTACGTTGTAGCCGGCGCAGTAGCCGGCCGCCCTGCCGGTCATCGGTCCCATACCGGCGGGACCTGTTCTGTCTCCTCTTGGCATTGGTTGCCTCCTTGGTAAAGATTTTTTCGTTTTTCGGTCTAAGGTTTTACCATCCGCCGCGGCCCCTTCCGGAGCCGCCGCGACCTCGTCCGTACCGACCTCCCGCGAAACCGAAACGACGGATCGGGGATCGGAAAGACCCGTAGGCCGGGTAAGCGCCGCTGTCATAGGGCGGGTACGGGTATCTGCCTGTCCCCTGGGGCACGCCGGCTGCAAAACGGCCTCCATAGGGATTCGTGAATCCCGGAGCGTTGTAGCCGGCACAGTAGCCCGCCGCCCTGCCGGTCATCGGGCCCATCCCGGCGGGACCGGTTCTGTCTCCTCTCGGCATAATCTCTCACCTCCTCCGTTCGAAGTTACGACCACGGTCCTTTACCGCGGCCGCCGTGGCCGTGCCCGTGCGGGCCGCGTCCGTGTCCGCCTCTACCCCAGGCGTGACCGTAGGGAGGATGAAATCGTATCACCCCTCCTTCGACGCCGATTCCTCTCTCGTGGACCAGCGCTGCAGTCACTTTCTTTCGAGCCCGCTCGACGATTCTCCCGAAGGTAGGTCGGGATATATCCATCCTTCGGGCCGCTTCCTCCTGGCCAAGACCTTCCAGATCGGCCAGCCGCATGGCTTCCAGTTCATCGAGGGTCAGTACCATCAAATCCATTCCCGGAGCAGCCACGGGCTGGGGGACGAAGCACACCCCCGGCGGGTCAAAGCCGATCCAGCGGGGTTTAACGGGACGCGCCACTCAGTACTTTCTCCCGGTACAAATAATTTTGAGCATATGCTCAAAACAAATATAGTACTTTTCCCCTCGGTTGTCAAGCACCCCGGTCTTTATTTGGATCAGAAGCGACGGCCCGTATCACCACGAACCCTCCTTCTCCATGGCCGCTGCGGAAATCCTGCACGCGGTGGATCTCCTCCAGAGCGCCGAATACGGTTTGAACGACCCGGGGAGCCTCGAAGCCGCTTCTCTGTAAAAGGGAAACTACCTCTCCGCAGCCGTAGAAGGTCGCTTCGCGGTAGAAGAGATTTTCCTCCTTCCGTTGCTGGTAGATCCTGCCCAGAGGACTGTCCCTGTCGACGAACCCGATCACGAAAAGCCCGCCTTTCGGCAACACGCGGCGAGCTTCCTCGAAGGATTTCTCGATATCATCGAGAAAACAGATCGTGGTTACCATGAGGGCGAAATCGAAGCGCCCGTCCGGGAAGGGGAGCCTTTCCGCAACCGCATTGAAGACCCTGATCCCCCTGGAGCGCGCCAGTTTGCGCATTTCCCGGGAGGGCTCCACCCCGACCCTGATCCCCAGAGGCTCGGCAAATCTGCCGCTTCCCGCGCCGATTTCCAGACCATCACCGCTTGCAGGAATGAAGTGGGCTACTGCTTTGAGCTCTGATCGATAGACGTAGGGATTGCGGGAAAACCATTCCTCGTAGGCTTTGGAGTGTGCGTCAAAGGGTCCGGTTCTGGGCATTCGTCAATCGAAATAGATGTTTTCCGCCACCAAATACTGGAATCTCTCCCCTTCGATCTCATTGGGCTTCAGGTGCGTTATGATTCGGCCCAGGCGTTCCGCGTCCCTCCTCTTATGCTTCGAGCAGAGCATGACCCGCGCTCCTGCCAGCGCACCGTTTCCGAAGCGGGTGATCCTGTCTTTATCGATTCGGGGCAGCAGGCCGATCGCCATGGCGTTGTCGATATCCATGAAATTTCCGAAGGCGCCGGCCAGATAGATCCGCTCGAGCTCCCCGGGCTTCAGCCCGTAGTAGCGGATCAACAGGTCCTGATCCGTACGCAGGCCCGCCTTTGCAATGATCAGCTGGTTGATGTCCTCCTGGCTGATGCAGAGGCTGTCGGTGAAGCAATAGTCCTGTCGGATGCGGGCCCGCCGGTCCATGATGCCATTGTGCAGCAGCTCGGCGAGCAGGTCGATGACGCCGGACCCGCATACGCCGACGGCATGTTTGCCGCCGAGGGTCTCATAGGCGGCCTGTCCGTCCTCTATCTTGAATCGCGTGATCGCACCTTCGATCGCTCCGACCCCGCAGCGGATCTGGTAGCCCTCATAGGCTCCGCCGGCGGCGCAGGAGGCGGTCAGCAGCCTGTCCCGGTTGCCGATGGCGACTTCGCCGTTGGTTCCGATGTCGATGATCATTCCGACTCCCTCTGCTTCATACAGCTCCGTGGCGATGATGTCGGCCAGGCAGTCGGAGCCGGCGTGGCCTCCGATCAAGGGAGGCCCGTACACGACCGCATTCGGGTGGGTGCTCAGACCGATGCTGGAAGCCGCGCAGGTCAGTGCAGAGGTATCCTCGGCCTCGAAGGGGATAACCCCCAGACCGGATACGTTTTTACCGAAGGCCAGGTCCCGCATGGTACTGTTGCCAACTACCACGACCTCGTAGATGCGGTCCCTTATCCCACCCTCTACCGCGAGCAGTTTTTCCCACTCGAGGAGAGATTGGTTGATCCCGTCAACCACCGCCTCCTGGAGCTCCGATAGTCCCCCGGGATGATCGATGGTGTAGCCGATGCGGGAAATCACCTCGTTGCCGTAGGCGATTTGGGGGTTTTTGCTGGCCATAGTGCTGCCGACATTCCCGCCGTTCTCCAGATCCACGACCTGGAGGACGAGCGTGGTTGTGCCGATATCGATCGCCAGCCCGTAGATACCTCCCCCGTACGGGCCGAGGTCCTGCCCGTTCGCGTGCATCACCCGATCCCCCGCCCGCCGAACACACGGATCCAGCTCGACCTCCGTCTGAGCGTAGTCGGAGAGCACCGTGTATTTCCCGAAGTTCGGTATGAATACGTAGACGTCTTCTCCAATGTCCGCAACCTTGGCCTGGCAGGCCAGACGCTGTCCGTGTTCGATCTTGTTCCAGCCGAGCAGGCGCCGTTCGGCAGAGGTCAACGCGGTCAACGAAGCCGAACCTCTCTCCAAACGGACGACATCCCGACCACAGTCGCCTCTCCCGCCGCACTCGGAATCGATTTCCACACCCCCGATTCTCCGGATATGCTGCAACACGGTCTCTCCGCGTCGAAGGTCCACACCGCTTCGACCCCGGGCGTATTGGGGGAAGTACATTTTAGCCATCCGTGCCTCCGCGGTTTTTCGATTGCTGGTCTGCGGGTATCTCCAGGAATTCAGCGGACGCCGTGGCTTGAACGGACAGCGGAGGAGAATCGAGTTTATGCATCGGAAAACTCAATGCAAAACCCATGCCCCGGCTCGATCGTCTTCCATCGTTCGCTAACTCCTGCGGCGCGCTGGATTTGTCGGCTTCTCTGCAGAAACACCCCGATTTGGTTCTTGCAAGATGCAGGAATATCCTCTAAGATACAATTGCGGAATGCACGAATAGGAAGGACAGCGGGATGGATCCTGACAGGTTGATGGAGAGCACGGAAGGCACAATTCTAGATTCGATCAATGAAGGGGTCTTCACCGTGGGCCACGACTGGAGGATAACGAGCTTCAATCGCGCAGCGGAGAGAATCACCGGAGTAAGTCGACAGGAGGCGGTGGGGCGTCCCTGTTCGCAGATCCTGCGGGCCGACGTGTGCAAGAAGGACTGCGCGTTGAAGCACACCTTTTCCGAGGGAGCTCCCGTGGTAAACGCCACCGCCCACATTGTCAACCATCTGGGAAAACGAGTACCCGTTCGGCTGTCCACCGCGCTGGTAAAAGACGACAGCGGGCAGGTCATCGGCGGGGTAGAAACCTTCCAGGACCTCAGTCAGATCGAGCAGCTGCAGAAGGAGCTCCAGGAACGCTACACTTTTGAAGACATCGTTGGCCGAAGCCCGGCCATGCGCAAGCTGTTTGGCCTCTTGCCGCAGATCGCCGAAAGCTCCAGCACCGTTCTGATCGAAGGGGCCAGTGGCACGGGCAAGGAGTTGTTCGCCCGGGCGATTCATCACCTGTCTCCCAGGCAGGAGAAGCGATTCGTGGTGGTCAACTGCGCGGCTCTTCCGGACACGCTTTTGGAGAGCGAGCTGTTTGGTCACAAGGCCGGGGCATTCACCGATGCCCGCCAAGACAAGCCCGGTCGCTTTGTTCTCGCCCACGGCGGAACGATTTTTCTCGACGAAATCGGAGATATTTCCCCGGCCATGCAGGTTCGGCTCCTTCGGGTCCTCCAGGACAGAATCGTCGAGCCCCTCGGCTCGGTGGAACCGATCCAGGTGGACGTCCGTGTGGTAGCCGCTACCAACAAGGATCTGGTTCGGTTGGTTCGAGAAGGCCGGTTTCGTGATGATCTGTACTACCGTATCCGTGTCATACAACTCAAGATCCCCGAGCTCCGGCAGCGTAGGGAGGACATCCCGATGCTGGTTGATCATCTGGTGGCCAAGTTCACCCGTCTCCAGGGCAAAGATATCGCCGGTGTGTCGGATGAGGTTATGGCCAGGTTGATGGAATACGACTACCCGGGAAACGTGCGGGAGTTGGAGAATATCATCGAACAGGCCTTCGTACTCTGCCGGGGCGGACTGATCGAGCTGTATCACCTGCCACCGGAGCTGCGCCCCTTTGGGTCGATCGGCGCAGCCCAGTTCCGGCCCACGTCCCTCAGGGCGATGGAAAAACATCTGATCTGCGAAACACTGCGTCGATGCCGCGGAAACCGCGGCAAAGCGGCGCGGGAGCTGGAAATCGATGCAAGCACGCTGTATCGAAAGATCAAGGCTTTGGAGCTGGATTTGCCGGATTACGATGGTCGCAGCCGGAACAGATAACCCGCCGCTCCGGCTTATCTGTTTCCCATTTCCGTCTCGATTCTCTTGCGGTACTCTCTGAAAAGCTCCCGGCAGATTCTTTTTTCGGACCCCGCTTGGATGAAGTGCTTGAACTGATCCAATAGATCGGCACCCTGCGCAGAAGACTCCTGGACGAATGCCAGGAAACAACCGAAACGCTCGATTGCCTCTTGATCCACGGCGTGCTCGAATTCACAGGCGATCTGTTCCGCTTTCTGCCGGCCGAGGGCCAGAACATCCTGCAAAAAGCGGCTGATGATATAGTGGTTCAGGACGATCGCAGCTGCCTTGTTGCGTCCTTCCGGCGTCAGGACGATCAGCTCGTAAGGCTCGTACTCGATCAGGTTCTTGCCGGCCAGACTCTTCAAAGCGGCGCTGACCGTTGATTTGGATACTCCCACCTGATGAGCGATATCCCTTACCCGGGCGGCCCGCTTTTGCTTTTCGAGGCGAAATATCGCTTCCAGGTAATCTTCCAGGGTTGAACTGAGCTCCTTGTCCATTTCTAGTTTCCCATTTTTCGAGGTTCCTGCTCTTTGCTCCCGTGGCAGGTTTCTCCTCAGAATACGCCGGAACCTCCCTTCTGGGATACCCTCAGCAGGCATTCGCTCAGCAGCCGTTTGAGCCTGGAGAGGGATACTTTGTGGGGACGTATCGGGATGCCCATCCAGTCGGAAAACTCCAGGAGCCTTTCCGGATGTCGCGCAGAATAGTCATCCCAGAATCCTATGGAATCCAGGACAACGGCTCCACCGGTGTGCTGCGGAAAGGTCTCGTTAGCCTTGCCCCGGTCCCAATCCTGGAAAACATAATCCCTGTGGATGATCCATCCCGGAGTCAGCCAGAAAACCTTCTCACCGTCGCGGATCTTCTCCCTCTCCTCGGCACCGGCGAGCATATCCACGCAGTGCGTAGCACCGATCCTTCCGATGTTTTGTCCCTGTTCTTCAATTACGTGGTCTATGGTCCTGCCAGGATCGTTCAGATCGATAAAGCAAAACTTCCCTCCGTAGACCACGATAACCGCCCGGCTGTGACTCCTGGCCCTGCCGATCCGTTCGACCAACTGCTGCTCGAGCTCTCTGGGAACCTCGTGCCGGCCCGGCTTCGTGTACTCGATCCTGCTTGCGTCGAGGAAGCCCGTTTTTCGCAAGTGATTCAACTCGAGACTGAGGGTGCCGCAGGCTACGATCGAACAGTCCGCGAAGGATACCCCTGATTCAACCGGCATTTTTTGATTCGTTTGGATCCGTGTTTCGCCCATCGGTACTCCCCTCAATGTGATCTTGATTATATTCGAACAATAGTATAATGTTTGACCTATAGAACGTCAATGGCAACAGGAGCGATGGGGATTCGTTCACGAATCCGGGGAGGCAGCGCCTACACGTTTCTCGATCATCCGGACAGGCTCCGCCGAGGATGAGAAGCGGTCCCAAAGTCAGGAATTGGTAATTCCTTTTTGAAAACATCAACCCCGCCAGTATAATTGAAAGATCCGAATGATTGACCCCTTACGAAAAATATGGCAGCGCTCAGGAGACTTTATCCGGCGCCAGACCCTGAACTTCAAGATTATGCTCCTTCGCCGTTGCCTGCACGGGCTGGCCCTGAACCTCTCGGCCCAGTACAACTCCATCTACGCCGTAGCGCTGGGCGCAAATCCGGTCCAGCTCGGGTCTCTGTTGAGCGCGGGCAATGCCGTCGGAGCCTTGATTTCCGTACCGTCGGGCTGGTTGATCGACCGCTACAGCCTGAAAAGAGTCTTCCTGACGGGCACCGCTCTGCTGTTGCTGTCGGCACTGTGCTACGCACTGGCTCCGGACTGGCGCCTGCTGTACGCGGGGATCGTGTTCCTCTATACGGGGGTGCGCATCACCTGCACCTCCTGTACCGTGATCGGAGCGCGAGAGCTTATCAGCGAGGAGAGGGCCACCGCCAGGGGCTTGTGCCGGACCTTATCCGCCATGATCACCCTGGCAACTCCTGTGCTGGCCGCCTGGCTGGTCGCGCGTGGCGGTGGGATCAATATCCAGGGCATGCGCCCGCTGTACTACATCCAGCTGGGGATCTTCGGCCTCATCATGATCGTTCTGGTTCTGTTCCTCCGGGAGCCTGAGCGGCAGGGGGGCGGGAAAGCGAGGCTCGCCCTCTCCGAATTTGCGGAGATTTTTCGGGGAAGACCGGTCCTGATTCGGATGCTGGCCATGCTGGCCCTGATGGACATTCCCTGGTCGATGGTACAGCCCTACATGCCCCTCTTCGCCCATCAGTTCAAGGGTGCCGAAGAGGTCCAACTTGCAGGTATGGCCGTGACAGTCAGCATCGCCTCCCTGCTTTTTGCCATACCCCTGGGAAGAATGGCGGACCGCCGCGGCCGCAAGAAGCTGTTGTTCCTGATCGCCCCCGTGAGCTACCTCTCCAGTTTCCTTTTGATCCGGGCCACCGGGCCGATGATGCTGTTCCTTGCGGGGCTGTGTTTCGGATTCAACAGCATTGCCACGGCCCTGGCTGCGGCCATGGCTTCGGAGATGGTTCCGAAGGAGCAGATGGGACGGTGGATCGGCCTGATCGGCCTGATCCGGGGTCTGGTCAGCATCCCCTCACCGCTGGTCGCGGGCCTGATCTGGGAGCATATCGGTCCCCAGAATGTGTTTATCTTCGCCGTGCTGCTGGACGCCGCGGTGCGGTTGCCCCTCCTGGCTTCGATCGGAGAAACGCTGCGGCTTGGCGGGACGAAAAGAAAAGGCAAGGACTTCACGGGTCGGAATTCGGAATGATAGAACGATTTTGCAAAATGCAATGGTACTTGCTTGATGAACGATCGTCATGAATTGCAGCCGTCCCACCTCATCTCCCGTAACTCTATGGCGGGAAAGGCTCTACGGCAGCTGCCGGCGCTCCGGTTGCCGACGTTTCTCCTGTGGCATGACATTTGCAAACCCGTATACAGAGCAAAGGGGCCCGTGATGTCGGGCTCGATTTGACGTGCCGAGAACATTTATGCAGATGGAAGGATATCAGGGGAGGTGTGTTTGTGAGTGAGTGCCTCAAGCTCGATTTGAACGAGATGCCTTGTTCCCCTCCTGAGAATGTCGTCAGGGCCGCCCGGCGGGGCTTACTGAGCCTGAATCGCTATGCCGACCGCCATGCCCTTCAGCGGCTGGCGGTACTTCTGGCGGATTACGCCGGGGTGGGCGGCGAACAGATCGTGATCGGTCCCGGCTCGGATCTACTGCTCCGAGAGATCGTGTTGTGCTTTGGCCGTCGCAGAAAAGTGGTGATGGTCAGCCCGACCTTTCTACCCACCGCGGAGGTGGCCGGACGCTTTGCCGGGAAGCTGGTCAGCATCCGGCTTGACCGTCCGGCCTTCACCCTGGCTCGCGAGCCGCTGCTCCGGGAATTGAAGGAGCCGAGCCTGGTGATCATCGACAATCCCAACAACCCAACGGGGAAGCTGCTCGTGGACAGGGAGATCGTGGAGGAGATTCTAGACCAACCCGATACGCTGCTGGTTGTGGATGAGGCCTATTTCGAGTTTTCCGGCCTGACCTTCGCAGATAAGATCGCCACCCACGCCAATCTGGCCCTGGCCCGCACCATGGACAACGCCTTTGCCCTGGCCGGAGCGCGGATCGGCTACCTGCTAGCAGGCCAGGCTTTCCTCGGTGCTTTCTCCGCCGCTTTTTCCTTCCTGCCGCGACCGAGCCTGGAGGCCGCAATCGAGGCTCTGCTGCATCAGGACTACATGTGGAAGAACGTTCAGAGCATCGTGCACGAACGGGAGAGACTCTCCAGGGAGTTGGAGATGCAGGGAGCCGTGGTTTTTCCGAGCAGCACCAATTTTCTGCTCCTGAGGTCGAAGATACCTGCCCCGGCTGAGGAGCTGCGGGAACGGTGCGTACTGGTAATGGACCTATCCAGCCAGCTCGGGCCCGGATTCATCCGGGTAAACCTGGGGACGCCGCGGGAAAACGACGCGTTCCTGAAAACGTACAGATCAATACGGAATGAAAAGAAAGAACAGGAGAATGTTCATGAGCATCGCTTCGGATGATCCGCTCGATGACCCGGGCCAATCGGTGAGGATCGCCTTCGGCCCGGTCCCTTCCAGGCGCCTGGGGCACAGCCTGGGTATAAACAACATCCCCCCCAAGATATGTACCTACTCCTGCGTGTACTGCCAGGTGGGCCGAACCTCGCACTTCCAGCTCGAACCTTCGCCATTCTACGAACCGGAAACCGTGGCCAAGGCGGTCGCCGATAAGGTCGCCCGGGCACGGGAATCGAACGAAACCGTCGATTACCTGACCTTCGTTCCCGATGGGGAACCCACCCTGGACGCGAATATCGGCCGCACCATCGAGCTGCTGAAACCTCTGGGAATCAAGATCGCCGTGATCACCAACGCCACCCTCATCGACCGCCGGGAGGTACGGGAAGCCCTGATGAAGGCCGACTGGGTTTCCTTCAAGATCGATTCGGTGACTGAAATGACCTGGCGAAGGATCAACCGACCCCATTCGGCCCTGCGGCTGGACCGCATCCACCAGGGCATGCTCGAGTTCGCCAGGGGTTACGCGGGTACCCTGGTGACCGAGACGATGCTGGTGGGAGGTCTGAATGACGAAAACGGCAACCTGAACACAATCACCGCCTTTCTGAGCCGCTTGAAACCGAAAGCGGCCTACATCTCCATCCCCACGCGCCCACCGGCGGAGAAGCGGATCCAGCCGCCCGCTGAAGAGAACGTCGCCCGGGCTCACCAGATTTTGGGCCGGGAAGTCGCTCGCGTGGAGCTTCTGATCGGGTATGAGGGCAACGCGTTTGCCTTTTCCGGGGATCCTGCGGAGGATCTGTTGAGCATCACGGCCGTACACCCGATGCGAGAGGAGGCGGTGGAGGAGCTTCTACACCGGGCACGGGCCGGGTGGTCGGTCGTGCAGCAGCTCATCCGGCGCGGAGAGCTTGTGGAAAGCGAGTATGAAGGGCGGAAGTTCTTCATCAGAGCCTTCCCCAAAAAGAAAGCCCCGGTTTGACTAACTTTATCACCCGTCTCGGCTGGTTCGACTCAATTGTGCCTTCCGGTGTGCCGGTTCCTTCTTCGATTCTTATTTCCGGTCCGAGTGGAACGGGAAAACCCTTCGTCGGTCTGGCAGTTGCCGGTGCCTGGCTGAAGCAGGGAGGAAGGGTTATCTTCATTCCGATCCACGCCGCCTATCCTTCGCTGTTCGAAAGCGGACTGAAGAGAGTGCACGACCTTTCACTGCAAGAGTATTCGGGATCCCATTTTTTCGTTCTCCTGGACACGGAGCTGGAGCCGAGGGAAAGTGCCGTGGAGGTGGCCGGCAGCAATGCGATTCGATGCAATCTGCTGAACCCGAATGTCTGGCGGGAAGCCCTGGCCGTCGCCTCCGCTTCGATGGGCGGGGACGGCCCGATCCTGGTTTTCGCTTCGGCCTTGAACGTCCTTCTGATGTCTCCGAGCTACGGGGAGCAGTTTTTCCTGATGCTCCTCGACACGATCCGCGATACCGGAGGTTTGACATATCTGCTGGCGATCAGCTCGAGCATCCTGCAGAAAAAGAGCATCGTTTTGGAACAGGCGGCGGATCATCTGTTTCTGATGAAGCGAGCTGGCAGGGCTGGACAGCTGCAGGTGAGGGCCGCCCGGGTAAGGGGCGCTCCCTTTCAGACCGATCCGGTTCCTGTACCTTCGTTGCCTGAGCTGATCGAGGAGCTGCAAGAAGAAGCGATAGCTTCCCGCCGCCTCCTCATCCCGACGGTGAGCAGAGTGTGAACATCCTGCCCGCCGCTTTGCGAAACGTATAAATCCTCCCCGAGCTGAAGTGTTCATCGTGGAGCAGATCCGCCTCCAGCTCCGTTTCGAGCGGGAAACCCTGAGCCTCGAGACAGTTTCCGATTTCACCGATTTCCGGCGAGCTCATGTGCCTCGGAAAGATCGATATCAGCCCTTCCCTCATGACCAACGCCGCCACTGATCTCAGCAGGCTCTTCCTTTCCCGGCTGGTGAAATAGTAGCTGTGAATCACATCGTAGAGCAGCACCCCCTGCAGGAGGCTTCCGGCCAGGATCCGTTTCAAGTCTTCGAGAGAGTTTGCCGGCAGAACGTTCGTAAGTCCCCTGGAAGAGGCCTCCTTGACCAGATCGGCCAGGAGGTATCTGTTTTTGTCCAGGGCGTAGATGACGCCCCGCTTTCCCACGACTCCGGCTGCCGGAATCGTGTAGCAGCCACTGCCGCAGCCGAAGTCCAGCACAAGATCGCCCGGCCGCAGGCCCACCCGCTTCAGCAGGCGTTCCCCTTCGCCCTGAAACCAGCGCTGAATGTTGCTGTTCATTCGCCTCCGGCACCTGCGCTTCAGAGTATGAGATTCAGAGCGCCGCCGGTGAGAAATACCGCCAGCAGCATGATTCCTATAGACTTGAGTCCGCCTTTGAAACCCAGCTCGCGGAACAGCACCACAAAGGTGGCGATGCAGGGAAAGAACATGGCCAGCACAACGCTGCCGATAATCAGCTGTTTGCCGGTGAGCTCGAGGGGAGCGAACAATCCCAGGGCCACGTCCTTTCTCAGGATTCCCACCAGCAGGGGGACCACAGCCTCGGAGGGCATCCCCCACACCCTGGTAACGACCGGTTCGGCGAACCTGGCCACGTAGGTGAACAGATTCAGCTGGTAGAGCACATTGACGGCCACGATCGCCGTCAGGATGATGGGAAGAGCTTCCCGCACGAATCCTGAAATTCGCAACCACATCTTGGTCGCCAGCGCCCGGGCCGTGGGCAGCCGGTACGGAGGAATCTCCACCAGCAGTTCCGGCTGGAACTCCCGCGTGGTGAAGCGCAGAACCAGGCTGATCAGCAGCCAGACTACGAAAAGGGTTCCGTATACGACCAAAACGGGTCCTATTCCCCGGCGACCCACGAGTCCGATGATCATCGCCTGCAGGGCGGCGCAAGGCACGGCGATCGATATCAGCGAGGCCGTGACGAAACGCTGTCGCCGGCTTTCCAGGATACGGGTGGCCATGATTCCCGGTACGTTGCACCCCAACCCGAGAAGGGTGGGTATGATCGCATAGCCGTGCAGGCCGATGCGATGCATGAAGTTGTCCAGGAACACGGCCAACCGGGGAAGATAGCCGCTGTCCTCCAGGAGGGACAGGACGAAGTAGAAGCTGAGGAGGTAGGGCAGGACTACACCGATCGGGATGAAGAGACCCGAGGTCAGGATGCCGAAGGACTGCATGAAATCGATCCGCCCCTCCACCAGGGTTCCGATGAGCAGCCGGTGAGGGAAGCTTCCCGGGCCCAGGAGCCCGGAGAGTCGGATCAAAGGCGGTTGGAGAATCTTTTCGAAGAGCAGCTCGGTCCCGAAGGGGAGCTCAAGCCATGGTTTACCGACTATCCCGACAGCCCCGGTGATCAGAAACTCGCCGATCAGGCGAACCAGGGAAAACGACAGGGCGATGACGACCAGCGCGAACAGGCTTCCCCATAGAGGATGGATGCTGAGCTCTTCGAGCCTGTCGGCAAAGGTGTGATGATGATGCTCGAGGGTCTGCACCCTCTCCACCAGCTCACCGACCCGCCGCCATATCCGGTCTCGGTCGAGGTGGGCGTGCTCGGGAGCAGCGCCGCTGCGGCCGGCGGGGAACGGATGCTGGATATGGGGGTGATGCCCGGGATGGCCCGATTCGTTGCCGCTGGGCCGGTGACCGGGCCGCAAATCCAGGCAGGCGTCGATCAGATGTTTCACGCCTTCCCCGCTGCGCGCTGCGATGGCGACGACCGGTACCCCGAGCTCGACGGAGAGTTTCTCCACGTCGATGCCGATTCCCTTGTGCCGGGCCTCATCGCTCATGTTCAGGGCAACCACCATGGGCTTATTTTGGGCGATGAGCTCCAGGGTCATGGGAAGGTGCCGTTCCAGGTGGGTCGAATCTACGACATTGATGATCCGTTTGGCATCGTCGATGAGATCAACCGTTACCCTGGCCGCTTCGTCTAGGGGTTCCAGAGAATAGGTTCCCGGTGCGTCCATCACGATCAGAGTGCTGCCTTTGCCGCGCATCCTGCCCATGGCAAAGGACACGGTGGTACCGGGATAGTTGGAGGCTATGGTGCGCACGCCCGTCAGGTGCGAGAACAGCACGCTCTTTCCCACGTTTGGCTGTCCGACCAGAAGGATGTCGTTCTCCAGATGTTTCCGCGGCCTCTGCTCGGCGCTTCGGGTGCTTTCCCCCGCAACGCTAGTCCGCATCTACCCGCACCTCACCAGAATTTTTCTGGCCATTCCCCGGCCGATCGCAACCTGGGTCCGGTTTACCTCCACCACCACCGGCCCGCCCCAGGCCAGGGCGGAGACCTTGCGAATCGTCTGTCCTTCGGCCAGCCCGAGAGTGCGCAGTCTGGCCTGTATTCCCCTACCGCCCTGTACCGCGACGACGGTTCCCTGCTCCCCCGGGTTCAGCTCAGTCAGCAGCTTTTCCATGTTTGTGGTTCTTCCTCTCCAGAGCATCCAGGCAACCTCTGATGCAGCGTTCGCAATTCTCAACGGAATCTGGTCGTTCGCAGAAGTACCCCGTTTCCTCGATCCAGTTGATGTCCAGGCGGGGACAGACCTGGATGAAATCGACGAACTGAGCCAGCCGATCGAGTATCGTCTCGGAGACGACATGTTCGATTTTGCAGGCGCTGTCCTCGGCCTCGGCGGCTCTCACACCCAGGACCTCTACGAAGAAATCCCTCAAGACGAGGTGGCGGTGGCTGATGTTGGCGGCAACCTTTTCTCCTTCGGGCGTGAGAGTGGCGATGTCGTAGGGAGCATAGTTGATCAGCTTCCGTTCCGCCAGAGCGTGGAGCGCGCCGGTTACCGAAGAGCGGTTTACCCCCAAACGCTTCGAGATCTCCTTTGCCCGGGCCGCCTTGTTTTCCCGTAAGAGCTGGTAGATCGCCTCCAGGTAGTCCTCCAGACTCGAGGTAAGGGTTTTCATTTTGTTCATTGCTTCCTGTTTATACTATAACACAAAACTTCGGCATGTCAAACATTTTACGGCGCGCCGAAATTTATTTCTGATCGGGCACAAGGTTGCGCCGGATCGGGTCTTGTCGGTTTACATGGGAGTGATCGTAGGCGATAATGAGGCGATGCGAACGTATTTAGACTGTTATCCCTGCTTCCTGCGCCAGGCATTGGAAGCGGCCCGACAGCTGGGCGCGGATCAGTACAAGCAGAAAATCGTGCTGGAACGAGTGCTGGAGTTGCTGGGCTCTGTGGAGCTCTCCCGTACGCCTCCCGAGATCGGGGATCGGGTTCATCGACTGATCCGCCGGGAGCTGGGCGACGGTGATCCATACCGGAGCTTCAAAGAAAAAGCCACGAGGGAGGCTTTGGCGGTTTACCCTCGAATCAAGAGTCTTTTCGAGGGATCGGATAACCCTTTGGAAACGGCGGTACGGCTCAGCATCGCGGGCAACATCATCGACGCAGGTGCGAACACAACCTACCAGCTGTGGCCGACCGTGCAGCGGGTGCTCTCTCAACCCTTCGCCATCGATGATATGGAAGTCCTGCGCAGGACCCTTTCCGGCATAACCCGCGTTCTGTTCCTGGCCGATAACGCCGGGGAGACCGTGTTCGATCGGCCGCTGATCGAGGCGCTGGAGGTGCCGGTCGTGTATGCGGTGAAAGGCAGCCCGATCCTCAACGATGCGACAATCGAAGATGCCCGCATGGCGGGTATCGATCAGATAGCCCAGCTGCTCAGCACAGGCTCTGATGCGCCGGGAACGATCCTGGAACGCTGTTCGAAGCATTTTCAGCAGGTGTTCGAGGAGTCGGAACTGGTCATCGCCAAGGGGCAGGCGAACTACGAGACCCTGAGTGAAAGGGGCTCCAAGGTGTTTTGCCTGTTGCAGGCCAAGTGTCCGGTGATTGCCCGGGATTTACAACAAGTGCCGGTGGGCAGCATCGTGCTCCGCCGCGGCGCCCCGCGCTCGACCTTCCGGCCGACCGGGGAGGAGTCGACGAACAGGAAGCCCTCCTGATCGCCGATCAGAGCAGGAGGCGCTCGGCGGCGGCGGGATTCTCCAGAGGAAAACGCACGACCGCGAGCTCCGGGCCGTCGTGGGCGGCGCTCAGGCACCAGGTCCCGCCGATGCGCTGCCGCCAGTGGCCGCTCAGACGGGCCGATTCATGCACGTGTCCGTGAAGGGTAAGGTACGGATGCCTCTGTTCGATAAACCGGCGTACGGCGATGCTCCCGACGTGAACATCCAGTGGCGCGGAATCGACCATCTGTCCATCAAGATCGGCCAGGTCTAAATTGCTGTCGTACGGCGGGACGTGGAACAGAAACACGGCCCGGTGCAAATCGTCCTCCCCGGCCAGCTCCCGCAGCTCCTGCCGGATCGTGAGGGTTGACAAGTCCTCTGTCACCGGAACGCTTCTCCAACCGCCGGTCGGGGCGGAGGCCCCGACATCGACGTAGCGGGACACGTCGTAGCGCTCCCAATCCTTGAGTAAAAAGGGGCTGGGAGGGATGCAGGCGTAGCCGTAGAAGGTATAGCCGTGAAATTCTACCTTCCTGTTGTGCAGGTAGCGCCACAGGCCGGCTCGCTCTCCGGTCTCCAACGCCGTTTCCTCCCGCCGGGGATCATCGTTGCCCAGGATAACCACGAACAGCGGATATTTTTCCTCCATCTCGCGTCGAAGCGAGCGGAATCTTTTAGCGAGATAACCTTCGATGAAGGATGTCGGTCGCCCATGCGAGTGCCGCGGCGACAACCCGCCGAAGGGCAGAAGATCTCCACCGAGAAAAACGAGATCCGGCACGGTTGATCGAATCAGGGAAAAGAGCTTGTCGATTTTGTCTGTCGAGCCGTGGAGGTCTGAAACGAACAGACAGAGGCTCATCGTCCCAGGTTGAGGGGCCGGGCGGCATCGGTCACCGCGCCGATCTTGATGGCGTAGCTGGATTTGCGCTCGATATCGGAGTCGGTGACCACGTGGATATCCAGGATATGCTCGGTGCGAATGCCGGTGCGCATGTAGTTCATCTCCGCCAGGCTCAGGCTCCAGCCGTCGAACCAGGACAGCAGCTCCCTCTTCTGCGCTTCAGTTCCCCGAAAATGCACGAGCAGATCGATGTCGCTGGCAGCCGTGGCCGTGGCGTTCTTGGTGCTGCCGATGACGTACATCGCTTCCACACCGAAGCGCTCCTGGTCCAGCTCCCGGGCGATCCGTTCGGCAACGCGCATCCGCCACCTCCAGTGTTCTCCTCTCTGTAGCGGCGGCTGGTCCCTGCCGGTCTCTTCCGCCATCCCCCGGCCCTCGTCGGTACGGAAGTAAGCCGCCGCTTCATCCGCCTCAGCATTCATGGCGACGCACAGCACCTGGCCGTCGGTAACCTGTGGAACGTCGATGACCCGGATGACCTGCTGTAATACGGCAAACTCGGGGACCAGCTCTTCGAGTATATTTCTGCTCTCGGTGAGGAAGGATTCATTGAACAGCACTCCGGACTCATCTGGGTAGAGGGGCAGGTAACGGATCGAGGCTTCCACAAGATCCTGGAAGAAGTGCGTGCCGAAGGACAGATCCGGTACGTAGTGTCCCTTCTTGCGGGCGATCTCGATCAACACCGCGGTGTTGTTGATATCCGAGTAGGTCACCGGAACGCCTAGTTTGACATCCCCACGGCTGCCCCAGCGTCCCGGTCCCATCAGGATGAATTGTCTTTTGGGCAGCAGCGAGTTGAGCCGTCCGATGGCCCGGCCCACGTTCTTCAGCTGCTCCAGGGTTTGCAGCTCGCTGTAGCTCTCCGGGTCCACGTAGACCACGTGGGTGATGTCCGGCACCAGGCCGTTGGAGATGTACTTGTGGGCGTTGAACAGGATCTTGTCGTCGCTCAGGTCCTTGGGAATCGGCGCAGGCCAGGTTTCGGTCGCCGCGCTCTGGGTACGGCACTGCAGCAGATAGATTGTCTGATCATCGACGGCGAACTCCACATCCACGGGCTTGCCTATCTTTTCCTGCAGCAGGACCAGTAGGGCTTTTATCTCTCGGAGAAAGCTCGAGTTGGAGATCACCCCCTCGAAGGTGGGCACCAGATCGTCCCGATCGAAGTTTAGAGCGAACTTCGTTTTTCTGCGCAGGATCCCGTCCTGATGAACGCTGACGATGTTCTCGATGTTGGGATATTTGTCCCCGGTTTCCCGAATCAGCTTGCGGAACTCCACCGTGGTGAAGCTGCCTTGCTCCAGATCGATCACGTCGATCTGCCGCGGGGAGTAGTACAGGATCTCTTCGACCGTGGGATTGACGTTCAGTCCGGGTTGTCCCGGCGCGATGAGTTTGGGATAGTCGTCGGCCAGACGATCTACGGCCCGGGTTCCCAAACCGGGTACGAGCCTCAGCAGCCCGTCCTCCCTCCGGATCCTCGGCGACCAGCGGAACTCGTTATTGCTGAAGGCGACGCCGGAAAACGCGGGAAAGAAGTATCGACCCACCCGGGTGCCGATCACCTCCTGGATCATGATGCCCATCTCTTCGTGAAAATTGATCAATCCCCGCTCACGCCGATACTCGATGGGATCGGGGGAAAACACCGAGGCGTACACTTCGGCAATAGCGTCCATGAGGCTGTCCAGGCGTTCCTTCTTTAGGCCCAGATTGGCCAGGAACAAACTCTTGTACTTGCCGGAAAAAGCCGAACCCATGCGATCCTCGAGCAAGCTCGAGCTGCGAACGATGATAGGGCGCTCACCCAGATCGTCCAGACAGGCTGAGAGCCAGTTGATGATTTCGCCCGGGAAAATGGAGTTTTTGAAGATCTGGACGATATTCGGATATTCCTCGCGGATCTGCTCTATCGCCTTGTACTTCTGCTCCAGGATCTCTTCCAGGTCGTTGTAGCTCAAGAATGTTTGGAGCGTGTCCGAGGTGACGTACCAGGTCTTGGGCACCTGGATTCTACTGAGGTCGGGGTTGTCCTTGGAGTAGCGCTTGAGGATCTGGGCCGCAATGAAAAGACCCGCGCTCTTCCCGCCCAGACGCCCATGGCTGTTCTGGGGGAAAATGGTGCGCCTCAGGATATTGTAGAAGTCGTGAAGGTCCGCATAGTCCTTGGCGATATCGATGAAGTCAAGCTGCTCCGTGAACAGGCGGTGGATCAGCAGGACATTGATGTTCTGGCGAGTGTAGGGGGTGATCTCGACCTCCTCGGGTTCCATGTAATGGTAGCGCGCAATGGCGTCCAACAGATCTCCGAGGGAGGTATCCAGATTCTCGAGTGTCTTCACCAGGAAGCCCATCCTGTTTTCCTTGACCCATTTCTGTATCAGTTCCAGGAGCTCATTGTCGCTCAGGTTGCGTTGGGCGATGGAGAAGATCTGACGGCTCAGATCGCCGTTGGTAAAGATGGATCGCTTCCGGCTGGGCTTGTTGTCATCCAGGATCGTGTCGGCGGGATTGTCCCGCAACAGAGCATCGGCACTTTCCTCTTGATTCTTTTCCCCGCTGTCCTCCCTATCTAGGTTCACGCTCTGCAGAAGTTCTCTGGCTTCCTCGATCCCGATCCAGCAGAGGTAGTTCAACATCTTGCGCGTGATCTTGGACAGGAGCTTGGTATCGCTCTTCTCCAGCAGCTCGATCACGATCTGCCACTGTTTTTTCGTGTGAACATCGAGCTGACGCCGGGCATCGCTCCACTGCTCGACCGTCGCCTTCAGCCTGCGCTGGAACAGGTAGTGTCCCAGGCGGTCACCGATGGTATTCAGCAGTTTCTGCTCCTCCGGGAGGAAGGGATCATGATCCCCGGAGTAACCGACCTCCTCGGAATAGCACATCACTATCCGGCCGATTTCCTTTCCCTCGCTGAGGATCGCCGCGCTCTGACAGCAGCGGGAGTCTTTGAAGCCTTCGCTTTCAAAAGAAGTTCCTTCCAGGTTCAGGCGAGCCCGGCACAGGGGGGAGTACTGCCATCCCGAAGGGATGATCTCGATGACCTTTTGAAGCACCTCTTCGAGCGGCGAGTCGGTGTCACGCAGAAGTTCTTCGATCTGGTACAGGCAGTTCAGCTCTCTGGCCCGCTCGGTCAGGTCGTCGATGATCTGTTTCCACGGTTCATCATTCATTTCAGGATCAATCCTTTCCCGCTTCTCCCGTCCACCCGTACGGATAGCGGATGTTCCGAGCGTACGTGACGCAAGTGTTCGGTTTCCCGAACCGCTGTCTGTGCCTGCAGCCATGCCCAGTCGATCGGACACTTGTGGGGCGCAGGCACGCTTAGGTACAGCACCCCGAGGCTGGTCATGTTGTGGAAAAAATGGGAGCCCTGGCTGAGATCCGGGTTCATCTCCGCAAGGGTCGTCTCCACGATGACCCGGGCACCGGAGATCTGACTCCAACCTACCGGTATACCCAGCCAGGGATCGGCGCTGCCCCAGCGGCCGAATCCGATCAGCAGGTAGGGAGTTCCCGCCTCAAGGAGGCTCGAGTTGATCCTTTCCACTTCCATGGCGATCTGCCGGGTGCGGTCGGCTCGGAAGGCCTCCGGCCGGACATAGAGGATATCCCGGACGGTCTCCAGGACACCGTTTCCCATGGCCCGCTCGGAGTAGATCAGCACCTTCCGTTCATCGAAATCTTCCAGGTCCACCACCGCACCCCGGGAGGCTATGACCATCGGCCGCAGCTGAAGAAAACCGAAACGGCTTTCCCGCTCGCGGTGCGGGTCGAAGGCCAGGGCGAACTCGATCTCCACCGCCTCTCCCACCTCCTTCTCCGCCAGTTTCAGGAGTTGCTTCAGCAATTCATTCAGAGGGGTGATGCGGCCCTGCAGCAGAGGGGAAAAATCCACCAAACGTGGCCCCTGGGCTGAGCTTCCCATCCGGAGTCGATCCGAAGCTGCATCGTAGGTTGAACACACGTACTGCAGGGTGCCGTCCTCCTCCGCCTCGGACAGGGAACCCTCGTAGAGGTACTCAGTTTCCCGGATCGGATCGTACTCCTTCGGTGTTCCCATGAACACCGACCAAAAACGGGTCTGGGTGGCCTTGAGAAGATCCGAAGTCGATCCGTATGGGGGCAGAGCCCGGGGTAGAGCGGGACTGTAGCTCCATACGCGCCCCCCGTCCACGATGGTTTTTCCCAATCCGAGGGCCAGGTTGACCACCCCGTCCCGAGGATCGGCGCTGCCCGTCGGATAGAAGTTGTGCGACCTGGCTACCCCCGAGATCGTGGGATAGTAGCGTTCGGCAAAGCGGTACCCGACCACCTCCTGGATGATCACCGCCATCCGCTCTCCCCGGATGTCTCTTCCGATGCCGCGGAAGTACTGCCGGGCGGCTCGAAAGTACGTGGACGCGTAGATAACCTTGATCGCCTCGACCAGCCTTCGGAAGCGGCTCTCGGGGTCCGGCTGGTTGTTGGGAATCATCTTGGTCTCGTACACCCCGGCAAAGGGCTGGTAGATGGAATCCTCGAGAAGACTGGAGGAGCGGACGGCCAGGGGCTCATGGACGGAGCTGATCAGTGACAGCAGGTCTCCGACCACGGTGGGCGGAAGTTCGGCCTTCTGGAAGGTATGGGCGATGCGCTCGTCCTCGATCTTCGAGTGAGCAACCTCGTAGAGATTGTTGAGCTCCATGAAATCCTCGAACACGCCGGTCAGGAGTACCGTCATACGGGGAATCGAGACCCGGATGTCCTCAAAACGTCCGTCGGGAAAGGTGCGCTCGAGGCTCGCCTTGATCGACGCCAGACCCGCCGCCTTGCCCCCCGGTTCTCCCTTGCCGATGTAGGTAAAGGCATCCGCTGCCGTACCCGCCCTGCGTGAGCTGCGCTCATAGCGAACGCCGCCGGCGGCCGGAGTTTTTAGAGAATCCGGAGGTTCAGCATTGGGCTGATGTTCCGCTCTCGCCATGTCTACTTATAGTATACGTCCCCGGCGGTGCACGTTGGAAGGGGGACACCGATATCGGTCTGTTTCTCTACACCCAGCCCCGCTCCCGACAGGCCTGGGCGACCCGATTGACCGCGATTACGTAGGCGGCGTCGCGCATATACAGACCCTTGGTGCGGGCTAGGTCGGACACGTCGATGAAGGCTCCGGTCATTCGGGTGTCGAGCCTCCCCAGCACTTCGTCCTTCTCCCAGAAGTAGTTCATATTGCACTGGACCTGCTCGAAGTAGCTGCAGGTCACCCCTCCGGCGTTGGCCAGGAAGTCGGGAATCATGAAGATCTTGCGTTTTCGTATAATCTGATCCGCTTCGGGACTGGTGGGGCCGTTGGCCCCTTCGGCGATCATTTTCACGGAGGGGGGAATCTTTTCCGTATTGTCGGCGTGGATCTGGTTCTCCAGGGCGCAGGGAAGAAGAATATCCACCTCCTGTTCGAGCCAGGCCTCCCCCGGCAGCACCTCGTAGCCCGCCTCCTCCGCTTTAGCCCGATCGATGCCGCCGTAGCGGTCGGTGATCTCGAGCAGCTGATTCAGGTCGATCCCGTCCTTGCGGCGGTAGCTGTAGGATTTCTGGTCGTTCTGATCCCAGCAGGCCACGCAGGTGATGGTTCCCCCGAGCTGCTGGTACAGGCGAATGGCGTACTGGCCCACGTTTCCGAATCCCTGGACGCTGGCCGTGGTCGATTCGATCCGGATGCCCAGCTCTTTGAGGGCTTCCCGGACCGTGAAGATGACCCCGTACCCCGTGGCTTCGGTTCTGCCCAGGGAGCCGCCCATTCCCACGGGCTTGCCCGTGATCACCCCCGGATACCTGCCGCCGGTAATGGCCTCGTATTCGTCGAGCATCCAGAGCATGTGCTGGGCGTTGGTCATCACGTCCGGAGCCGGTACATCCCGTACCGGTCCGATGTCCCGGGCCAGTTGTCGTACCCAGCCGCGGCAGATCTGTTCCTGCTCCCGGAGGCTGAGGTTGTGCGGGTCACAGACCACGCCGCCCTTGCCCCCACCCAGGGGAATATCCACCACCGCGCACTTCCAGGTCATCCACATCGACAAGGCGCGCACACCGTCGGCCGTTTCCAGGGGGTGGAAGCGAATTCCGCCCTTGGCCGGTCCCCGGGCATCGTTGTGCTGGACCCGGAAACCTCGGAACACCTGAACGCTGCCGTCGTCCATGCGCACCGGGATCGCAATGTGGTACTCCCGGAGGGGAAAACGCAACAGGTCGCGCATCGGCTGTTCGAGCTCGAGTATATCCGCCACCTGATCGAACTGCTTTTGGGCCATGTGAAAGGGATTGTAGTCTGTTTTTGCCATGGGGAATTCCTCGACTAGTTTTTCAAACGCTATTTGAAATCTAATTTGAATTTAGTATGCTTAGGCTGCTTTGTCAAGGTGTCGTTTCGACTACAATATCCGGCGCGCCTTCTGCGTCTGTAGAGATAAGATGGAACCATTATTTCGCATAGCGAGCACCCTGAAACAGAAAGCGGTTCTCTGGTTCGTGAATCGCAGCATGGAACCGCAGATATACGCCCTGGACGAGCTCTTCACGGCGGAGGAAGCCGCCTGTCTGGAGAAACTCCTGCGGAAGCGCAGAGAGGAATGCCGGATCGAGCAGGTCTCCCGGTCGGGCGGAACCAAAGAGCCTGCCTCCTGGAATCTTCTCGGCAGATTGATCGAGCTCGAACAGGGGGAGTCGGATCAGCTTGCCTTTCGTGTGGTTGGCTGTTTGGAAGTATAAAAGTACACTTGCCTATTCATGGAGCAAGTGAGGGCAACAATGGGCAGTATCTTTGTGAGGAGAAAGATCGGTCTGGCTCTCGGCGGGGGTGCAGCCCGGGGTTTAGCACATATCGGAGTGTTGAAGGTTCTCCAAGAGGAAGGTATCCGGATTCACTGCGTCGCGGGGACGAGCGCGGGGAGCCTCATCGGTAGCCTGTTCTGCGCTGGTTTGAGCTGGAAGAAGATAAAAGAAATTGCACAGGATATCGACTGGAGTGATCTGGTGAGCCCTACCTGGCCTAGCCTCGGGATTGTGAATCCCGACAAGCTGGAGAAGACAGTAAACAAGTTCGTACAAAAAAAGCGCTTCGAAGATCTGTCCATCCCCTTTCGGGCCGTGGCCGTGGACATCACCAGCGGGGAGGAGGTGGTGCTGCGAAGCGGTTCGGTAGCCAGGGCGGTGCGGGCCAGTTGCAGTATCCCGGGTATCTTCCAACCGACCGAGGTGGAGGGACGGTTGCTGGTGGACGGTGGACTGGTGAATGACGTACCCACCGACGTGGTCAGGGACATGGGAGCGGACCGCGTGATCGGAGTGGATCTGAACGCCGATCGGGTCGTATCCAAACGCCCGGAGAACCTGATCGAGATCTTCTTCCGCAGCCTGAATATCCTGATCCACAACAGCGCCCAGAAGGCCCGACGCGTCGCCGATGTCATGGTTGTGCCCCGGTTGGCGGGATTTGCCTATCATGACCTGAGTCGGCTCGATGAGCTGATCGCTCGAGGTGAGCAGGCCATGCGGGATCAGATCGGAACGTTATTAAAAATTGCTCGTTAGCCTCTTACCCGCCGATCGGAGGCGCTATCTTGTACAGATACAGGTGCAGCTCCTCGTCGGCGGCCACCAAGGGAAGACCGGAGAAAGTGAAGATGTTGGAGACGATCCGCGTTCCCGGACGGAGCTCCCGGCGCAGCTTGTCCTTGAGCCGTTCGTTTGTATCTTGCAGCAGAAAGGTGAAGATCACATCGGCTTCGCCAAGGTCCACGGAGAACAGATCCCCCCGGATGACCTTCACCCGGCTCCACAGTCCCCGAAAGGTGACGGCGAGCACGCTCCACAGGTAGCGGGACAGGTCCACCTCCACGCCAACGGCCCGGGCTCCGAAGCTGCGGGCGGCTGTGATCAACACCCGACCGTCGCCGCAGCCCAGATCGTAGACGACCTCCCCGGGCCGCAGCTCGGCCATCTCGAGCATCCTGCGGATCACCTGCCGGGACGTGGGAACCCAGGGAGCGCCCTTGCTGCTCGTCCACACCAGAGACATGAGAAAAACCATGATGATGAAAAAGACCGCGGAGATGAGGATATGCATGGATGGAGTTTCTCATGCCCGGGCCCGGGATGGGAAGCCTCGGGAAGAGCCGATCCGCGATCAGCTCTTCCCGACCCCCACGGTGCCTACTTGTCGGACCCCGTTTTC
>Ga0315551_10000682_pt1 | contig 27062 bp, 24 predicted proteins | sample SalMarSW160290MG_FD_203678 | JGI IMG/M metagenome (GOLD analysis project Ga0315551, IMG submission 203678) | Salt marsh sediment microbial communities from the Plum Island Ecosystem LTER, Massachusetts, United States - Salt Marsh Sediment SW1602-90 ...
TATTTGGTTATCCAAAGCAAATGCCCGAAACGCATCAGGTTATCATTAACCGCTTGGCAGATTTATATGGTTGGCAGGTATTACCGGAGGATTTGATTTTATTACCTGGGGTGGTTAAAGGTTTCAATCTGGCCTGCCATGGCCTGGCCATCCCGGGTGGGGCTGTCTTGGTCGAGACTCCGGTTTACCCTCCCATTCTAAAAGCGCCTGAACATGCCGGCATGATCCGCCAGGAAAGCCCCTTGGAACGCTTACCTGACGGTTCCTATCTGGTCGATTGGGACGCTTTTGAAAATGCCATCACCCCAAAGACCCGCCTGTTCATTCTCTGCAATCCTCACAACCCGGTAGGGCGTGTTTTCCGGCGGCCGGAATTGGAGCGTATGGCCCAAATTTGCCTGCAGAAAGGCGTGGTGATTTGTTCAGATGAGATTCATGGTGATTTGATTTATCAAGGACACCAGCACATCCCTATTGCTTCTCTGGATCCTGAAATCGCCCAAAATACAATCACGCTCATGGCTCCCAGCAAAACCTATAACCTGGCTGGCTTGCAGTGTTCTTTTGCCGTGATCCAAAACGAAGCGTTAAGAGACCAGTTTCACGCCGCCATGGACGGTTTGGTCAGTTGGGTTAATTTAATGGGCATGATCGCCATGTCGGCTGCTTACCGGGATGGAAATGAGTGGTTGGATCAGCTGCTGGTCTATTTACAGTCTAACCGCGATTACCTTTTTGATTATGTCCAGGAGCACTTACCGGGTGTCAGCATGGCGAAACCCGAAGGGACCTACCTGGCCTGGTTAGATTGCCGGAAGGCTGGGATCGAATCCAATCCCTATGAATTTTTCCTGGAGAAAGGCCGCCTGGCATTTAATGATGGCCTCTCGTTTGGTCAGGACGGTGAGGGTTTCGTACGCTTGAACTTTGGGTGCCCTCGCTCTATGCTGGAAGAAGCGCTGAAGCGCATGAAAACTGCCCTGGGATCATGATGACTTTGTTATTCAACCAAGCTGAAGCTACTCGTAACGGAGCGCTTCCACAGGCTCCAGATTGGCGGCGCGGTTGGCTGGATACAATCCAAAAAATAAACCTACCGCAGTTGAGAAGAGAGTCGCCAGCAGGATGACATCCAGGCCGATATCTGGAGAGATAGGCGCGTTATTGGAAGCTGCGATGCGCCCCACGATCACCGAGAGGCTCCAACCCAGCGCAATGCCGATCAAGCCCCCCACCAGACTGAGTAATGAAGACTCGGTTAGAAATTGGGTCAAGATGTCGCGCTTGCGCGCCCCCAGTGCTTTTCGCAAGCCGATTTCACGGGTTCGTTCGGTGACAGAAACAAACATGATGTTCATAATCCCGATGCCGCCCACCAGCAGCGATATCGCCGCCACCCCACCCAAAAAGATGGTTAATACGCTCGTGATGGTCTGAGCTGTAGCCAAAAAATCTTGTTGGGAAAGGATGGTGAAGTCATCGGCTCCCACTGCGGTGCGGTGACGGGTGCGTAATATCTGGGCGATTTCCTCGCTTGCCTGGGGTACTTCATCCGCGCTGATGGCCTGGACGACAATCAGGTCTACGCGATCTCGAGATGAGCGGCGGATCAGGCGCGTTTGTGCAGTAGTCAGGGGGACAAAAACCTGGTCATCTTCGTTTGAAAAAGCGGACCCACCTTTTGACTTTAATACACCGATCACCCGGAATGGCTGCCCCTCGATTCGAACTGTTTCGCCCACCAGACCTTCTTTCCGCCCAAACAATTTATCAGCCACATTGGTCCCCAGCAAGACTACTGAAGCTTGTCCCAGCATATGTTCCTCGGTGATGAATTCTCCTTCACTGACCTCATAATTGCGGACCGGAGCGTAATCTGGCGTGACGCCTACTATGGTAGTGGTTGTGCTCTCTCCTGCAAATGATATCTTTCCGCTCCCCTGCAAAACCGGCGCGACTCCCGTTACGCTAGGTGCCTGAAATAGGTCGGAAATCGCCGCGGCATCCCCCAGAGTGAGTGGCTGTGGATTGCGCACGTCTTCTGAACCCCCGCGTAGCACGAACAACAAGTTGGTCCCGATGCCCTGAATCGATCCTGTAATAGTATTTTCGGCGCCGCGTCCAAGAGAAACCATGGCGATCACCGCGGCCACGCCGATAACGATCCCCAAGATGGTCAAGCCTGATCGAAGTTTGTTTGCGGCGAGGCTCTCCAAAGCTTCGATAATAGATGCCCAGATGTTCATGCTTGTTTCTCGATCGTTTGCACTTCAGGTGTCTCGAACCCATTTGGTTTTTCGATCAAGCCATCGCGGATTCGGATCACGCGGCGAGTCAATGAGGCAACTTCCGGGTCATGCGTGACGACTACGACTGTGGTGCCCTGTTCTTTATTCAGGTTGAGCAACACTTGCATGACCTCCTCGCCAGATTTGGTGTCCAAATTACCGGTGGGTTCATCAGCCAGGATAATGGCTGGCTCGTTGATCAAGGCGCGCGCGATAGCCACTCTCTGTTGCTCGCCTCCCGAGAGCTCGCGTGGGCGGTGATGCATACGGTCTCCCAGCCCCACCGCTTCCAGGGCGACTTGCGCGCGTTGTCTGCGATTGCTCCTTATGCCTGCGTAGCGCATGGGTAATTCAACATTTGAAAGCGCCGATGAGCGTGGTAACAGGTTGAAGGTTTGAAAAACAAATCCCACCTTCCGGTTGCGAATGGAGGCCAGCTGGTCGTCGGTTAGCTGGGAGACTCGCTCGCCATCGAGAATGTACTGGCCTGAAGTGGGGCGGTCCAGGCAACCGATAATGTTCATCAAGGTAGATTTACCCGAGCCTGAAGGCCCCATGATTGCCACAACCTCGCCTTCGGTGATCTCCAAAGAGACCCCTCGCAGGGCATGCACCTCTATTTCTCCCATCCGGTACACTTTTGTCAGGTCTTTGGCTTCGATAACTAAATCACTCATGATTACCTCTGGATGAATGATGGTGGGCCATTTTGTTCGAGTACCAGAGGAGGGTTAAGCACGATCTGATCGCCAACCTTCAGGTCGCTCTCTAAAACCTGGCTCATCGTATCCGAGGAAGCTCCCAAATTGACCACGATGGGCTCCGGGGCACCATTCTTCAGCACGTAAACCACCCGTTGACTATCTCTTATCCGCACAGCGCGGTTGGGAACCAGAAGCACGTCCTTCAATTGTTCAACCACGATATTAACCGCCGCGGTCATGGCGGCTTTGACCGCCTCATCTGCGTCGGTTAATTCCACCGTTACGGTGAAATCAACCACTCCCTGGTTAGAATTACCGACTAAGGCGACCTCTTTTACCTCGCCGTGATATTCTTTTGTGGGGATGGCGTCGAAGGTTAAGCTGACCTCCTGACCTAACCTGATGCGATTGATATCGATTTCGGAGACCTGAACGTCCACCATCAGGTGGGAAAAATCATCTATCCGGAAGGCGACAGAACCAGGAGATACCTCATCACCGGGTTTGATATTCATATCCGTAATCGTCCCTGCGAAAGGTGCAGTTATCGAGGCCATGTCTAGGGTTGCTTGAGCCGCAGCGATGCGCGCTTTAGCGGCGGTGACATCCTCCGCTTTGGGTCCCTCAATTAAACGATCATACTCGTCTTGGGCGTCCTTTAATTGAGCCTTAGCCAGCTCCAGATCGGATTTGGAAACTTCTAAATCGATGTTGTTAACGCTCCCCAGCAGGTTGTTTAGCTGGCGCACAGCTGCATCGTATTCTTTTTGAGCTTGGGCGAGCCGGCTCTGTAAACTGGCGCGAATCAGATTGTCTTCAGGTTTGTTTTCATACGGTTCGAATTTCTTTCTGGCTTGATCCAGCTTGTTTTCGGCTAAAACCACGTTCGAACGGGCCTGGTCGATATCAACTTGAGGCGCCGATGATTCGAGATTCGCCAGATACCGTTCGGCGTCTCTGACCTTTTCCTTCGCTTTTGCGATGGCTTGTTCCGCCTGCGACAGGTCAAGATCTGAGGGTGGTTCCAGTAAATCGTCCAACGCCTGTTGTGCGTTGACCAGATCTACACTTGCCAGAATGATATTCTGGGGAAGGGAGGTTTGTTTTAACTCGGCCAGGATCTGTCCGCTTGATACCCTATCCCCAACCTCCACTGCAACTTGCCCCACGATCCCTGAAGTTCGCCAGGTCGAGATAGCGGTCTGGTTGACTCGTACGGTGCCGGTAGCGCCGACTGTAGCTGTCAGATCACCACGATTTGCTCCCACGGTCTGAAAATTACTTGAGGCCGCAGCCTGGTTTATCGCCTGGTATCTGGTGAAAGCGAACCAGCCAGCTGCGATAAGGGCTACCACGATAAGGATGATCACTACTCTTCTCATTAAATTTGTTCTCCAGAAAGACGTTAATTCCTGTTTCCCAGTGCGTTGATCACTCAGATAGTGTCCTTGTAAGGTGAAGGATTCCACATGCTGTGGGTCAAACAGATTTTGGGTTGCTATCAGGATCTTTCAAATGTTGCCAGTCAATTCGTTATCAATTCTTATTTTATCTTAAGCTCGCCAAAGTCGGGCAGCTGCTAATTTTATCGTGAAATGTTTCATAAATAAATGAGTAGGGGATGAACGATTAATGGGGTTGTGACAATCGTCACTTATTTAAGTGACATCCGCGACTGAAACCGAACCTTTTTTCTCATTATTATCTGTGAAGGAAATGCAATTGATCAGGAGGAAAATTAATGAGAGCCATCCCGAGCGAATTTTTAGCCATTGACCGCAAAGAGCGCGCCCGAATGCCTTCTTTGGAAGTTGAAGCCCGCCCGGTTTTCGAGCGGATTCACGATTTTGATGATGTGGTCATCCCCATGACTGCCGAGCAGGCCATGCTTGAGGCCTCTCGTTGTGTGCAATGTCCCGACCCAGCTCCCTGTACGCAGGCCTGTCCAGCCCATAATGATATCCCCTCGGCAATGTGGCTGATCGAGCACGGGGATTTTCTTGAGGCTGCCAAAATCTACCGCCAAACCAGTTCGATGCCCGAGATTTGCGGTCGGGTTTGCCCTCAAGAACAGCTTTGCCAGGGATCTTGTTCTCATCTGAAGTCGTTTTCTTCCGTTCTTACTGGTCCTTTAGAGGCATTTGTCGCAGATTTTGAACGCCGGACGGTCGGAGTGGAAATTCCTCTTGGGAAACCACTCGGTAAAAGGGTGGCCATCGTCGGCGCAGGACCCTCCGGATTGGCCTGTGCAGAGCAGCTCGTCCAGCGCGGCTATGGCGTCACGATCTTTGATGCCAAACCTGCTCCTGGAGGCTTGCTCACCTATGGCATACCTAATTTTAAATTGCCGAAAGAGGTTGTCTTTGATCGTTGGAGTGACCTGCAGAAAGCAGGTATTGAGTTTATCCCCAACGCATTTATCGGGAAAGACAAAACCATCGATGACCTCTTTACCGAGGGCTACCAGGCCGTTTTCATCGGCGTTGGCGTGGGCATTGACGCCCCCATGGAAGTTCCTGGGGAAGATTTACTTGGTGTCATGAAGGCCACTGAATTTTTGATGCGCGCTAATGTCGACCCGACCTTATTGCCGGACGGCCTGAGAGAACGCCCCGAAGTTGGGGGCCAGGTTGCCGTGATTGGTGGTGGCGATACGGCCTCCGATTGTTTGCGTACCGCCTTGCGTCTGGGAGCTGCACAGGTCACCTGTCTTTATCGACGTACGGAGGCGCAGATGCCGGGTGGACGTCACGATCGGGAACTCGCCAGGGAAGAGGGCGCGATCTATGAGTTTCTGACCCAACCAGTGCGCTTCATTCCTGGCGAGGGTGGCAAACTGGCCCAAATAGAATGCATCCGCATGCGATTGGGCGAGCCAGATAATTCGGGGCGCCGCCGGCCTATCCCGGTTGAAGGCACGAATTTCCTGGTAGCAGCCGATACCGCTATTCTGGCCCTGGGGTATTGGCCAGATGAGACCATCGCCAAGAGCACCCCAAATCTGGATACCCACAAATGGGGATTGATCGTAGTCGATCCAGAGACCGGTCAGACCAGCCTTCCTGGCGTCTACGCTGGTGGAGATGCTGTCACCGGACCCGATTTGGTGGTTACTGCCATGCTTGCCGGGCGTAAATCTGCTGCCGCCATTGACGCTTACCTCACAGACAAGGTCTGATCAAGATCAGGCCTGATCAACTGCAAGATGTTTTGATCTCCTGGCTCTTAACCTAGGGTTTTAATTTCCTTTACTGCTTTCAGGATCTTGGACGACCTTGATTTCATTCAAGGCTGTCCATTAGTTTTACTTAATTCGTCCATCCCTTACACCTGATCGAGTGCCCCATTTTGGCCGTTTGCGCGTTTTTTGGTACTCCTCTGGGTTTTTCCACATTTCACATTAAAACAAGGGGAATCCTTAAGGTCCTGGTATACACCTCTAGAACCTTACCATCCCTTCCCCCTTTGCTGAGGTATAATTTGATTATATGCCCTCGCAGGAGGCGCATAATTTTTAACGCTAATTGCGGTTTTAATACCTTGATTCCAGCTGTTAGGTTAAGCCTTTACCTCATCAAGAGGTGATATCTTCAAGCACAGTTGAAAGGTTTTCATGGATAACGGATCTGTCAAGAATGTAGATATAGACGAGCAAATGCGCGCTGCTTATCTAGATTACGCTATGAGCGTGATCGTCTCGCGGGCTTTGCCGGATGCCCGCGATGGGCTCAAACCTGTCCACCGCCGCATTTTATATGCCATGCACGATATGGGTATCCGTTCCAACACACCTTACCGAAAATCTGCCCGTATTGTGGGTGAGGTGCTTGGTAAATACCACCCTCATGGCGACGCCGCGGTTTATGATGCTATGGCGCGCATGGCCCAAGATTTCTCTTTGCGGTACATGTTGGTGGATGGTCAAGGCAACTTCGGTTCTATCGACGGCGATGCCCCGGCTGCCATGCGATACACCGAAGCGCGCCTGGGTACCATGGCCGAGGAGATTCTCGCCGATATCGGTCAGAACACGGTAGATTTTGGGGATAATTTTGATGGTTCGCTGCAAGAACCCTCCGTGCTACCGGCTCGCTTGCCCAATCTGCTTCTCAACGGATCGGCAGGTATCGCGGTTGGGATGGCTACCAATATACCGCCTCATAATCTCAAAGAAGTAGCCTCCGCCCTGACTTATTTGATCGACCGCTACGACAAGGTGGACGAAGTCTCGATGGAGGATCTGATCAAGATCGTCCCAGGCCCCGACTTTCCCACCGGTGGGGTGATCGTCGGCGGTGAAGGAATCCGCCAGGCCTACAGCACCGGGCGAGGTCGTATCGTTCTGCGGGGATTAGCTCACATTGAAGAGATGGGCGTAGGACGCTACCGCATTGTCATCACTGAAATCCCCTTCCAGTTAAACAAAACTACCTTGATTGAACGGATCGCTGACCTAGCCCGCAGTGGCAGGTTGGATGAAATCTCTGACCTGCGGGACGAGTCCGACCGCCGCGGGATGAGCATCATTGTTGAGCTCAAGCGTACTGCCCAACCCCGCAAGGTCCTCAACCAGCTCTACAAATATACGCCACTGCAGTCTACATTTGGCGCTCAAATGCTGGCTTTGGTTGATGGCGAACCGCGCTTGCTCTCGCTCAAACGCGCCTTACAGATATTTGTTGAACATCGCCGCGAGGTGATCACCCGCCGAGCTCAATTCCAACTTGATAAAGCTCGCGATCGCTCCCACATTTTGGCTGGTTTACTGATCGCCCTGGCTCATTTGGATGACATCATTAAGACGATCCGCCAGTCGCCAGATGCGGAGGTTGCCAAAGAACGTCTCATGCAGCGGTTTACGCTCTCCGAGCGTCAGGCTCAAGCCATTTTGGACATGCAACTGCGCCGTTTGGCTGCTTTGGAGCAACAAAAAATTGAAGACGAACAGCGTGAAACCCTTGAGCGGATCGCCTATCTGGAAGACCTATTGGCCAGCCCCAAGAAAATCTTGGAATTGATCAAAGATGATTTGGCTGAATTAACCGCCAAATACGGCGATGAGCGGCGTACTCGCATCGCCGCGGAAGCCAGTGAGGACTTCAGCGAAGAGGATTTGGTTGCCGATGAGGCTGTTTTGATCAGCTTTACCGAACGAGGCTACATTAAAAGAGTAGCAGCTAAGGCTTTTCGCGCCCAGGGGCGAGGTGGACGTGGCGTCAAGGGACACGCCACCAGAGATGAAGATGAAGTCCTCATGTTGTTTCCCGCCCGTACTTTGGATACGATCTTGTTTTTCTCTGATAGGGGTAAGGTATATTCCGAGAAGGCTTACCAGATTCCGGATGCCGATCGTTCTGCCCGGGGATTTCCCATTGTCAATGTGCTCTCCCTTGATCCCAAAGAGACCATTACGGCAGCAGTGGCGGTTCCTAATTTTAAAACTGTAGAATATTGCACCATGGCCACTCGCAACGGGCGCGTCAAGCGCGTGGTCATGTCCGAGTTTGCCTCGGTGCGTCCATCTGGTTTAATTGCGATCAACCTGGACGATGATGATGAATTAGGCTGGGTGCGATTGACCCATGGAAATGATGAGATCATTTTTGTAACCGAGCGAGGCCAGGCTTTACGGATCTCCGAAGAGACTGTGCGCCCGATGGGACGCCCTGCTGCGGGCATGATCGGGATCCGTTTACGCAAGGGAGATCGAGTTGCTGGTATGGAGGTGGTAGAACCGGCTGGTGATTTGCTAATCGTGACATCGGGCGGGTATGGGAAGCGCACACCCCTTGATAGTTACCCCGCTAAGGGTCGCGCCACCGGCGGCATTTTAACTATTGATAAAAAAGCCTTGTCAAAAGTTGGGTTGATCGCAGCCACGCGGGTTGTCCAGGAAGCGGATGATCTCACCATAATCAGCGGTAATGGAGTGGCTTTACGCACAAAAGTGAAGGATATCAGTCAGGCAAGCCGAGCTACCCGCGGCGTACATTTGATGGATATGCAACCAGGCGACGCAGTCGCTTCTTTAGCGCGTATTGCTGCTGCCGATTTACGGCGGGTAGGCGCTGCGGAGGAATAAAGCTCGAGCAGTTATAAGAATGGTGGAACGATTTTCTCTGTCACCAACAAGATGAGTGCACCCAGTATACAAGTCATCATGAACAGCATGGCGGCTATGACAAGTCGCTGGGCTGCGGTCATCCCCAAAAATTTTCTCTCCGCGGGATAAGGCAGCGCTTCTTCATATTCGAAGCCTCCCTGGTTGTCTTCAAAGAAGGGAGAATCCTGAGCTTGGTCTCGTAAATCGTCGAGCATGATCGGTCTCCTGTTGTTTAATTTTACAGCTATATTTGCCTGCCTGTCCTTGATTTGCCAAAATTGAGATGTGATATGCTGGTGATTGAAGCATTATGTACCTCAATGGCCAACCCACTTTCACCTTCCTTGATGGTCATAATCGTGATTTCGAATCTTCAAGTGAGCGTAGATGAAGTTCGCCGATTTGTATTTTGAATTTTTTACCTGAGGGAGCGCGCAACAGTAGTGCTCCCTCGGTGCTTAAACCAAGTACCTGGCCTTCTCGAATATTAACCGGGCTACCCTTCAACCCTTCTCCTGAGACCACTTGCACCCATTCTCCCCGGAATGCTAATTGCTCTTCCCAGGCTCGCCGAAATTCTAAGAAACTCGGGCGTTGTTGCCAGCCCAAGAGCGCTTCTAAAACCGCATGTAATAAAACCCAACGATCAACTGGCTTGCCGAGCGCGGTTTCTACGCTGGTTGCCGGAAAGGTTAGATCTTTAACCGCAGGTACTGAGGCAGGTGCAATATTGATGCCGATCCCCAGGATTGTAGCCACGAGCTGGCTTTGCCATTGGGCTTCAACGAGCACGCCTGCCAGCTTGCGCCCATTCACCAATACGTCGTTAGGCCATTTGATCTCGGATCTCAAATCAAATAGAATTCGGAGAGCTTCGCACACTGCCAGGGCGCCCAGGGCTGTCAATCTCGCTACCAGTATGGAAGGGTCATTGTCTGGCCCGTTCTGATCATCCAGGTAGGGCATTAAGCTCTCGTTTTTGAGGATCAAACTGAATGCCAACGCAGATCCTGGAGGTGTGTACCAGCGCCGCCCATACCTGCCTCGCCCGGCTGTCTGTTCATCGGCAACCACCAGGGAAAGGTTAGGGGCACCAGTCAGAGCCCATTGTGCAGCTGCCAGGTTGGTGGAGTCGATCACTTCATAATAATGCAGAGGGCCAAGAGGTAAATCCGACAGAGTTTCTTCGAGCAGTGCTTGCTCCATGTTAGGAATTTTACCCTAATTTGTTGCCGGATTGATCCCTTATGGATTCCTGTCAAAAGGAATTGTGCTTGTGAAATTCTCCACATTAGACTATAATCCTGAAAGGACAAGATTGGACGGCGTAAGCCGTCTTTTGGGTTACAGGCTGGAGGGCCTCTATGACTGACGAAAATAAGAAAAATCACCTCGTAGCAGTGATTGGCGCCGGACCAGCCGGCCTTTATGCCGCCCGGTTCCTTGCTAACGAAGGCACCTACGTGGTCTTCTTCAACCGGGATATCAAACCCGGTGGGCTGGCGGAATACGGCATCTATCCTTCCAAACATAAGATGAAAGAGGGCTTACGCAAACAATTCAGGCAGATTATGGGTATGCCGGAAATTGAATACTATGGCAACCTGGTGGTAGGTCAACAGGGAGACATCAGCCTGGCTGAACTTAAGTCCTTGGGTTTCCAGGCATTGCTTGTGACTGTGGGAGCTCAGGGCACCAAGTGGCTCGGCTTGCCCGGTGAAGATCTGCTGGGCGTATACCACGCCAAGGATATCGTCTATCACTACAATAAATTGCCTCCTTACAGTATGCAGAAATTTCGCATCGGAAAGCGAGTTGCCCTGATCGGGGTGGGTAACGTCATGCTGGATATTGCTCGCTGGATCATTCGCGAATTAAAGGTGGACGAAGTGATTGCAGTGGCGCGGCGAGGTCCAGCAGAAGTGAAGTTCAGCAAAAAGGAGATGGAGACTGTGGCCCGCAACCTGGATCTGGAGGATTTAGACGCAGAAATCGAGCGGGTTGCCCCTGTGATGAAATCGGTTGGGCAAGACGTGGAAGCAGCCAAGGCTTTCATCCTCTCCACCTTACAAAAAGCGGATGAACCTGTATCTGACACCCGCTTCTACCTGGAATTCTTAGCTTCACCAAGCTGCATCCTGGGTGGTGAGCGTGGCGTTGTGCGCGGGTTGGAGGTGGAAGATACCACCCTGGTCCCATCTAACGGGGATACAAAGGCGAAAAGGCTGGGAACCAAGCGAGTCATCCCGGTTGACACCGTTATCTTCTGTATCGGCGACCGGGTTGATGAGACCTTCGGCCTATCGGTGAAATGGAACGAGTTCGTCAAGAATAATGAACCTCGCTTCCCCATAAATGGGTTATCTTACGAAGCTTATGATCTGGAAAATGAACAGCCGGTCGAGGGCGTTTTTGTAGCCGGGTGGTCGCGCGAGGCCAGTAGCGGTTTGGTTGGCGTGGCTCGCAAGGATGGAGAAAACGGAGCGCAGGCCGTCTTGGAATACTTAGGAACCCTACCTGAGGTTGAAAATAAAGATGAAATCTTGGAAAAACTATATAGGCGGTTGAAACTGGTTGATAAGCATATCGTCACAAAAGAAGACTGGCAGAGATTAGAACAGGTTGAGATGATTGAAGCAGAGCATCTGGGACTGGAAGAGTTTAAATTCGCATCCAACCAGGAGATGTTGACGGCAATAAAAAAGATGGGGGAAAGAACCACGGTTTAATTGCTGGTACCATCATCCTCACAGCGAGAGCCGAACATTAAAGGTTGCCCTTTTAAGGCAGCCTTTTTCTATCCACCCTTGGAAATTTCTCTCGAGAATCCGCAGGGTAAAACTGTAACCTCTGATCAAGCAAACCGTTATAACTGTTAACTGAAAACATTCAAGTATAGGGGATAGGGTTAAAGATTGTAGGGTAATAAAAGCGAGTAAGCCATGCGACGATTGCTGGGGTTTGCATTCTGGATACTTATTCTTGCCTGGTTGGTGGCCTGGGTAGCCTGGGCTACAGATCATGGGGATTTACCTGCCGGGGTCGCCTGGACATTGGTGGCGGTGGGTGCCTGGTGGTTGCTTGGAGCTTCCAGCAAGGAGGGGCGAAAGCGAAATTGACCGAAATGCACCGATAATTTGGGTGGTGCAATTGGATTTCGAAAATAGATACCTGCCAGATTAATGCGCCCTGGTGGTAACCATCAGGGCGTTTTTCGTACGACGGGCTGGCAGATGAAGACGGCAACCCATTTACAGGCAGGCACGCTACTGTTCCAGATAAACCCTTTGGGTTGGATAAGGCATATCGATAGCCGCATCCTCGAAGGCTTTCTTAATGGCCACCAGGCCAACGTCTTTGGCAGTGACCAGATCCGTTATCTCCGTATCTATCCAATAGTAAATCGTCAGATCCACGGTAGAACTTCCAAATGCTTGAAACTTTAATGAAGGTTCGGGATCTATCAGCAACCCGGGAATTTGCGCAATCGCCTTTAGCGCTACACTACGCACTTTCTCCAGGTCACTCTCATAAGCGACACCGGCGTTTAAATTCACCCGACGTCTGGCTGCCCGGCTGTAATTGGTTATGGGGTTGGTGAAAATTTCGCCATTGGGGATGAAAACCACCTCCCCATCATAAGTATGCAATTCGGTAGCCCGCAGGTCGATGGCGAGCACAGTTCCGGTAAAACCAGAGACCTGAATGGCATCGCCCAGATCGAATGGCTGTTGGATTAAAATCAGGATCCCGGCAATAAAATTCTTGCTGACGTCCTGTAAGGCAAAGCCAATTGTAAAGCCTACAATTCCTAAGCCTGTCAGGAATGCAGTGACGTTAAAGTTTACCTGCTGCAAAGCGACGATTATCCCTAGAGTGACAACCGTCCAGCGGGTGATTTTCGAGCCTAACAGAAGGATCTTCGGATTCGCCTTCCGCTGTTTGAGGGCTCTATGCACCATACCAGCGAAGACACCCGCCAGATATAAACCCAGAAAAAATACAACCAGAGCCGTGACCAGGTTTGGTAAGAATTCCATAAATCTCATTACCAAGGTTTGGAAAGTTTCAGACCAATTTGACATGTACGCTCCTCCTACTAGAGGCTATCTCAAGAACCGAAGCAGTGTGACATACTTGGCGATACCGCCCTGCAGTTATCACATTTTCAGCATTTCTGAGATGACCTGTCATAATTAACCATTATAGGACTTACGCAGTTGGTGGGAGGATGGGAGTGTTTGGGCGGGCGTTGCCCAAACACTCCCGATTTTCCCCTGAACTGCGTAACTACTAACCTAAATAATAATACCTGGGTTCTCTGAAAATAGGTCGCCAAGAGGAGGCCGATTTTTCAGGTAGAATTCGCCTATGCCCGCCGTATCTGTGTTGATGCCATGTTTCAACGCCAGCAAAACTCTGCAGCCAGCGATGGAGAGCCTGGCTCTGCAGACGTTCACAGATTTTGAAATGGTTGCCGTCGATGACGGGTCTACAGATGGTACCCGGGAAATCCTACAGGGCTGGAGTGAGAAAGATAGCCGGTTCAGGTTGCTATCGCAACCTCATAGCGGCATCATTAGGGCTTTAAACTGCGGATTGAAGAACTGCCAGGCAGCTTATATCGCCAGGATGGATGCCGACGACCTGTGCCACCCCGAGCGATTGGCCTGCCAGGTCGATTTTCTGGACGAACACCCCGCGGTGGGCGTGGTTGGCTGTCTTGTGAACAGCTACCCAGGGGAGAAAGTTCGCCAGGGTTTCCTGATTTACATCGAATGGTTGAACTCTCTGGTAACCGATGCGGATATTCGCGGCGAGATTTTTGTTGAAAGCCCTCTGGCGCACCCCAGTGTGGTCCTTCGCCGAGAATGGTTAGAACTAGCCAGCGGATACCAGGATCACGGCTGGGCAGAGGACTATGACCTGTGGCTGAGACTGTATCTGGCCGGGGTAAAATTTGCCAAAGTACCCGAAGTTTTATTAACCTGGGGTGATCGACTTCAGCGGCTCACACGCCGCGATCCTCGCTATTCCCTTGAAAACTTCTTAAGGGCTAAGGCTCATTATTTAGTGCGCGGCCCGCTTGCAAAGCGAGATGGCGTCATTATTTGGGGAGCGGGTATGATTGGACGACGTTTAAGCAAACACCTATCCCGTCAGGGCGCTCCGCTGGTATCATTTGTGGATGTCAATCCCAACAAAATCGGCCATACCCTTCGCGGCCTGCCCATCATCTCTCAAGAGGATTTATTGGCATGCTGGGGACGTTTTGCAAACCCAGTCGTGCTGGCAGCAGTGAGCGCCCGGGCAGCCCGCATCAAGATAGGCTCTTTTCTTAGGAAGCACGGCTTACGCCAAGGCCAGGACTGGTGGCGTGTAGCTTAGCAGACGACTGCGGACCCGCTAGAAGCTAAAACGCATCCATATATTTAGCAAACATCTTTTGTACGGATCGCTCTTTGATGATAACATCCCCGCTTGACTCTTTGAAGAGGAGTTTTACATGCACCCATTAGAAGTCTTTCAACCTGGCATGAACAGGGAAGAGAATTTTATCATCGCGGAGGAACATACCGCCATCCAGGTAGGCAGCGGCACATCGCGGGTGCTAGCGACACCCTGGATGATCGCATATATGGAACGTAATTCTCACCGCCTCCTGGCGCAACATCTACCCGAAGGCTATTCCAGCGTTGGTGTGCAGGTAAACGTGCGCCACCTGGCGCCCACACCAGTAGGAAATTCCGTGCGGGTGCACACCCAGATCACAGAAATTGACGGCTTGCGCATCACCTTTGCTGTGCAGGCTTGGGACGAAGGAGAAAAAATCGGTGATGGTATCCACCAGCGCTATGTGATTGAAGAGGCACGCTTCTTAAAGCGGGCGGAATCTAAGAGGCACGTAACCTCAATATAAATCAACCTCACCTTACCGAAACAGGGAAAAAGAAGAGATGACCAACATATTTCTAACAGGCGGAGCAGGCTACATCGGTTCGGCCACCGCACAGAGGTTAATCGAGCTAGGCCATACCGTCACGGTTTTTGATTCTCTCATCAAAGGTCATCTGGCTGCCGTACCGGAAGGGGCGCATTTTATACAGGCAGACTTGAAGGACCGGGTTGCCCTCAGAACAGCGCTCAACAGCCAGGCGTTCGATGCCATCTTGCACTTCGCGGCCTTTATAGAGGTCGACGAAAGCATGAAAGATCCCGGCAAATATTTTCAAAACAACTTGAGCAACTCGCTGCAGTTGATCGAACTGGGAGTCCAAGCTGGAATTCAAGGTTTCTTGCTGTCCTCCACCGCGGCGGTGTACGCTTCCAGCGACGAACCGCTCAGGGAAGATTCTGCTTTGATTCCCAACAATGTCTATGGGCAGACCAAATTGATGGTAGAGCAAACCCTGGAATGCTACCGGATAACTCGTGGTTTACATTACGGCGCGCTGCGCTACTTCAATGCAGCCGGTGCTCTACCGCAGCGAGGCGAGGCCCACCAGCCCGAAACACATTTGATCCCCCTGGTTTTGCAGGTGGCTTTAGGCCAGCGAGAAGCCATTAATATCTACGGGGATGATTACCCCACCCCAGATGGCACTTGCATCCGCGATTATATCCATATCGCCGACCTGGTTTCTGCTCACCTTTTAACGTTGAAAGCCCTGACTGAAAATGATCGCATGATCTACAACCTGGGAAACGGCGCTGGTTATTCGGTTCTGGAAGTCATCCAGGCCGCCCGCCAGGTTACAGGCCACCCCATCCCGGCCATTTCGGCGCCCCGCCGTCCTGGTGATGCCCCGCGTTTGATTGCCTCTTCAGAACGGATCAAAAGAGATTTGGGTTGGCAACCAGAGACTCCCGCCTTGCCGGATATGGTTGCTAGCGCCTGGGAATGGCACCGCACTCACCCAAATGGCTACGAAACCCAGGACGGCTGAGGGGTTTGGCCTCAGAACAACTTAGTCACGCCTTGTGACGGTTATACCTTTCAAGCAAAACAAGGCAGTAAAGATGGCAGTTTAGTGTTCCCCTTACCCCGCATCTGCCAGCAAGCCTAATTCTTCCTTCTCGTCAACCGTCCCGCGAAAATCCCCAAAGCGACTCCGCCCAATAAAAGCAAAGCTCCCAATATGCCGAGTAGCGAGGATCTCCCGGTTCCCTGGGATGTGGGGGCCTGGGCCAGAGTCTCGGTATTGGCCTGCGCCCCAAAGTCCAGATAGGTCTCAGAGCCAGATTCCAGCTTCAAGGCATAATTCATGACTGTAGTTGGGTTATAACCATCCGGCACTGCCACAGTGATGTTGTAATCTCCTTCAGGCAAGTCTTCAAAACAATACGGGTCCAACCCGGCTTCGGTTGTCTTTGTGAGAGAAACTTCTCCAGATCGGTCGTTCACGCTGATAGCTCCACCGGGGATGGAGATTTCATCTTCCTGGCGAAGGGAATCGCCATTGCTATCATCATAGACCAAAACGCACAGCGTGCCTGAACCGGGTTGGGCCGAGACGGTCGGCAATTGTGATGGGGGTGTAGCAGTAGGCCCAGGAGTTTGAGTGACTTCTGCGGGCCCGCCTAAACCAAGCAGAATCTCCTGACCGGGTATGGGTATAGTTTCGCTGGTGGCGTTATTCAAGGCCAGCAACTCGTTCAAATCCAGGTTGTAAATTGCAGCAATGCGCCACCAGGAATCACCGGGTTGCACGATGTAGATAATCCGTCCATCAGGTCTTGGCGTGGGCGTGGGGAAAGGCGTGAACTGCAACTGAGGGGCAGCCAACGCCCTGGCATTAAGACCCAGCAAAATCAAGATCATGAAGACGGTGCTGATTAGAATACGCTTCGTAATGGGTCTGCTCATGATGCTCTGATTATACTGGTATTAGAAAAAAGGCATAAGAGCTGGGGTAATCCAGCCTTATTATGGACCGGCCACATTTTGTTGCCAATTAACCGACACTCTGGTTCCTCTTCCAGGTGTGGAGCTAACTTCGAATTGGGCGCCAATAAGGGCGGCGCGCTCGTGCATACCGACCAGTCCATAATGCCTGTTTGCCAACAGTTGGTTCAGATCCAGATGCTCGCCAGTTGGGAATCCCCCACCATCATCTTCCACAACCAGGTGTACTTGATTTTGTTCGAGATCTCCATATATACGGATGTTCTTTGAGTGCCCGTGACGCAGGGCGTTCTCACAAGCCTGTTGGACGATCCGGAACACGTGTTGCTCCAATTTCGGGTCATACCGCAGGGCTGCTGGAGGTACGTCCAGATGAACTTCAGTATCACCTAGCTTACGGTCGTGTAGCTGATCTACCAGCTCCTCCAGGGCTGGTCGCAGACCATACGCTAACATGGTAGGTCGCAGGTCGTTGATCACGCCCCTAAGATAAGAGGTAATCAACTGGTAGCTTTCCTGAAATCCAGGAGCAGGGCGGAGATGATCCGTACGCATGGCCAGGGCAGCCAGCTGATTGAGCACTTCATCATGTAGGCCAAGAGCTAAGCTGGCACGTTCCTTTTCCTGCCGTTCGATATCGGCTTGATAGAGGGCATGCAAGCGCTCTGCATGCTTGATATTGACCAAGGCGATGGCAGTCTGGTTGGCGATAGCTTTCAGGATGGAGATTTCTGACGGGTCGTATAAGTCATCTGGGTCTCGATTTCCTAACAACCAGAGACCAATCATCTCCTCACCAATCTCCAGAGGCAGAACGATCCGGATCCAAAGAAAAGGATTTGCTTCTTCTTCCACGGTTGGAAAAGGTCGATACCCTCCGGAATCTGTCAACAATTGAGGGAGATCCTGAACGCCAGGTATACGTTCCTTGTTTACGCCGGCAGCATAGAGGATGGTTGCGGTTTTGCCGCCCTCAAGATGTATCAAAGCAGATTGTCGAATGAACAGGCTGGGGAGGATCTCACCCCTGAGCAGGTGGATGAGGCTAGGTACGTCCAAGCTGGTGGTGATTCTGGTGGCGTAGGTCTCTAACAGGTGGGCGGGAGGCAGCGGTATACCCAGTAAGCGATGCTCGACGAAGCGCTGGAAAGGTGCCAGACCGACGGCGGTGAGAATTCCTGCGCAAAGAGCAGCTGCCAAGCCTATGATGGTGGCTTCCCTCGGAAAATCGAGCCAGACATCGGCCAGAAGGATCAAGCCGGCAAATACCGCTCCACCAAGGATGAGGAATAGATAGTAGGAGATCATTCGATTAGCCCTCAATTCCAATTGGTCCGGTTGGAGTGCACGCGCTTGAGTTGATTCCGCCAGGGATGAGAGAGCCAGAAAGGGAAGAAAGCTGGACGTGGCGATGATCCCGCCCAACAGGATGCTGGCAAAACCGATTGCAAGAGTAGATTGTTCCAGGTTAAACCTGGAATTGAGAACTGAGTAAAGTGGTAAGAACAGGGTGCCAGCCAAGATGGTGATTAGGAATAAGATGACCAGACGCTTGGCGCGACGCTCCAGCCCCCTTTGCTGGCTGCGATAGACGGCGTAGAAATATGCTCCAGGGATAGCGGGTAGCGCCAGAAAAGAGCCGCCTTGGACAAACCTGGAAGGTATAATTCCTGATAGGAAGGCAATATTCACGCCAAGAAGTGGCAAGAGGGCCAATCCCACCCCAATTACCGGGATGAGCAGATCCCGGCGGTATTCTGGTTGCAGGATGAAATGGAGGCACAGGAGAATAACACTACCAGCCAAAGCCAGTAATCCCCCCCAATAGAAGGTTTGCGAGGAGGTCACTTGAAACCATTCAGCCACAGCCATAGCGCTTGCCCCTATGTAAAGCACTACCCATACAATCAACGGCAATTTCGCCAGGGGTTTGATAATAATCCAATGGAAGTGCAAATACACCGGCAGGCAAATCCATATCGCTGCCCGCATCAGGATAGCACTTTCATCTATATGCCAATGGGATGGACCTGAGCCTGATGCTAACCATAAAGCTGTTAAGTAACAAAGGGCAATCAGAAGCAACCAGAGTGTATCCTTGGGACGGATAAAAAGCAAAGCAGCAGTTCCGGCGAGCCAGAAGACATAAGGCATCCACCATAGGCTGTTGAGACGTTCAAGCATCTCTCTGGTCGTGGGGCCTGGAAACTTCCAATCGAGAGACAGAATATGGCCATCCCTTTCGACGATCAACGGAACAACCTGACCTGGTACCACACCATCAAATAGCCTCAGCCGTAAGTCATGCAGAAAATCATCCCAGGTTACCGGTCCAACCTTGACCAATTGGTCGCCAATTTGAAGAGCAACCTGGCCAGGTTCCGAATAGTAGACACCTAATATTTTCCCATTTGAAAATTCAAAACCTGCGTAAGGGATTCTACTAAATAGGTCATAGGTGAAAGTAGCGAGTAAGGCAAATACGACCCAAGGGAGGACCAGTTCAAAGTAGCGCCAGCGACGGGATGCGAGTCTCACTTCTCTTTATCCTTGGTTCATTAAAACTTATTTCCGGTCATTCAACATTGGAAAGGAGGCAAATCTATTATAAACCTTACATAAGACAAAATCAGGTGGTATTCTAAATTTCTGTCAAAAACGATACTTCTCATAAGGAAAGGAGGTGCCAACTATGATAACGATGCAGCTGTTTCATGATTCGCTTTTCAAAGAGACGAACACTGCGGATACCTACTTACAATGCTTAGCTGAATTGGCTCAGGCAAGCCTGGACCAGCTGGATGCTCTCAGGAGTGATCTGGCCTGGTTTACATGGGAGGCCGTGGCTGAGTAGAGCACCGGGTAAAAATTAACCTGTAGACTCAAACTGGCCGGGGTAACCTGGCCAGTTTGACCGGCAGGGAGGCGATATGGATATTTACTCACAAACCGTTGATTGTTTAATGGGGGTGCCTATCGTCAATCTCTGGCCCGAAATGCAATCGATAATCAAACGAAATGCATCAAAAAAGCCAAGCGAATGGAGGTTGCCCGTTCTGGGTTGCGAAGCGGTCGGAGGTCAGCTCGAACAAGCCACACCCGCGGTCGCTGCCATCGCCTGCATGCAGGTCAGCATAGTTTTGATTGACGATATGCTCGATGATGATCCTCGTGGTATTCACCATCGACTGGGCATGCCAGGAGCAGCTAATCTGGCGGTCGCATTCCAGGCAGCTGGTTTAGAGGTGATTGCGAATTGTAAGGTTCAGGAGAAAGTGAAGATGGCTGTCCTCGAGAATCTTAATCGCATGATGATGACAACTGCTCTTGGCCAGCACCTGGATGTTCAAAACCCACCTGACGAGATGGCTTATTGGAAACTTGTCCGAACCAAGAGCTCTCCATTTTTCGGAACGGCTTTGCTTATTGGGGCTCTTATGGGGAATGGCTCAGATGAAACCGCAGCCTTCTTAAATCAATTTGGGGAATTGTATGGGGAAATGATTCAGATCTATGATGACCTACACGATACCATGACCGTACCCGCCAACCCAGATTGGATTCTTGGTCGTTCATCATTGCCAATTTTGTACGCACAGGTGGTGAACCACAAAGATAAAGCAAGGTTTCTGAAGTTGCACCAGGAAATAGCTGATCCGGCTGCTTTGAAAGAAGCCCAAACCATACTCGTTCGATGTGGGGCGATAAGCTATTGTGTTGACCAAATATTGCAGAGGCATCAAGCCGCGAGAAAAATCCTGGACGCCATGACAATACAGGATAAAGGAAAGCTCGAGGACTTACTCGACGGTATTATTAAGCCGGTTAAAAGTCTATTCAATACTTTAGACCTGCAAATGCCGCAATCCCTGCTATCGTTGCCCAATCAACCTGGCTAAATCTCTAAGGGCGGTTCCAGGGGGGTGATTAAGCCCAGTTTACTCACTTTCGCAATCGCAGCTGTTCGATTGTGCACGTTTAAACTTAAGTAGGCGCCAGAAAGAAGATTGCGTAGGGTTGAATGTGCCCCACCCAACTTTTCGGCCAGCTCATCGGTGGTCGCGTCCGGATATGCCGCGCACCAGGATAGAGCTTGCAGTTGCCGGGGAGTTAACACCGATTCCCCAGACATTTGTGCCAGTAAGTGATGATGCACCTGTTTGCTGAAATGAATGCCCCCCTTAGCAACTGAGCGGATTACACTCGCCAATTCTTGAATGACAGCCTGATCATCTTTGAGAATGTAACCGCTGGCGCCTGCTTCTATAACGGCCTTGACCAGCCTTCGCGGGTTATGCATAGAGATGACCAGGATAGACATATGCGGATATAATTGCAGCCATTTCGGAATGGCATGCGGGATTGGATAGGGGTTGGGATTTTCTTTTGAGGTGGGAACAGACACGTCGAGTATTAGCACGTCTGGTTTGAACCGAGCCAGCATCGGTTATAAATCTTCAGCATAGGTGGCTTGTGCGACAATTTCAATATCCGCGGCATCACCCAGGCGATACAGGTAGCCATTGATGATGCTCTGGTGATCATCTAAAATCGCTACATGGATTTCTTTAACTCTCGCCAAATCATCTACCTCTTCCCAGGTTGCAGGTTGGAAATAACATTGCAGATTTCTTCTTCGAATACAAGTATCCCGGGTAAAACAGTACAAATGTCTATTATATTCTACGTCTTGCCTATTCACTTGATATCATTAATCCTGTATAGTAATTATAGGTTGCAACAGGATACCAAGATAAAAGAAAGGGCTCCTGGTGAAATTTGCCTGCCCACCCTGAACAAGCGTATAAAAGTGGGTTGCAGCGATTACGCTTGGTCATCAACCGAATAATGAGATCTGCATTGTGAGCGCGAAGGGGGTCCGCTCACAATTTTTTTATACGCAATCGCCCGATGTGAGCGCCGCTAACTACTGAAGCAGGTGATAGCCCTACAAAGCCACGGTATGCAAACCGCATGTCACCTTTTATCGGTTGTCGAAGGATGGCAGGTACGCCAGAGACTTTCCATTATTTACTTTCCCTTGGCTGCTGTCTATGCCTGTATCTATGACAGTCTGACCACCATTGAGAACCTCGAATATCCCGCTTTCGGGTGGGCTAGCTGGAATAGCCAGATTTACGGCGGCGCAGCTCATCTGCCCCTCGAAATGTGTCACAGACCAGGGGCTCGGCCTGGGGAGTTTAAAAGTGCCCACGCTGGGAGGGACCTCATCTGGTAAGGGAAAATCTACCAAATCTTCGTCAGGGTTAGCAAATGGATTGCGACCGCCCGCTTGATCGCCCTCGTCTGGCGTTGACCCGTAAATAGTGATACACCACAGCTCACCCAGTACCCGCTACAACTAATGCGTTTCCCCATCTGCCGACATAGTTCCTGGACTCTGATGTAGGCTTTTATCACTTCATGACTCTATGATCTGGGTCCTATCCTACTACCCATGCCGAGGGTTAGTTGCAATGCAAGTTATTTGTGAGCGCAGTCTGGGGAGGCCATAAGGGCCTCAACTGCAAGCGGAGCGGACAACCTATGGTATATGCCTGGGGTGGAAGGGATTGTGCAGCGCGAGTAATTCTGGCATCGACTACCTGACTTTCGATACATTTCTCTGGGGGAAAGTCAAGGAATCCAGCTAATACTTTTCGTTCATCAAACCACCTCCTTACGATAGGGTATAAAACCCTTCCAGGGTTTGGGCCAAAATAGCTCCTCAGGCTCGTGTGATTCTTCTACCCATGTGCTATTCTATTTACGCCTTCGAAAACGTGTAGGGGAGGTCAAATATGTATGCAGATGAAATCTACCAGCAAGAGAAAGGGAGATTTCGTCTTTCTGACCATCCCCGCGGCACGGGCAAATAATGGTGTCCAAGCCGGGGTGGTCACGGATGTGGGCGGTCCCCTCAGCCACGGTTCGATCGTGGCTCGCGAATACGGCATCCCGGCTGTGCTGGGTACTGGGATAGCAACTAAACGCATCCACAGTGGGCAGTTGATCAGGGTGGATGGTATTGCCGGCGTGGTTACTTTGGTGGAAGATGAGCTAACGCCCTCTGAAAATTAGATGCACAGATATAACCAGCAAGAGGTTTGAAATGAAAAGAAACGGGAATTTTAAAATCGAGATCCTTTCGTTGATCATATCCTTCAGCCTACTATTGGGGTTGGTGGGGTGCACTCAGGAGCGGGCTGTACCCGTCTCACCCACCGTAACTCCCGAAATCGCGCCAACCGTCACATCTACTGTAATTCTTACAAACGCGCCAACCCTCTCACCTGAAAAGCTGGGCGAATATCAGGAAGTTTTCGAGATCGTCTGGCAGACGGTCAACCAGAGGTATTTTGACCCAGACTTCAACGGCGTGGATTGGGAAGCAATGTATGAAGAGTATCTGCCCAAGATCAGCGCGGCGGGAGACGATGAGGAGTTTTACATATTGTTGAACAAGATGTGTTTCGAGTTGGGTGTCTCCCACATCGCTGTGGTTCCTCCGGATTCCAATGCGCTGGAGCCGGTTCTTTCTGCTTCGGGGAGTGTGGGAATCGACCTCCGTTTGATTGATGATCAGGCAGTAATCACCGCTATCGAGGCGGGATCTCCGGCTGATCAGGCCGGTTTGCGTCCAGGCTATGTCATCCTGAGCCTTGATGATATCTCCCTAGAAAATGGGGAAGAACTGGTCAAACTCCAGGTGCCCCCTTTCAACGAACGCCGGATGCGTGGTCAGGTGCTTTATGCAATTCTCACAAAACTCTATGGGGAACCCGGTCGAGAGATCTCGATCTCCTATCTGGATGAGCGCAACCAGAATCACGCGGTCACTCTGGTGATTGAAGAGCGCGCAGGGCAACCTTTTACCGCAGAAGGTTTGCCACCCATGTATGTTGGATTCGAGGCCAGGCGTCTGGAAGGGCGCATTGCTTACATCCGCTTTGATGGTTTCCTGCCTCCGATCCTGGAGGATGTGTTGAGCGCCATTCAGGAGATGCGGGATGCGCCCGGGATGATCATCGATATCCGCGGCAACCCGGGTGGGTTTTATCCAGTGCGTAAGGCGATCACCAGCCAGTTCTTCCAGGAACGCACTTTGCTGTGGCGATTCATAACCAGACCAGGCCTGGAGATGCCGGGTTTTGAACACGAAGGCTATACCGATCCCCCCACCGAGCCTTATTTCGGGCCGGTGGTGGTCCTGGTAGATGTGCTGAGCGGATCATCGAGTGAGGAGTTCGCTGGCGCCATGAGTGCCAATCAACGGGCAACCATTGTTGGAGAACGCACACCCGGATCGGACCTGGTAGCAGACATCCTAATATTACCCAATGGGGCAACCTTTCTGTACCCGATCGCTCAAACGCAAACCTCCGATGGCACCGTTCTAGAAGATCGCGGGATCATTCCGGATATTCAGGTGGCTCTGGACCGCAACGCGTTGCTCCAGGGGATCGATTCTCAGCTTGAGGCTGCGGTTCGATATCTTGAAAGGGAAGTGATTACAGATGGCAACTAGAAAGAACCCATACTCATTGCCCATAGCCTCAACCTGGGAAAAGAAGAAATAACCGCTGGTTGAAGGGAAAAAACATGAACACGCAAAATCAAATTCTCTTCCCCATTCTAACCTTGTGCCATCTGGGCAGCACAATATCCCTCACCATGGCCCTGATCTCTCCTCCGGCACCGCTGGCTGCCAACCCACTGGCGTGGTGTATATCTATTCCTATCACCAGTTCGACAAGCCAGTGGTCTTGAATGTGGCAGAAGAAATCGCCAAAGCTCCCCCGCCAGGACCGATGAGCAAGCTGTTCCCGGAAGAAGTGCGCCAGGAGGCGGCATGCCGCTACCAGCGAGCCTTGTCAAACCAGGATCGCTGTTCTCAGGTTGGAAAAGCCTGGGTCGGTTCGGTGCTTGCCAGCCTGGTATTGCTGATCCTGTTCTCGATCAGAAATCCAAGGGGATGGATCTTTTGGCTGCCGGTTATGATCATTCTGGGACCGCTGGGGATGCTGGTCTGGCTGATCGCGGAGCACAAGCAGAAAGCAAGCTCCTGTCAAGCTGCCCTGATTGAAGCAACTGGGCATATCCCCCCCATCGCGGTGGCCTATATGGTGATACTGGCTGTGTTTATCCTGGTTCCTCAAGCACAATCCAGCGGGCCTCTACAGATCCTGTTCATCTTCGTCTTGCCGTTGTTGTTGGGATGGCTGTTCATCCAGGCATCGTCTGCAGCGCGGTCAATGAAATCGTTTGCTTCCACCGCTGGACTCGATCCGGTCTATCCGCTGGCTGTAGGGGCAGCTTGGTGTAGGGGCGGGTCTGGCGGGTCTGGCAATAGGCAGTCGAAAAGCGCTTCTGAGATTCAGTTTGTTTCCTCAACTTCTACAGAGTGAAAAACCTCCTGGATTGGCTTATAAGTTGCTTCGATAAAACGAGCCATGATGCCAGAGTAACGCTCGGGGTCTCGAGCCTCGCCGTTCACCCGCCCTCGCAGCGCCAGGCAGGCGATCACGTCCGACATGACCTCCCTGGCGATCCGTGGCGGGGTCACCATCAGGTACAGGCGGCTGGTAAGCACATCTGGAAGAGTTTCCATAGCCCCAATTTAGCGCAAGGGAATACCCCGCACAATCCCACATTAGGGGATTTTGGGTGTATTTTTCGGGGTAACCCAGAAGGTGTACCAGGTATGGGGGTCCAAATGGGTTCCAGGTGGATAGATGCGTACGCCTCTGATTTGCACAGTGGTTTTTGTATTGAGAGCGATCGATGATCTCTGTCTGTCGCCTGGTGCATTCCCCCTCTTGGATTGGTACAGACCCCAATCCCACTGGTTTATAATCACTGGTCTGAGGGTTTACACCTTTTGTAAACCGGGGTAGCAACTTAATTGGGTGCACCGCGGGCGTATAAGTACGACCCTATCAGGAAACCTTGACCAGATATTCGCTCGATTTGTGGAGCAATCGTTTGTGTCGCTCGGGTGAAATCGAACTGATGCTGCCTATAATATGCCACCGCGATTTATCTTTATTCAATAACACCAAAGCACGGTATACTGAGAGCCGTTGGGCGGGGCTTCCCATGCAATGAAACCCATCGCAAAGCCTATAATCTTAAGTCCGTTCGGAGTAGATTGGAAGAAAAGTGGATACAGGTGTACTGATTGGATTTTATGCAAAACAAGATGAAGCTCGGGCAGCCCTGAGGGAGCTATACCGACGCGGCTATCGCCGGGTTGCATTGGTGAGCAAGTCCGCAGATGGAATGCTACATATGTATGACCCCTTCCTCTGGCGGCGTGCTCTGGGAATAATAATTGCAGCGCTCGTGGTTGGAGGCCTGGTTGGCGTCGCATACCACATTCTTCAAATGCCAGAGTCGTTTCCGCGCGCAAGCGTTACAGGTGTGATACTTGTTTTCATCAGTGGTATGATCGGCGCTTTTATCGCTGGTGTATGCATACGACGGTCGAAGTACGGCGTCGAACGAAAATTTATTGCCGATCATTCCCGAACGTTGGTCTCCGAAGAGACCGTACTTATCCTGCAAACACCCATAGCAAGATTACGGTTTCCGGTAAAAATCCTGCGAGAGGGTGGCGAGATTTCACCCGCCATCTTTCTATTGCACCCGAAGCGTGATATTTCAACGAACGGTTTGCGAAAGGCAGTTGCGCTGCTTTCCTTAGCGCAAATCCAGGAGCACGCCCAACACCTGGCAACGGAGCACCAGATCGAACAGAAGCCGCAGCGCAATACCGATCTTCTCAAGCAGCTCGAAAACGCCCGCGAGTGGGTACACCAGGCATGTGCGGATCTCTCCGAAACGAGTCGACTGGAAAAAAGCACGCCCCCAATCGCTGAATGGATCCTTGATAACGAGTACATCATCGAGAGCAATGTCCGGGATGTCCAGCTAAACCTTCCCCTGCGCTTCTACCGGGAGCTACCGGTGCTCGCCAATGAGCCCTGCAAGGGCTTGCCGCGCGTCTTTGGCATAGCCCAGGAACTCGTGTCTCATATCGACTTACGTCTGGATCAGGA
>Ga0315551_10000683_pt1 | contig 27061 bp, 28 predicted proteins | sample SalMarSW160290MG_FD_203678 | JGI IMG/M metagenome (GOLD analysis project Ga0315551, IMG submission 203678) | Salt marsh sediment microbial communities from the Plum Island Ecosystem LTER, Massachusetts, United States - Salt Marsh Sediment SW1602-90 ...
AAATTTGATTTCTTGTGTAAACTTTTCCATAGAGCATATTCTCCTTTTATCTTTTGCCAAATTGATAATATTTTACAGGAGGATATGCTCCTTTTCTATGTCAATCCACAACTTTTGATTATATCTCGTATGGAATTTATTTTACCTTTGAGGCAGACAACGGCAAGGAATATACCACCCACTGGGATACAGGATGCCATATATTTGAAGAGTACCTAAAGTCCAAGTGTATTGAGCACAGATATACCAAAGTACGCTATCCCTGGACTAACGGGTTTGTGGAGAGATTCCAGAGGACCATCCTTGAGGAATTCTATCAGCCGGCTCTACTTAAGAAAACTTATCATAGTCTGGAAGAGCTTCAATATGATCTGGACCAGTTTCTATATTTTTATAATTTTCAAAGAACGCACCAAGGCTATAGAACAAAAGGTTCTAAACCCTGTGATCTTTTATATAAATTAGGTGCTTTTTTATCCATTTTACCTTAAAATAATACTTAATATTTTATGCTTGGAGGAAGTTAAACTGTAAGCACCAAGCTTAGATAGTACATTTTATTATAAAGTAATATTACCCTAGTATAATTATTTATAGTATAGTGAACTTAGAAATAGTTAGTTAGAAATAGCCAGTCTTGTTGAAAATAAAGGAAAAAATATTATAATATAGGAATCTTACTTGGTATGTATAAATATTAAAAGAGGTTAACATGGATTCAAAGTCAGCCAGAAAAATAAAAAATCTTAGTGACCTTGCAAAAATAATATCAAATTTAAAAAAAACTAATAAAAAGATCGTTCATTGCCATGGTGTTTTTGATCTTGTACATTTAGGTCATATACGACATTTCAATCTGGCTAAAGAAGAGGGGGATATTCTTGTAGTTACTCTTACCAGGGATAAATATGTGAAAAGAGGACCAGGACGTCCAATATTTAATGAAAATCTAAGAGCTGAAATGCTGGCATCCATATCGATTATTGATTATGTAGCAATAGTCGATTCTCCTACTGCTGTTGAAGCAATAAAAATATTCAAACCTGATTTTTACGTTAAAGGTTCTGAATATAAAGATAAAACAAAAGATTTTACGGGGATGATTGGTGACGAGGAAGAAGCAGTAAATTCTATAGGCGGAAAACTAATTTTTACCGATGATATAACTTTCAGCTCTTCCAGCCTTATAAATAATTTTTTAGATGTATATCCACCCGAGATCTTAAGTTATCTTAAAGTTATAAGTGAAAAATATACAATTGATGATATATCTGGAAAATTAAATTCATTAAGAAAATTAAAGGTAATAGTAATAGGGGACTCAATAATTGATCAGTATCATTATTGTACCCCCATGGGAAAGTCATCGAAGGAACATCTTGTTGCAAATTTATACGATTCTGAAGAAACTTTTGCAGGAGGTAGCCTCGCTACAGCAAATAATATCGCTAATATCTGCCATAAAGTTGACCTGCTTACAGTTCTTGGCAGTAAAAATTCATACAAAGATTTTATTTCAGAAAAATTAAATTCTAATATTAATCCTATTTATTTTAACTGGCCCGATGGAGAAACTGTTGTAAAAAGAAGATTTATAAGTAAAGCTATAAATACAAAATTATTTGAGATATGTTATTTAAAAAAGGCAGATATACCTAAGAGTGTAGAAAAAAAGATACTAGATCAGTTAGATAAAACCATAAAAAATTATGATCTGGTTGTTGTTAATGATTATGGGCATGGATTGTTAACTGAAAACATAATTAAACTAATATGTGAAAAATCTAATTATCTTGCTTTAAATGTGCAGACAAATAGTGCCAATCTGGGATTTAATATGGTTACAAAATATCCTAAGGCAAATTTTGTGTGTATCGATGATTTAGAACTTCGGCTTGCAACCCATGATAGGGTTAGCGATCTTAAAATACTGGAAAAGAAAATATTAGAGCTTTTAAATTGCAAGCATATAATTTCTACAAGAGGGTCGTCAGGTTCTTTAGGGTATTCAACAAAGGAAGGATTTCACGAAAGCCCTACTTTTTCATATAAAGTAGTTGATGCTATAGGGGCTGGTGATGCTTTTTTTTCTTACGTATCACCTTGCATTGCTAGTGGATTTGATTTAGATTTGGCATCTTTTATAGGCAATGCAGTAGGAACTCTTGCTACACAGATCATATGTAATAGAGAACCGGTAAGATATACTGATTTAATGAAATTTATTACAAGGTTATTAAAATGAAAGAAATAGTAAATAGATATTTCAAAGAAATAGTAAAAAATTTATCTGGCATTGCTGCTACTGATTCTGAAAATAAGAAAAGTGATTTCAATCAGGCAATTGTAGATGCAATTGATTTGATTAATAAATGTTCAGTTTCAGGTAAAAAAATTATGTTTATCGGGAATGGGGCAAGTGCTGCTATTTCAAGCCATATGGCAACTGATTTTTGGAAGAACGGTGCAGTAAAGGCTATTGCTTTTAATGACAGCTCTCTTTTGACTTGCATTAGCAATGATTATGGCTATCAATATGTTTTTGAAAAACCAATAGAAATATTTGCTGAAAAAGGAGATATTTTAATTGCCATAAGCAGTTCAGGCAGATCTGAAAATATTATAAAAGGGGCTAAGATGGCTCTTTATAAGGGTTGTAAACTGATAACATTATCAGGATTTGAAGAGAATAACGCACTTCGTTCATTAGGCCATATTAATTTTTATGTTCCAAGTTCATTATATGGTCCAGTTGAAATTATTCATCAGGCAATTTGTCATAGCATAATTGATCTTATTGTCGAAACAAAAAAGTTAAATTAGGAGTTTTATGTCGGAAAAATTTGCAGTAATTGGTAGCAATTCTTTTTCAGGATCAAATTTTATTGATTATCTTTTAAATAATGATATTGAAGTTACAGGAATAAGCAGGTCTGCTGAACCTAACACTGTTTTTCTTCCTTATAAAGAAAATGTTAATATTTCTTTATTTAAGTTCTACCAATTAGATTTAAATAAGGATTTAGAAAAAATAGTTAATTTAATAAAGGAAACAAAACCGGATTATGTAGTAAATTTTGCTGCTCAAGGGATGGTTGCAGAAAGCTGGCAACAACCTGAACACTGGTTTCAGACAAACACTCTTTCTAGTGTAATGCTTCATGATCAACTTAGAAAATGTACCTTCTTAAAGAAGTATGTTCATGTTTCTACCCCTGAAGTTTATGGAAGTTGCGAAGGTCTGGTTAAAGAAAATATAATTTACAATCCAAGCACTCCCTATGCAGTTTCACGCGCAGCTGCTGACATGAGTCTCATGAGTTTTTATAAAAACTATGGATTTCCGGTTGTTTTTACAAGGTCAGCAAATGTATTTGGGCCTGCTCAACAACTTTACAGGATAATTCCGAGAACCATTCTTTTTTTTCTTTTAAAGAAAAAACTCCAGTTGCATGGCGGTGGTCATTCAGTGAGATCTTTTATTCATATTAAAGATGTTGCTGATGGGACTTTGAAAACAGCAAGACTGGCATATCCACCCGAAATATTTCATTTTGCAACATCAAAAAATATATCCATCAGATCTCTTGTTGAAATAATTGCCAAACAACTAAATATATCATTTGAAGATTATGTGGAAATTGTTAATGAAAGACCGGGAAAAGATACGGCATATTTATTAGATAATGCAAAGGCAAAAGAGATTTTAGGTTGGTGCGATAAGATAACTCTTGAGCAAGGTATAGAAGAAACTATAAGATGGATAAGGGATAACCTTGAAATACTGAAAAAACAAAACTTTGATTATATTCATAAAGTATAAGGAGAATTGAAATGCATATTTTGCTGACCGGAGGTTGCGGATATATTGGAACACTTCTTACTGCCAGACTTTTAGAAGAAGGGCATAGAGTTACAGTTGTTGATATTTTGTGGTTTGGTAATTACTTACCGAAAAATAAAAATCTTACAGTAATAAAGCAAGACATAAGGAATATTTCTAATATTCCGATAGATGGTGTAGATACGGTAATTCATCTGGCAAATGTAGCAAATGATCCTTGCGGAGAATTAAACTCGAAACTGGTGTGGGAGGTCAATGTTCTTGCAAATATGCAATTAGTAGAAAAAGCAATTCAAAATAAAGTTAAACTGTTTATTTATGCAAGTTCAGGAAGCGTATATGGAGTAAAAGAGGAAGCGGAAGTCACGGAAGATTTATCATTAGTTCCAATTTCAGATTACAATAAAACAAAAATGATAAGCGAGCGGGTTCTTTTAAGTTATAAAGATTTAATAAATATTCTTTGCGTACGGCCTGCTACAGTCTGTGGGTATTCTCCAAGAATGAGGCTTGATCTTTCAGTTAACATGTTAACATTTCAGGCTTTGAGCAGGAAAAAAATCACAGTTTTTGGTGGAAATCAGACAAGGCCTAATATCCACATTAAAGATATGATTGAGGTATATATGCATTTTTTAAAAAAGGGAGAAGAACTGGAAGGCATATATAATGCAGGATTTGAAAATATATCAATAATGGATATTGCAGAAGAAGTTGCGAAAATTGTTCCTGCGAAAATAATTATTACTAAATCCAATGATCCGCGCTCATATCGATTAAGCTCTAATAAACTCCTTGCAACAGGATTTGTCCCAAAGTACTCTGTTTTAGATGGGATAAAAGACGTTATTAAAGCATATAGTGACGGTAAAATTAAAGGTGAAGATAATTGTTACAATATAAAAACAATGGAAAAGCTTAAAAACTTGTGCTAAAGGAGAAAATAGTAATGGGGCATTTGTATTGATTTTTGGATAAATGCTCCATTATAGACTTCAGAAGAAATTAATAAGGCAATAAAAGAATGGTTTAAGTATTTAAAATGAAAAAAATAATTATAACTGGTGCGAGTGGTATTGTAGGTTCAAATTTAGTAAAAAATATCAAAAAAAGAAAAGAATATGAATTAATCTGCTTATTTAATGAAAACAATATTAATATTAATTCCTGTATAAATATCAAAGCAGACATTACAAAGACAGAAGAAGTTATGGAACTTTTAAAATTAAAACCTGATTTTATTATCCATTGTGCAGCACTAACAAATATTAGTTTTTGTGAGAATAATCAGGCTCTTGCATATGATGTAAATGTAAATGGTGCAAAAAACATAGTTGAACTTGCAAAAAAGGCAGGAGCTAAACTCATATATATATCAACTGATGCAGTATTCGATGGAACCAAAGGCAATTACAATGAAGAAGACCCTCCAAACCCAATAAATGTTTACGGCAAGACAAAACATGAAGGTGAGAAGATTTGCCAAAAAAATCTTAAAAACTCTATTATTGCAAGAATTAGTGTTTTTGGTTTTAATTTGGATGAATACATAAGTGATAAAAAAAGAAGCTTCATAGAAAATATTGTGTATAGATTAAACAATCACCAGGAATTAACAGGATTTATCGATGCTAAAACTTCTATGATTTATGTTAAATACTTAGGAGATATATTACTTAGGATTTTTGAAATGGACCTTAATGGAATATTTCATATCGGAGGACTACTATCTCTTTCAAAGTATGAATTCATGATCAGGATTGCAGAGATATTTGGATTTGATAATTCACTTATAAAAAAGGGCTCAATCGAATCACTAAATAATAATGATCACATCAGAAGACCCAAGGATTGTTCGTTTGATATTACAAAATTTATAAATGCAATAAATTATAAAATTCCTGATTTGGATAATATGTTAAGAGAATTTAAAAAAGATTATTTTTTATATAATAACACCGAGGAGTAGATAGATATGGGTAAAAATATAAATATTATTACACTATTACACAAAAAGATAAAAAGAGATTATTTAGAGCGCATGATCAATGATAAAATAAACTGCATGAAAACAGCAAAAAAATATGATTTTGATTTTTGGGATGGCGATAGAAAATTTGGTTATGGCGGCTATAAGTATGATGGAAGATATGAGATAGTCGCAAAAAAACTAATTGAAGAATATAATCTTAAAAAAGATGCAAAAATACTTGATGTAGGTTGCGGTAAGGGTTTTCTATTATATGAATTTAAAAAATTGCTACCTGATTCTGAAGTAAGAGGTTTTGATATTTCACGATACGCTATTAAAAATTCAAAGGAAGAAATAAGGAGTGGATTATTTGTTTATAATGCAAAAGACAATTATCCATTTAAGGATAAGGAATTTGATCTAGTTTTTTCAATAACAACGCTTCACAATCTTAAAATATTTGATTTGAAAAATGCACTTAGTGAAATAGAAAGAGTGGGGGGAAATAAATACATAGTTGTTGAAAGTTATAGAAATGAACAAGAATTATTCAATTTAGAGTGCTGGGCTCTTACATGTCAATCATTTTTTTCAAAAGACGAATGGGAGTGGCTCTTTAATGAATTTAAATATACTGGAGATTATGAACTTATTTATTTTGAATAAAAACTATGCATAGCTTTTATAATACTGATTTTTTTAATACTTAAATTAAAATGGCAAATATATATACTAAAATGAAAGTGTTTCATTTCAAGGAGAAAGTTGATTCTCTTTTAGGAAATGAAAAAATTCTTGCACCTATTCATATAAGGATAAAGCCGACAAACATGTGCAACCACAGATGCAGATACTGTGCATATAGAAATGATGATCTGCAGCTTGGAAAAGACATGGTTATTAAGAATTTTATTCCAAAAAATAAGATGCTTGAAATCATTGATGATATTTCTGAAATGGGTGTAAAGGCTGTTACATTCTCCGGTGGTGGAGAGCCACTTTTTTATCCATATATTCTTGATGCTTTAAGAAAATTAAAGGATACAAAGATAAAATTTGCAATACTTACAAACGGCGGATTATTGAGCGGCGAGGTTGCAGAACTTTTAGCTAAGTACGCAAGCTGGGTCAGAATTTCAATGGATGGCTGGGATGACGATAGCTATATTAAATACAGAAGCGTAAAATCAGGTGAATACACTAAAATAATGAATAATATCTATAGTTTCAAAAAATTAAATGGAAAATGCATCTTAGGAGTAAGCATAATTGTTGACAAGGATAATGCAGACAATTTATATAAAATGATAACAAACCTGGAACAAGTAGGTGTTAGCAGCGTTAAAATTTCACCCTGTATTATAAGCAATAATGGGAATGAAAATAATGAATATCACAATTCTATTTTTAGTATTGTAAAAGAGCAGATAAAAAAAGCTAAAATAAATTATACAAATCTTGAGATATTTGATTCTTATCACAATCAGCTTGAATCATTTGAAAAAAATTACAGCTGGTGCCCTTATCTTCAGATACTTCCTGTTATTGGTGCTGACCTCAATATTTATCCATGCCAGGATAAGGCATATAATCTTGAAGAAGGCTTAATCGGCACAATTAAAGACAAGCGTTTTAAGGACTTTTGGTTTAATGACAAATCAAAGTTTTTTAAGATAAACCCGTCAAAAGTTTGCAATCATCACTGCGTAGCTAATGGCAAAAACAGACTGCTGCTTGAATATTTAGATGCAGATAAAGAGCATTTGGAGTTTGTATAAGATTTTAAGTTAATAAAATATATGGAGCTTGAATAAAAAATAATAACTAAAGAAACAGATGTTAGTGATAAAATACTAAAGCAAAGCAATAATTGAATGGAAATAAAAATGGAGTATCTTAAAAACACAGCAAAAAAAATCAGAAAAACAATACTTGAAATGGCTATTAACCATAATGATGGTCACATAGCACCTGCGTATTCCGCTGTAGAGATTCTTACCTGTCTATATGAAAATATTTTGGGTAAAGAAGATAAATTTATTTTAAGCAAAGGGCATGGCTGTCTTGTGCTATATGCAATTCTTGAACATAAAGGCTTTTATCCAAAGTATTCAGGCCATCCTGATATTGATGAAAAAAACGGAATTTTTTGCACAACCGGAAGTCTTGGTCATGGTCTTCCTATTGCAGCAGGAATGGCGCTTGCAAAAAAATATTTAAAAAAAAACGGTCATATTTTTGTTATGCTCGGAGACGGCGAGTGCCAGGAAGGAACAACATGGGAATCATTAAACCTTGCAAAGCACTTTAAGCTTGATAACCTTACAATAATTATAGATAATAATAAACTTCAGGCACTTGATTCTATAAAAAAAATAATTAGTGAAAATAATTTATATGAAAAATTTAAAGTATTTGGTTGTAATGCCTATGAAATAGATGGCCATGATTTTAATGATATTCTTAAGTTTTTATCAAGTTTGGCAATAATAAAAGATATGCCAAGAGTAGTTATTGCAAATACTGTCAAAGGAAAGGGACTGTCATTTATGGAGGGAAAGCCGGAATGGCATAGCAGAATACCTGAAGGCGAGCTGTTAAAAAAAGCATATGAGGAACTAAAATGAGAAAAGAATTTGGCAGGTTCATGGCAGATATTACTTCAAAAGATGAAAAGGTTGTTTTAGTAGTTGGTGATATAGGCTATATGGTATTTGATGAATTTATATCAAAATATCCGGAAAGGTTTTTTAATTTTGGCGTATGCGAGCAGAGCATGATTAGCGTGGCATCAGGCATGGCGCTTGAAGGATTAAAGCCCTATGTTTATACAATAACTCCTTTTTTAATCGAGCGTCCATTTGAGCAGATAAAGCTTGATATTGATGAGCAAAATTGCAATGTAAAGCTTGTGGGATATGCAGATTATCCAACCCAGGGTCCAACGCATGCTGAAATAAACGCAGAAGGCTTAATGAAGCTTTTTAAAAATATTAAATCATATTTTCCAAAGAACAAGAAAGAAGCAATAAATGCTTTTAATGAAGCTTATATGTCAGAAAAGCCATGCTTTATTAGTCTAAAGAGTGGTAAATAAGAAATTTCTAATTTTAAAAAAAGCATTTAAAAAGGATAGAAAATTTTTATAGAACGTTAGGAATAAACATCATAGGTTGAATAGGAGAAACAAGAGTGGTTGATGAATTTTTTGCGGATAAACATGGTGTTAAAATAAAATGTTTAATATGGAATAGTGTTTCTGCGGGTTTTATTATAAAATAAAGATTTTATTAACCAAGGGTGTTTATGGTACAAAAATGCTGTGTTTGTAATTCGGAAAATTTATATACAATTGGTAAATACGAAAATCTAAGCAGGGTTACGTCTGATTGTAAAAATTGGCCAAACGGTGGAAAACTATTAATTTGTAGAAATTGCAGTATTGTTCAGAAAGAGATTAATGCTCGATGGTATAGAGATGTTAAAAAAATATATGGACAATACGATATATATAGCCAATCTAATGGTTTAGAACAAAAAACCTATGATTATTCTTTGAACAGTTTATGTAGCAGGTCCGAAAAGGTACTTAGTTATGTCATAAAGAATATTTCTTTACCAGAATCAGGTTGTATATTAGATATTGGCTGTGGAAATGGAGCTTTTCTAAAATCTGCATCTAAATTGCTTCCAAATTGGATTTTATCAGGAAGTGAATTCAATAATAAGTACGAACAGGAAATAAAACAAATTAGAAATTTTGGTAGTCTCTATACTTGTAAATTAGATAAAATACCAGGAAAATTTGATATTATTTCATTAATACATGTTTTTGAACACATAAATCAACCATTAAATTTTCTTAATGATGTGATACATAAACTAGCTAATACTGGGATACTTATTATTGAAATTCCAAATTATGAACAAAATCCTTTTGATTTTTTAATAGTTGATCATGCAATTCATTTTTCAAAATCATCAATCTTGTACCTTTTAGAAAAATGTCAGTGTAATATTGTTTTATTTTCAAATTCTATTGTATCTAAAGAAATTACCATTGTTGTTTCAAAATCATCGAATAAATTAGATTTAAAAGAAACGTGCACATTTTTTGATGTGAAAAGACAAGTTGAAAGAGCGATTAAGTGGTTAATTAATCTAAAAGATTATTATAAACAATTGTCTAGGGAAACAAATTTTGGAATATTTGGCACTTCAATTGGGGCGACATGGCTTCATGGAGAATTAGGTAGTAAAGTTAAATTTTTTGTTGATGAAGATAACTCTAGAATTAATAAGAAATATATGAATTGTCCAGTATATTTTCCAAAAGATACTCCTAAAGATGGAATAATAATCATGCCGTTTTTACCAGAAATTGCAAATAAAATAAAAAGTAGATTAAATAAGCAGGATGTAAATTTAAATATAATAATTCCTGCTGGGTTAAGTGACAAATATAAATAAAGATAGGGGAAACCTATGAGCAAAAAATCATAGAAAGGATTATTATCGTGGATTCTAAAAGTAATCCGTTTATTGATTTTTATGGAAAACATAAAATTTCTCCTGTTAGGCAAGATATTTCTGATTTTAAAAAGCACTTAAAAAGAAGAGAAAAGCTTTATAGAACGTTAGGTATACCCATCATAGCTTTTTCAAATAACGATGTCTTAGAAGTTGGTCCAGGGGGGGGGTATAATACTCTTTGTTTTTTTAATTGGGGCGCAAATGTGGATTTGGTAGAGCCTAATCCTGCTGGTTACGAAGAAATGGTGGAACTTTTTTCAAAAAATAAAATAGATCCAAAAAGCTGGAACTTATTTAAAAGCATGATTGAAGATTATAATACCGATAAACTATATGATGTAGTTGTAGCTGAAGGGTTTTTACCTGGAATAAAAAGTAGATATCAGATTCTATCTAAAATATCTTCTTTAGTTAAAAAAGGCGGTGTTGTTGTTGTAACATGTGTGGATGATATTAGTTATTTTTTTGAATATTTAAGGAGGTTATTAGCTATAAGACTTATAGAAATTAAGAATGTTAAAGTCTTTCAAGAGAAAGTCGAATTACTCTCCAAAGCATTTCATACTCACTTAAATAGTTTAAAACATTCATCACGGTTTATTGGGGATTGGGTAGAAGATGTTTTATTAAATCCTGCTGCAGTTTATGGAGATTTTTTTAGCATAGCTGATTGCATAAAGGAGTTTGATAATAATTTCGAATTTCTTGGAAGCTCTCCAAATATGTTTACGGATTATTCCTGGTATAAAGATGTAGATTTTCGATTAAAAGATGAAATAATAGATCAGTTTAATAGAAAAAGACACCTTTTACTTAGTTTAAATTTAAAAGAAAGTATAAATTGTATTGATAAAAATATGAAATTATTCGAACTGTGTAAAAAAGTTAGGCTGACCGTTAATGATAATAACGAACTGCTAAATAAAAGAGTTGTTTTAATAATTATAGATATTTTGGAAGAAATAAAAATACTAACAAAAGATCTTGATTCCAAAATCACTATAGCTCTTGATGAAATAAAAGAGTTACTGTCGGATGATAATTTAAGTAAAGAAAAAATAGCAAATTCGAGTAAAATCACTTCTATTTTTGGAAGGGGGATGCAGTATGTTAGCATGGTAAAGAAGTTTGAAGGCTAGCAATTTATTGTCTTTAAGAAAATTATTAATAATAGTTAATTAAATATTTTTTAAATAAAAAAAAGTAAAAGAGTCACAAATAAAAGTTTTACTATGTATAAAAATAAAGTATCCATATAAATTGTATCATTAATTATTATACCTATAGTTAGTCGAAAGGAATAAATATAAATATGGAACAAAATGATAAGGCAAAAAGATTGTGGGAAAACGTGCTAGGTATAGTTCCGAAAGAAACAATAGAAATAGGACCCTATTTCACAAATGCAATTAAAAATGATATTCGGCATTTAATGATTGCTTTGGCAAGATATAAGTTTGCCGCACGTATAATTGGAGACAATCCAAAAAAAAATGTTTTAGAGCTAGGATGTAATGAGGGTTTGGGAACATTAAGTTTAGCACAGGTGGCAGCAAAAACATTAGCAGTTGATTTTGATAGTAAATCAATTGCATGGGCAAAAAAAAATCTCTCAAATTCGAAATTAGAATATATTTGTGATGATTTTTTGGGAAAAAATTTTGGAAAATTTGACGCTGTAGTATCCATAGACGTAATTGAGCACATAGAAGAAGAAAAAGAACAATTATTTGTTTCAACACTTGCTCAGAATTTAAATGATGAAGGGGTTTCAATTGTTGGAACACCAAATATAACTGCTTCATCTTATGCATCAGAAGGTAGTAAAATAGGTCATATTAATTTATATGATAGCCAACGATTAAAAGAATTATTTCTAAAACATTTCAAAAATGTTTTCTTGTTTGGCATGAATGATGAGGTTATTCATACAGGTTTTGCACCTATGGCACATTATTTGTTCGTAGTTGCATGTAATAAGCGGTAATTTTTTAGTTAAAACTTATATTATTGATGGGAAGGCGGAAAATTAATGAGAACCATAGTAACGGGCGGGTGCGGTTTTATAGGTTCACATATTGTAGATAAACTTTTAGAAAGGGGGAATGAAGTAACCGTACTTGATAATTTCAGTACAGGTATAATTGAAAATTTAGAGAATCAAAAAAATACTAAAAACTTAAAAATTATTGAAGCTGATATTAGTAATCAAAATAAAATAATGAAGTATTTTATGGATGTTGATTGGGTTTTTCACCTGGCTGCATTAGCTGATATAATACCTTCTATACAAAATCCAGAAAAGTATTTTAAATCAAATGTAGACGAGACCTTTTCTGTTTTACAAGTATCAAAAAAACACAAAATAAAAAGATTTATGTATTCAGCTTCTTCATCTTGCTATGGTATACCCAGTACTTATCCTACCCCTGAAAAATCAAAAATTTGTCCACAATATACTTATGCACTGACTAAAAACATTGGCGAACAGTTAGTGATCCATTGGGGTAAACTTTATAAATTGCCTGTAATTTCTTTAAGACTCTTTAATGTATATGGAACACGTTCCAGAACATCAGGAACTTATGGGGCTGTATTTGGGGTGTTTTTGGCTCAAAAACTTGCTAAAAAACCCTTTACTGTTGTAGGTGATGGTAGCCAGACAGAGATTTTACCTATGTAACAGATATTGCGGAAGCTTTTTTAATTGCAGCACAATCAAATATAGAAAACGAAATATTTAATGTGGGAAGCGGAGGTACATATTCTATAAATAAGTTTGTTAAATTATTAAAAGGAGATGTTACGTATATACCAAAAAGACCGGGTGAACCAAATTGTACTTTTGCAGACACGGCTAAAATAAGAAAAATCCTCGGATGGACGCCTAAAGTTTCATTTGAAGATGGTGTCAAAGAAGTTCTAAAGAATATTGATTATTGGAGTAAGGCTCCTGTTTGGACAGAAAAAAGCATTAAAGATGCAACAAAAGATTGGTTTAGGTACTTAAGTTAATTTATTTTGATACATATGAAGTCAGAGACAAAAGGTTTCATGCGAAAAGAAAATGATTTAAATGAATTTGTAGATGCTAAATCTTTATCGAAATTCATGCCTTATAAATGGGAGAAAGATATTACTATTTTTGTGTCTTGCTACAACGAGGAAGACAATGTTATAGATACCTTTAATACCATTATTTCTGCTTTGGTTGAGACTAAATTTTCATGGGAGATTATAGTTATAGATGACGTTTCGGTAGACAAATCTAGAGAATTGATTTACGCCTATATCAAAGACCACCCAAATTACAATATTGCACTTATAGTTAGAAAAGAAAATGTAGGTCTTGCTCAGAATTATATAGAGGGTGCTTTTATGGCAAAAGGTCGTTATTATAAATTGGTATGTGGAGACAACGCTGAACAAAAACAATCATTGGCAAAGATATTCAGTTTTCTTGGTAAAGCAGATATGATTATTCCGTATTTTGTTAAAGTTGAAGGAAGATCCTTTATGCGCGACATGTTTTCTAAAATTTACACTTTTATAACTAACGTTATTAGTGGCTATAGGATTAAATATTATAATGGGTGTGCTTTGCATTTAACTTGCAATGTAATGCGCTGGCATACTGACCATCTTGGATTTAGCTTTCAGGCAGATATTATTACTAGGCTATTAGACCAAGGAATGAGCTATGTGGAAATTTCCGCTACAGCCCAAGAAAGAAAAAATGGAGTGTCAACAGCACTTAAATTAATAAATTTTTTATCAGTTGGTCACTTTTTTTTAGAGTTGTTACTCCGTAGGTTTGGGAGGGCATATCGTAATAAAAAGTTGAAATAATCAATATATTTATATAATTTGTAAGGTATGTTAATTTTGCAATCTGGTATGAGAAATGAATAGGGAGCTAATTATAATTCAAACCATTATAGTTGTGCTTTAGCTATGGAGCATAAAAAGGCCATTTCAATATCGGTTTGGTGGCGATAAGCTAGTGTATGCTTTATTTAGTTTTACTTTGGGGTGAACCCCATCGGGCCTGTTGCCTAACTCTTGATATTATTGTATAATAGTTAAATAACTATTATTAAACCAGGAGCAAACTATGGGATATCAAGCAAAGATACAACAGATCACAAGGAAAGATTTCAACCAGTACTACATAAACTTTCCTAGGGCTATTGCCATGGCCATGAACTTCTCCAAGTCTGACCCTGTGGAATGGGAAATAGTGGACAAAGATACTCTGACCTTAAAAAGAAAGAAGGTGGACGGTGCAGGGCAAAAAAGAGTTTAAGCAAAGAATCTATTACAATATAAACCTAGATTCGCTGGTACCGGAGGATCACTTTTTAAAGAGACTGGAAAGACTGGTCTCTTTTGATTTTGTAAGGGATATTACTAAAAGTTATTACTCCCACACCGGGGAACCCTCCATTGATCCGACTGTACTGGTAAAGATGCTGCTTGTAGGATACCTCTTTGACATAAGATCAGAAAGAAAGCTTGTAGAGGAAATATCACTTAACCTGGCATACAGATGGTATATAGGATATGACCTCGATGAAGAAGTTCCAAACCATTCTATCTTTTCCAAAGCAAGGGTAAGATTTGGCAAGAAGCTATTTGTAGATATATTTGAAAAGATACTTGTAAGATGTATAGAATTGGGACTTGTATCAAGTGAAGGGATGCTAATTGACTCTACCATAGTTAAAGCTGATGCATCTGATGGCTCTATGGTTGAAATAGGTCTTTCCCCCGGGCAGTATTGGAAAAGACTTGATAGGTCATATAGGCCTAAAAAGAAACTGAGTGGAGCTCGCTATACCGAAGAAGTTGATAAAAATAAAATGGGTAAAAGAAGACGGGACATAAACAGGTTATCTTTAAGAAAAAAATCAACTACCGATCCTGATGCCACTATTGTTTACAAGCCTGGCATGGGGAGTCATCTATCCTATAAAGCCTATATAGCCACAGATACAAATGGAATCATTACCGCAGTTTCTGCGTCTCCCAGCGTATCCCATGATATTGGTGCGGTTCCTATTTTGGTTGAATCACATGAGAGAATACTGGGTACACCTTCCTGGGTTGCTGCTGACACCAAATACGGATCTGAAGAGTGCTTAAAATATCTTCAGGACAAAAATATCAAAACCGCCATAAGACCTGAAACTAAAACGAGTAAACCCGGTTACTTTTCAAAAAATAAATTTAGATACGACAGTAGTAGAGACTGCTACGTATGTCCCAATGGAAAGCTACTTAAAAGAAGATCTAAAAATTATCCACAAAACCGCATAAACTATAATTCCAACAAGAAAGACTGCAACCTTTGCCCTTTAAAGGGAAATTGTATATCTGGAGAAGGAAGTTTTAGAACAGTATCTCATTATGACAGTCCCTGCTACTGGAAAGCCAGAAGCTGGTATGATTCAGGATACGGACGGGTTATGCAGAAATTAAGGCATACAGTTATTGAAGGTGTTTTCGGTCAAGCAAAAACCTATCACGGTATGGCAAAAGCAAGATTTAGGGGTCTAAAAAAAGTGGAAATGCAATTTCTTATGACTGCTACAGCACTAAACTTAAAGAAAATGGTAAGAATTATGGATGTAGAAGAGATAAAAGACATACTTTCCAGGAAATTTACCGATATTATTCAGATTGTAAAAGATATTTTTAGGAATTTTATAAAAAAATTAGCAATTGAGGTGCCTTTGGCAACAGGCCCTTTGGGGTTCATATCACTTCTATAATAATATATCTTGTTTTATTTAGATCTTTTAAGACTTTGAATTATTTAAATTTTGAGGGAGCATTAATTGGATCAATTATCATTAGTTAATAATCTACTAATAATATTATTTGCTTTATTTGTAACATTTTGTTCTGCTAATCTTGGTTTTTTAGTATTAAGATTATTTAAATTTACCAAAATTAATGATGAAGAAACCAGAATATTTATTTCATTCTATTCAATCTGCTTAGGTTTTATTTTAATAATATTTTTTATTTATATATTTGCAATTTTTGGTGGGATTAATAAATTTTCTATATGGGGATTATTAATTTTCCAGATAACTCTATTTATTTTTAGTAAAGACTTTTTTTTATATATAAAAGAATTATTTTTTATTTTAGTAAGTAAATTAAAAGTTTTGTTTAAAAAAAGTAATAACTGGTTTGTTATTTTTACTTTAATTTTATTGATATATTTTTTCATTGCAGGATTATTAATATCCTCAACTCCTTCTCTTGAAGTTGACAGTTCAACCACTTATTTGAATGCTGCAAAACTATTTTTGAAATATAATACAATTATTAATGTCGGTCAAATAATTGGTAATGACACTAAAAACGGTTATTTGCTGATGACTTATGGTATTGCGCTTAATTCAGGCATCTTAGCACAATTATTACTTTTAATTTTATCATTTTTAGGCATCTTATTTTTTTACATTTTTTTAATTAAAAGGACAAATATCTTTATTTCCAGTATCATAATTTTAATTTTTATAACAATGAGGCATCAAATTGATATTGTAATTAAAACAGCCAAGGTAGATGGTCTTTGTTTTACTTTTAGTGTTTTTGTTTTAATAACCTTTATAAGTATTCTATTAAATAAAGATAATGAAGCAAACAAAAACAAATATATTTATTTAAATAGTATTTCTACAGGATTTCTTATTGGTATCAGATACTTCAATATATGTTTTATCATTTTGATATTTTTATTTTTATTAATATTTTTTAATACAAGCAGCATCAAAAGAAAATTTACCAATTTAGCAATATGGCTTCTATTAACAATGGTTGCAGCATCACCAGGATATCTTTTTAATATTTATAATTTCAAGAATCCATTATATCCGTTTTTTGGAAGAATCTTTGGAAGCGGACTTGGGACAACTATTGCAAATGAAAGTTGGGTAGCTCAAAATATAGTTATCGGATTTGAAGCTAATGCGATAACTGAAGGAATTAATAAGATTTTATTACCTTTTGTATTATTAAAAGAACCAGTAAAATTAAATTCTTCACCCGAAAAAATTTTTTCAATTTTTTGGATAATAGCATTATTAATTATTCCAATTACAATTTTACTGGCACTTTTTTTAAAGAGAGCTATATTCAAAACAAATACTTTCAAATTTTTTCTAATAGCTTTTATTGGATACATATTCCTATATATCATGTGGTCTAATTCACATGGATTTGTACTAAGATACTTTGTTGTTGGTTTTCCATATTTATTTTTATTAGCAGCAATGACTTTAAAGATATTAATTAAGTTAATTGGAGATAATATACTTAATAAATTAAAAATTATTTTCCCGATATTCTTATTATGCTTTTGTATTATTTTTTATGTAAATTTTCATCCAATAAATAATTTGTTTAGAAAGAATGCTTCAAAAATTTTCCATAACCTGACTGTAGATGAAATTATTTCCTCAGAATTTACTTACAAGGAAGATAATGAAAATATAACAAATTTTGGTAAAGGTATAATAGAATTAAAGAGCATGGTTAAAAAAGGGGATAAAGTCTTAAGTTTTATTCCAGCGGTATATTATATGGGTGACAATGCTATAGTATTTATAGGCTATGGTTCAGTTATACCTGGTAAATTAAGTATGAAAGAACCACTTTATAAATATAATAGTTCAGCAGAATTTATAAATTCTTTAAAAGAAAGTGGATTTACATATATTATTTTAAATCCAAATTATTTAAACTCTTTTAATGAAAATGAAAAAAAAGTAATATTGGAATTTATTGAAAAAGTCAGACCTATAAAAAATGTTGAGAATATTTTTATATATAAGATATAATTATTAAAAAATTATATTATTTAATTTAGCAAGGAAGGTGTCATGCAGAATGATTAGAAAAGATTAAAAGTATGTATGCCCTCTTATAGATAAATCTTCTTATAACCTAAAATCCCGCAATTATTAATTCATTAAGTGCATAATTAGGCTTGTTGCCCAAGCTACTAAAATATTAATAATCGTACTAAATTTTATTAAAAATTTATATCTTAATTTAATAAATTCCTCAATAACATTAAAAATTTTGAAGTGATTGAGAGTGTAATTAGTTTTGTGTAAAGCTCCTAATAAAGATAAAATAAATCTACTATTAGGAGGTTACCAAAATGTCAATAATCCCCAAGGATCAGCTGAGAAAGCTGCTCAAAGAGCATAAGGTAAAAGATGCAAAGGATATCCAGGAAGTACTAAAAAAGCTATTCGGCGATGCTCTTGCCGAGATGCTTGAGGCAGAGCTTGAAAACGAGCTTGGATATTCAAAATATGACTACAAAAACAAAGAGACCCCCAATTCACGTAACGGTCATTCCGAAAAGACACTTCGCTCAGACTACGGAAAGCTTGATATCGACATCCCCCGTGACAGAGAAGGAGATTTTGAGCCCAATATAGTAAAAAAATACCAGAATGATGTATCCTCAATAGACGACCAGGTGCTTTCCATGTATGCAAGAGGAATGACCACCCGTGATATCAAGGCCCACCTGGAAAACATATACGGAGTTGATGCCTCACCGGAACTGATATCAAGGATTACAGATAAGATACTACCACTTGTTACCGAATGGCAGAATAGGCCTCTATCAACTGTATATGCCATACTTTTTATGGATGCCATCCACTACATGCGTATTCCGGCTTATCCGGACACCTTTTCAGATGGTAAAATTCTACAGTAACAGACTTCTCTTTTCAATGAATTTAAAGTTTTCTATCATTATGTTTAATCCTCTTTGTTCTTTTCAGCCATAACCTGGCGCATGGATCTTTTGGAATCCAGGGGAAGAATATAGGCATTGTGTATGACCCTGTCCATTATGGCATCTGCAATGGTGGGATCTGCAAAAAGATCATACCACCTGGAGTGCTCAACCTGTGCAGATAGTATGGTGGAGCTCTTGTTATACCTGGCTTCAGTTATCTCAAGGATATCCCTGCTTTCTTCAACTGTGTAAGTCTTAAGGCCTATGTCGTCTAAGATGAGAAGTCTTATCTTTTGAAGGCCCCTCATAAATTTAATATACATTCCCTGGCTTCTTGCATCTTCTATTTCAAGTAGTAGCTCGGGGATCCTGTAGTATTTTACCCTGTAGAGATGCCGGCAGGCTGAGTTTCCCAGAGCGCATATTATATAGGACTTGCCTGAACCTGTCCTTCCTGACACCACTACATTTAGCTTCTTTTCGATATAGGTGCAGGTGGAAAGAGTCTGTATGGTCTTCTTATCAATAGTCCTATCAGGATGGTACCGGATATCCTCAATACATGCATCTATGGCAAAGGTAGCATTACTGATGAGTCTTTTAATCCTTGCATTTCTCTTCTCCAGCCACTGCCTTTCAACCATAAGGGCAAACCTGTCCTCAAAGGATAGCTCCCTTAATGAATTATCCGGAGCAGAGAGCATCTCTGCCATGACCTTTAGCTTCATGTCCTTTAGCTTTTCTATGGTGGGGCTATCAAGCATTTATACCACCTCCTGTGTAAGCACTACTTCCTCTTAAGTTGGAATGGATTATTATCTTGTTGCTTCTTTTACCCTTTTCTTTTTTTGATGCCTCTTGCTTTATTATCATCTTAAAATATTTATATGAGTAGATTTCCAGATTAAGGGCTTTTCTTGAAGCCTTTTCCATAACAGCTGAAGAGCAGTCTTTTGTATGGCTCATTATGGCCATGCATGCCCTGTAGGCCTGGACCGGATACTGGCGGCTTGCAAGGACTTTTTCTACAAACTCTCCAGTATCGGGTCCAATCTTATTTGCCCAGGAAATGAATCTATCCTTGCTCCAGCCTGAAACTGCCTTATGCTCCTGGGCCATATGTTCTTCTATTGTGGTATATCGGCGCCCCTTATTGTAGTTTCTTTTATGTGCTGCCACTCTCTGGCTATTTACAAATACCTCTACCGTATCTTTTGTTGCCCTTACATAGCAGGGATGCCCTGCATAGGAGTAAGGCGTGCTGTAATAAAAATTTTCATATTCTACGTGGTAATTGTAGGCAATCCTTGCCTGTTTCCAGTCACAGTACTCATACCTCTCTCTTGGAAGTCTCATAAGGGCTGGCTTGTCTATCTTTAAAAAGGCGGTAAGTCTATTTCCTTCCATCTTTTGGAAGGGTCTTCTGATAAACTTTTTTAGCTCTTCTGCTATGGCCTGGTTTATCTCATATACGGAGAAGAATTTTACTTTTCTAATGGGGGCAAGTATCCTTCTTGATACATTTCCCACCATATTTTCATCGGCGGCTTTATCTTTGGCTTTTCCCTGCCTCGCGGGAACAATTGCCGTGCCATAATGGTTTGCCATGTCATTGTAGCTTCTGTTAAGAACTGGTTCTGTGACATCAGGGGTTATTACCGCTGTCTTTGTATTATCTGGAATAATAACCAGTGGGGACTCCTCCGAAATATTCAAATGCCCTCACGTGGGCATCTATCCAGTTTGAAAGCTTTCTATCATCGTATGCATATACGAAGGGGTATGCGCTGGCAGGAAGTACTGCTACAAATATGTATATGGCCCTTACCACTCCTGTAGCTGCATCTATATACGGCACTTTCTGTCCTGCCCAGTCGACCTGGGCCTCCTCTCCAGCCTTATGCTCTATGTGCATGGTGAGCCTGTTTTTGCCTTTAAAATCCCTGTAGCGCTGGCAGAACTGGGTATACATAATGCCATCAGGGTGGACCTCTTTGTATTCTTCCCACAGAAGCATAAGGGTAAGCCCCTTCTTCTTCATCTCGTAGAATACATACTCCATATCTGGCTCGGGTAATTTGTCTTCCCTTTGGGTGGGAGGATAGAGTAGCGACATAAGCTTTTTGTCGCTTAGATCAATGGGCCAAAATATATTTGCTTTTCCTGCTCTACCAAGCACTTCTGATACGGTAGTCTTTCCGCAGCTGCAGGATTCTGCAATGTCTCTAAGCGACAGTCCTGCTTTTTTTCCTCAAAGTCAACCAAAATTCCAGAGTTAGTGGTCACGAAAATTCCAGACCCCAGGACAAAAAAATTACCCCCTATCACCTCCTTTGCCTTTAAGATCCTTTCTCCTATAACTGGGCCCCTTGATATTTATGATTGCTGAATAATGCACTATCCTGTCCGTTATGGCTGAAGCCAGTACGCTATCAGCAAATATCTCGCCCCAGGACTCAAAACTTTTATTGGTGGTGATGATAACTGATCCCTTTTCATATCTTTTGGATATTACTTCAAAGAAATCATCTGCGCTGTATGCAGGAATCTTCTTAAAGCCGAGCTCATCAAGTATGAGAAGATCCGGGGTAAGATAATAGCTAAGCTTCTGGTAGAAGCTGTTGTCAGCTTTGGAAAAGTAGAGTGCGGCAAGCATCTCACTTACCTGGGTAAAAAGCACCTTATACCCTTTTAGTACCGCCTTTATCCCTATTCCTATGGAAAGGTGGGTCTTACCCGTTCCAGGGCTTCCGATAAAGACCACGTTATGCTTTTTCTCTACAAACTGGCAGGTGCATATGTCATTTAAGGTGCGCTTGTTAATAGACGGCTGGAAGCCAAAGTCAAAGTCCTCTATATTTTTACAGTAGGGAAACTTTGCCTTGGAGTACCTTTTCTTGTAGCTATTGTCAGCTCTGTTATTTACCTCGTCCTCAAGGATCAGTTCTAAAAACTCCTCATAGGAAAGGGACTTATCCGTGGCATATTTTATTCTTTCCTCATAGGAGCCATATATTCCTGATAGTTTAAAATCCTTAAGCCTTTGTTTTATCATGCTCACAAGACCACCTCACTTACGGGAAGCACGTAGGCACCGTTTTACATATTCTTTTTACCGCCTGGTACTCTGTAAGCCCGAAGGCAAGCGCCCTTTTGCATGATGCTTCCACCGTATCTGCTGAATAGAAATTTGTAAGGGAAAGTATTCCCTTTACCGTCCTTGTCCAGTTTCCCGGCTGCTTTTCTATCACCTGGGAAAATAGCTTTTCGCTGTAAGGACCCAGGTCTGCCATCTTGTCCCTGTATATGTTCTGGTACACGTCCTGGGCAAAGACCTTAAATTTAGGATAATGGCTGGCCACCGTGGAGAACTTGCCCCTATCGGTTATCCTACTGTGGATTGCTATCTGCTCCTGCCTGTAGAATACTTTTAGAAGCTTATCTTGAATCTCGATATCTACAGTTTTTCCAACGTACTCATAGGGCACCGAATAGTAGTTGTAATCGACGTATATGTGGCAGTCATGATATACTTTTCTGGTAGAGATTTTCGATAAGATAAATCTTGAAGGAGGAAGGGGGCTAAGGGAACTTTTCTTGTAGTCCCATGTATTCTTAAGTTTTTATCTATGTTCCAATCCTTTAGTTTTACATCAAAGTCATTACTTCCTGTAATGGCCCTACCCTTAAAGAAGTTACCTTTGACAAACTTTATTCCAGATTCCACTTTTCCCTTGTCATTGGGGGATGCAACTCTGCAGGGAAGAGGTTTGAAATTATAGTATTCGGAAAAGTCCTTATAGGTCTGCTGGTATATGGGCTCATAGAAGCTCGCCTCCAGTATGGCGGCTTTTAAGTTATCAATCTTGACATACTCAGGCACCCCACCGAAGAACTCGAAGGCATTAATATGGCATCTTACAAATGTCTCCACCTTCTGGTCATATACCTTTTCGTAGTAGTCAAGCCGACTGTATGAGAGCCTCATGTTAAATATCCAGGTCTTTTTCCTCTTGCCGCTGTCATCGGGGGTCATACCCAGGTACCCGAAATCGACCTGTGCCTCCTCTCCCGGTTCTGTGTGTATCCTTACAAATATATTTTCTTTCCTTTTTAGCTTTGCTATATACCTCCTTACAGTTGAGTAAGAGCCTTTAAATCCCTCTCTAAGAAGCTCCTCGTGGATCCTTACCGCACTTAGGTCCTTTTCCAGAAGTTCCAGCACCTTATTTCTGTGGTTATCAATTAAAGTTCCCCTGGGCTTGTACTCCGGTGTCTCTATGCCCTCCTCCAGGTTCTTTATCACTTTTGCCACCGTCTTCCAGTCATGGCCAGTTAACCTCGCTATCTCTGTCTTGTTTTTTGTTCTCTCCCATAGTGTCTTTATGGTCGTATACATTGCTACTCCTAACATCTTCCTCCTTCCTTTAGTGTATAAGGAAGGATTTTACTACAACTTATTATTATTTTACCTGGGATCTACACTATGGAATTTTCGTGACCATTAGGTATGGAATTTATTTTACCTTTGAGGTTTTAGTCTTAAAATCTCTCTTGCCTTTAGCATATCGGTCCTCCTCATCGGTTCTTTCCTCCCTTAGGTTTTAAGTTAATTGGACCTAAGGGTAGCAGATTTTAAATTAGTCCGACAAGGTGTCCGGATGTGGCCGAAATATGCAATATGCAAGGTAAGACATGAGGGAAGAGTGGTAACAAAGGCAGCCTATACTGCCATAGGAGTGGATCTGGAGGGTATAAAGGATGTACTTGGCATATGGATAGGGGAAAATGAATCTGCAAAATTCTGGTTATCTATGATAAATGAGATAAAAAACAGGGGCACAAAGGATATACCGATAGTCTCAGTAGATAACCTCTCAGGGCTTTCCGATGCCATAAAAGCAGTATATCCAGAGACAGAGATTCAGAAATGTATCCTCCACCAGATAAGAAACTCCACAAGGTTTATCTCATACAAGGACATTAAAGCATTTACCTCTGATCTTAAGAAAATATATAAGGCGGTAAATGAAGAGGCAGCACTGGCCTCATTAGATGAGCTTGAGGAAAGATGGTCTAAAAAATATCCCCTGGTAGTAAAATCCTGGAGGACCAACTGGGTGGAACTGTCCACTTACTTAAAATATCCAGAGGAGCTAAGGAGGATAATATATACCACAAATTCAGCTGAGAGTTATCACCGGGCATTAAGGAAGGTCACCAAGGCAAAATCCGTCTTTCCCAATGATCAATCGCTTATGAAGATCCTCTATCTTGCCACTATAGATACCACTAAAAGATGGAAGGACAGGATGCGGGACTGGCCGCTTATTATATCTCAACTTGAAATATATTTTGGAGAAAGGATTACCCGATATGTGGTATAATTTAAGCCTGGACTGGTTATATTTAAGCCCAGGTTATTTATATAGATTAGGAGTTTCCACAAAACTTGTTACAGCCCAAGTGATTTTTTCAAAATTAAATATAATTGAAACAAAAAGAATTATTATAAGTATTTATCATTGATAGAATTATTAAGACCGAGTAAAAACCTAAAGAATATAAAAATTTTTGAAAGAAAAAATAAAAAATATTTTTTTAATATATAAGAATCATTCCCAACTTTTCCAATTTGCCTCCATTTTGTTAATCTCTCTAATCTAATCTCGGTACTATTTTTAGAATAATATTGTTTTAACTCATTAATATTTTTTATTTTATTCTTCATTATTAAAATTATTGTTTTTATTCTGATGCTTGATTCACTTAAACTAAAAATTGAAAAATAGAAATAACCGAGAAGATTGAAAGTTAATAAAACATATATATAAGAAAAAATATTTTTAAAATCAAAATTAAGAATGATAAGTGAAATTATTAAAACTGGAATATTGGTAAAAATAACACTGAAAAGAGCAATTTTCATTTGAGGTGTATTTCTTTTAAAATAATGAAATATTCTTACGAATAATGAATGAAAAAATAAAATAATTAGTGGTGATAGAAAAATAAAAAGAGATAACCAAATGAAGTGCATCTTGATTATCCCTTGCCTTCTTCTAATCCTAAGATCCTTCTATAGATAAAAAAAATTTTTGCAAAAAATTGACCAGCTTTAGTTAAAATTAATTCTTCTTCTTTTTTTATTTTTATAGTTTTAATCAATCTTATTTTTTCTAAGGAAATAATTCTTCCATCTATTAAATTATGACTATTAAACATTTCATTGATAGTCTCAATTCTTACTTTATCTTTCTTTCTTCCTAAAAGATTAATTATAGCAAGGGTAGGAGAAGATTCTTTTACCCCTGGATAAAATTGAGTATAAACTAACCCTAAGGAAAAATAAAATAAAAAAATTAATATTATTTCCGGATTACTCAAAAAAAATAAGTTTTTTATATTACAAATCAATAACAAAGTAAAAATAGTAAAAGGAATAAAAATAAATAAAATTAGTAATAACCCCAAATCATTTTTTGGCCTAAATATTCTCCATATTATTAAATGGATAATAAAAACAATAAAAAAAGATAAAAATCCAAAAAGAATAATATTGACTTTAATCAATTTAGATCCTCTCCATTATTACCTAAAATTAAAGATAAAAATAAAAAATATAAATAAACTATAACATTTTTAATGCTAAAAATTAATTGATTTTTTAGAATTTTAGAAATATTATAAAAATTATAATAAATATCAATAAGAACACAACTATGCCAAAAAAACTCTATAGTCCAGAACAGATAATCAACTCTTTAAAAGAAACAGAGGCATTACTCAGCCAGGGTAATACTACCAGTAAAAGAAAGTGGTTTTACATATATTATTTTAAATCCAAATTATTTATGTACTGTTAATGAAAATGAAAAGAAAATAATATTTGAATTTATTGAAAAAGTCAGACCCCTTAAAACTGTTGAGAATATTTTTATTTATAAGATATAAAAATTTATAAGTTAACTAAATTATATTTCATCTTTCTATTTTGAAACTTTGATTTAAATTGTTTCATTGTGATTTTTTTATCTTTAATTCCAAACCTTAATATTATATATGGAAAGCCATCTGTACCACATAGTCATCAAATTATGTTTCAAATATTTTTAAAAGACTTTTAAAAGCTTTTAGATTATCAAGATTATCAATACAAAAATTAAAAAATTCTTTTATATGTTCGCGCATATTCTTACTTTTTATATAAATTTGAAGGATAAAATAATTAAATGAAAAATTACCAAGGATTTTAATCTTTATATTTTCAACTTTATTGGTATTATAACAGAATGACTTGTTAAGTCTTTAAAATTTTTTTAAAATAGTTATAATTTTTTAAGCTTTGTTATTTTTTGTATTGTTTCATATTACATAATAATTTTATAAAAATAGATGAATTTAAATTTAATATCAAAAATAATATTAAAGATAACATCAATAATTATTAAGCCTTTTATCAAAGATGGTCCTAAAAGAATGTCATATTTAAGTTATATGCAAGAATTAGGTTTTAATGCTCTACCTCAAAGATATTGGGAGCCAGTTCCACTAGTAAGTGATATTGATTCTAGTACGAAGATGCCTAATCTGATAATGGATAATATACCAAAATCGGAATTTGAGGATGAGATTAGAGAAAAGTTTTTAAATAAAAAATATTTAGATGATTTTAAAAATTTTATTTCTCCAATTGCATATAATAAGATGTTTAATGGGTTTGATGCTTTTATCTATAGGGAGATAATAAAAAAATATAATCCACAAAAAATAATAGAAATTGGAGCAGGATATTCTACTTATATGGCCGTAAACAGTGTTAATAAATCTGCAAATATTTATTGTATTGAGCCCTATCCTTCGGATTTTTTAAGAGAACTTATTTTTAATAACAAGAATAAAATTAAATTAATTAATAAAAGAATTCAGGATT
>Ga0315551_10000684_pt1 | contig 27020 bp, 26 predicted proteins | sample SalMarSW160290MG_FD_203678 | JGI IMG/M metagenome (GOLD analysis project Ga0315551, IMG submission 203678) | Salt marsh sediment microbial communities from the Plum Island Ecosystem LTER, Massachusetts, United States - Salt Marsh Sediment SW1602-90 ...
ATTGCATATGAAATGTTTGAAAAAACCTTCTAACAATTCACTGCACTGAATTTTTACTCCGCTACGCTTCGTAAAAACCAGTGAGTTCAGACGTTGGATGTCATTAAAAATGTATTTCCATTTCATGAATTGAAGTTTCTTCAATTCTTTGTTATATTACTAGCAATTTCTACAAGAGGTGTTATACCATGCATAAGATACTTAATGTAACAGTCTTGCAGAACTATAAAGTTAGATTGGAATATGCCGACGAGACAAAGGGCATTGCTGATCTCTCTCATCTTGTTGGGAAAGGAGTCTTTGCCCTGTGGAATGATTACAATACATTCCAGAATGTCAAAATAGGTTCATCAGGAGAACTATTGTGGAACGATCAGGTTGATCTTTGCCCAGATTCACTGTACCTTCAAATAACCAATCAAGAACCGGAAGATCTTTTCCCAATCCTGAAACAAAAGGTTACACATGCCTGAGATTTCCAGATTTTATGGGATCCTCATCAAAATGTTTTTCGATGATCATAATCCACCACACTTTCATGCTCTATACGGCGAGAATGAGGTCCTAGTTGACATAAACACCTTCGCTGTATTTGCTGGACATTTACCACCAAGAGCGCTTGGACTTGTTATTGAATGGGCAACACAACACCAAGATGAATTACTCAATGACTGGGAAAGAGCACAAGGTCAAGAACCTCTTATCAAGATTGAACCTTTGAAGTAACGTCAATTGGACATCCAACAAATCGTTCCACCGGACGTCTGTCAACCTGTGCGCTTATGGAAGGTTGAACAGGTGATCTTGAGATAACGATGGCCAACATTGAAGGCAACTTATATACATTTGAATATAGGTGTCCACATATGAACTCAACACTCCATCAAGGGACACTCAAGGGAAGGAAAGTTGTATGCCAATTATACAAAGCATGGTTTGATGTTACGGCGGGCAAGAAGACAGCTGATCCCGGATACCAGTACCAAAGGTGCTGAAGATGGGGGCGATGGAGAGTAAAGATGGTCAACTGTATTGGAATTCGAAAAGAGAATAAATATCCTGATGAGCGGCGTGCTCCACCGACACCGAAGCAGGTTCAAACTTTGACCGAGCAACATAAAATCGAGATTATTGTGGAACCCTCCAAAAATCGAACATTTAGCGAAAGAGAATTCCAACAAGCAGGGGCTAAGATTTTCTCTGATTTGTCAGTTTGTAATATTATTTTGGGTGTTAAGGAGATTCCTCCTCACGATTTATTAGCGAATCATAATTATCTCTTTTTTTCTCATACTATAGGAGGGCATTCTTCAAATATGCCGATTTGAACCCAGGGGTGTTGAACTTTTATTCGATTGGCATCATTTTCACAGGAATCCGGAAAGATATATAAATCGATTCGAAAAATATGTTCCATATTTGACAATGATTATTAATGGGATTAACTGGGATGCACGATTTCCTCTTTTAGTCACAAAAAGCTACTTAAAATCCTTCTACCAATTCAACCCGAATCCTCGCTTACGAGTGATCGGTGATATTACTTGCGACGTTGGAGGATCTATCGAAGCAACAGTAAAGACAACCAATTCTTCAAATCCAGTCTATGTTTATAATCCTTTTAATGACGGATAAACATGGAAAGAAAAGGGGTCAGGTCTACACTTTGGACATTTCCTGATTACTCACTGCTTCTAAGTAACTTCGAACAAGTTATTTTATTTTTTAATACTCGGCCGCGAAGCGGCTTGCACCGCTTACAATTGCCTGAGTGATCCTCAAGAGATTTTTTCAGGGCCTGCATAAAAATCCGCTGCCACCACCTTACCTGTGTTCAATTCATTAAGAAATATTTAAGAAGACTTTGGAAGTAATATCTTATCACTTATTGTGCTTCTGTATTTATTAATCAAGATAGCCAGCACAACGAGAAAACCATACACGACTTTCCTAAAAAAAGGCGAAACATTGAACATCGCCAAACCTGCTTCAACAACTCCCAGGAATATAACTCCCGCAAATGCATTTATCATAGATCCACGGCCTCCCTCAAGGCTGATCCCCCCAATAATGGCTCCTGCAAATGCCAGAAATACATTCCCGTCGGCCAGACCGGGAGGAACAGCATGTAAAAATCCAGTATAGAATAGTGCAGAAAGGCCTGCAAATAACCCGCTTATGGTGTATATGATAATATACATACGATTTGGGTTTACCCCTAGCATTCTGGATGACGATGCATTGCCTCCAACAGCATATATATGGTTTCCGAATTTCGTATATTTGAGGATAATCTGTATAATAATAAGAATTGCAATTGCAATGGGGATTGCAATATACTCCACCCCGCCCAAATTAATATAGAGGTTGGAAAACCCCTCATATATCGGGTAGGGGTGAAGCAGGATGGTCGCACCGTCAAAGGCCATATACGTACCGAGTGTCGCTAAAAAAGGATTCAGAGAAAGTACACCGACCAGAAAACCGTTGAAAAGTCCGCATAATCCTCCGAGGAGAATGGGCACCAATATATCAAGCGGCGGTGGGATGCCTGGGGACCATTTAGTGAGTATCAACGCCGAGAGCATTGCAACGAATCCCGCCATCTCTGCTATAGAAAGGTCCATCCTCCCGCATATAAGACATACACCTGTCCCAAAAACGAGGAATCCAAGAGGTATTGATGAATAGATGATAAAAACCATCGTTTTCCATTTCAGCATTCCCACCGGCCTCATCGCTGCAAAAAGTGCATAAAAAACTATGATCAGTATCCAAGAAAGGTTTTCCAGCAGGAAAAGTTGCAGCCGTTTATCTTTAGGTTCCTCTTGTTTATCCATTACCTGCTCCACTAATATAAATTGACCATTAAAACAATCGAATTATAATCCTATGAGTATGTCCTCGAGAGAGGTTAGCGATACTTCATTTTTTTCTATATTGAACTTCTTTTTCCCCTTCGACATGAGTATGAATCTGTCAGCGACTGAATAGACATGACCGATATTGTGAGATATTACAATAACCCCGATATTTCTCTGTTTCAAATGTTTTACAAATTCAATTACCTGCTTCGTGCCTTTTAAGGATAAAGCGGTTATCGGCTCATCGAGTATCGTAAGCGCCGCCTCATAATACATCGCTCTCGTAATGGCAATACCCTGACGTTCCCCGCCCGAACAGAAACGCACCTCCTGTTCAACCGTTGCGATGTCCAATCCTAATTTATGCGTCAGCACATCGGTGTGCTCCCTCATGGTTCGTAAATTCAAAAATCTGAACGGACCGATACGTTTTGTAAGTTCTCTTCCTAAAAAAACGTTTTTCGACACACTCAAACAATCAACAACAGCCTGATCCTGATATACCGCTTCAATTCCGAGTCTTCTCGAGTCGTCGATCGAACGCATCTCTACCTCTTCGCCTTTCCAGTATATCCTACCTTCATTTTTTGGTATAAGGCCCACAAGAATTTTTATCAAAGTAGATTTTCCTGCACCGTTATCACCAATAATACCAACGACTTCACCTGCATTTACCTCGACATCCACACCGTCAAGAGCATGAACTTTCCCAAACCATTTGTGGATATTTTCCATTCTTAACAATGGTTCTGGCATACCTGTTCCTCTTAATGTTTTTGTATAGCCTGTAAAAACCTTTAAAAGCAGCGTATATCCCTGGCGGGATACATCCCCCCGGGACCGAGTATCAACAGATAACATATTTAAAGTTACTTAGAAGTGGCTTACGTCCCCTCGGACCGAATATCATAAAGTAACTTCGCGAGAAGTTACTTAGAAGGTCTTTACAGGCATTTTATACCAATACCGCGCTCCTACTTCAGCCATACCCGTGCAGCATTCCCCCAGATCCTATTATCATCAACATTTTCAGGGGTTACCATCATACCCTGGACCTTCAGCCATCTGTGACCCCAGCGCTCTGCAACCTCTGCAGGAGCCCACACCTGGTCCTTCCACGGATTGATATCATGAGTACCGCCGGTTATTTTTAAATCATCCTCTGTAACCACATCACCGATATTGGGAAGTGCGCTCTCTCCCTGCTCAATTACCACTTTGAGATAGTGTAAGGCGAGCGGTCCGTAGAAGAGGTTTGGTTGGACATAACCGACATCACAATACCCTTCTTTCATCATATCGAGGTATGCAGGGGCTCCACCAATGCTTGCGATAAAGACGTGGCCAGGATCGCCTCTTTTAACGAGCATTCCCTGCCTCTTTAATGCATTCATACCACCCCGTGAATTCGTCGTATTTTGCGACACAATCGCGACCGGCTTTCCGAACTGCTGGATAGCATTAAACGTGCTGGTTTCGGCTACTTCCATTTTCGAAAGGGTGTAGTATTCAATAAAATTTATTCCCGGATATTGTGAAAATACATCCTTATACCCTTGTCCTCTGTCTCTGTCGGTATCGTTTGCAGCATCCCCCTGGAGACTTATGACAACCCCCTCAACTTTTCCATTCGTCTCTTTTAAATAATTCACTACCTCATTTGCGACTGCTTTTGCAACCGCATAGCTGTCGAATAGAATTGTAATCGGCACCGCATCAGACTTCACATCCGTGTTGTACGTGATTGTCGGGACACCGTTGTCTTTACAATACTTAGCAACATTAGCCGTCGCAACCGCATCAACCGGCGACCAGATGATTCCATCCACACCCTGAGAGACAAAGTATCTCATCTGCTTGATCTGGTCTTCAGCTTTCAAATGTGCATTTTGTGTGAGCACCTTCCACCCGTTGTCTTCACAGTAGTAGTGAATCGCTTTATCGGTAACCTTCATCCACTCATCACCCATATATAGCGAGTCATGACCGAAAAAATACGATTTTTTTCCTGCTTCTTCTTTTTCAGCTAAAGCAATTTGTCCAATAGACAGCATCAAAATCACTGAAAACAATACTAAAACTACCATAATTTTTAAAGATCTTTTCATAGTGAATCTCCTCATAATGTTTAATTTTTTAAATACAACAAATCAATACACAACTAATTCATCACCTCCTTTATTTGAAATCTTTAAATTTCTCATTAATCTTTGCTGTTTTAAGCCTTGCAGCTATCTATCGTATCAAAATGAATTCCAAATGATAAGTTATTATGATAAAGTCAAAGATCGGCAGTATTTTGGAAAAGTTTTATTTTATGAAAGCAACAGATGACTGTATACTTTTAACCAGGGACTAAAATGATAATCAGACTTCACGGATTTGATCGTTATATGAAACATTTTATCATATCCGTATTGAGTTGTCAATTAGGAAGAAACTGGTTTCAAACCTGGGCACTCGGATTGTAAAGGTGCTTTAACAGACGTGTTACTGAAGATACAGTGGTGATTACAGTGTTTCGCCAATGGTCGCTCCCAGGCAACGGAGCAGTTGTATACATTAAATGAATGGCTAAGGTTTCACAAAAAAACAGGCACGTGAACCTGCAAGTTTAAATACAGCACGAGAGAGTATAAAATAGCAGTGGAAACAGAAGGGTTTGGGGAAACTTACAATAAAAATTCCATAATAAAGGGTTCAAATTACCACCTACACAGTACAGGTAGAAATCACAGGGCGTTCTATGCCACAGTTATATTGCAAAAAGGACGGATTTTCCTATCTGTTTAAAAGCAGTGAGAAATCCGAATGGCCCGCGGCGCAGGTTATGGAGCCTGCCGAAATATAGTCAATATCCAGGTCTTTGAGCTCGTCTATTTTTTCCAGTGTGATGTTTCCTGACACCTCGATCTCGACTCTGCCCTGAATTATATGTACTGCCTTCTGCATCATGGTTCTCGTCATATTGTCGAGCATGATTCTATCGACATCCTGATCGAGAGCTTCCGTCACCTCCCGAAGATTCCTTGTCTCTACCTCGATCCTGTACCTGCCGTCAAACCTAGAACGAACCCTGTTTACAGCTGCTTTTATCGAACCGGCCGCATCGATATGATTATCCTTTATGAGCACCATATCGTACAGTCCCATCCGATGATTTTTCCCGCCACCGTGTACAACCGCCTCTTTTTCCAGCATTCTGAGTCCGGGAATGGTTTTTCGCGTATCGAGCACCGTGATATTGGTTCCCTCGAGCGCATTGACCAGCTTCCGGGTCATTGTGGCAATGCCCGAAAGGTGCCCAAGAAAGTTCAGCGCAGTTCTCTCACCCATCAGGATGGAGCGTACATTTCCGCTGATGCGTGCAATCTTGTCATTCTTAAAAAATTCTTTCCCATCTTCAACAATAAAATCGACCTCAAGTCCGGTGTCAATCATCTCGAAAACACGCCGAGCAACACGGGTGCCTGAAAGCGTGCCGCCGTTTTTAGCGATTACTCCTGCTTCGTCCTGTTCATCCGAGAAAATAGAAGTTGAGGTGATATCTTCAAAGTGTGGATAGTTTCCTTCGTGCAGGGCATGCACAGCTCGGCTAAAATCATCGGCGAGGTCCTCTGCGAGGGCACATGCTACGATGTAATCGAGCGGGCCTTTTATCACGTGCCTTCCTCTCTATACTCATCTTTTTATGGTTTCATCTATTAAGATTCTGGTATAAGATCAAAAGGTAACAGCCGGTCACCGTATTTTTCCTGTGCGGTTAAAAGCCTCTTGTTCTGCTCTTCGAGCACGACAAACAGCCGCTTCGGCGGATCAATGACATCGTTACTGTAAATATGGATTATCCTGTGCATTTTTGCAATATTTTCGGAGATCCGTACGGTAAACTGCTCGATATACTCACCTTCTGTATACTCCTTTTTCAGCACCTTTGAAAAAAGCCTTTTGAGATCATTGTACAGAGGAATATAACCAGTCGGCGTTTTCAGAGCTTCAACATCTTCATGCACCCGCAATTCCATCCATTTCAGCCAGACACGCTTGTCCTCCCGCTCATTCAGCCACCCGCCATTTTTGTCTTTCAAGAAGTAATTGACTGAAAAAATCTTCGGGGGATCTGCCAGGCCGCTGCCAAAATCGAGATTGTTCTGTATGTACGTGCCTATGGTAATTGAGAGAAAATCAAGATTAGACATGGGGTTGAACTTCCGCACCCCTTCCTTTCCGAGAGTTGCGGCCGTAGTTTCAGATTCGAGAGCAGCACCTTTGGTGATAATACCATGCTCCCAGTCGAAGGATTCCTCAACCGGTACCCATGTATCGGAGTCTCTCCCGCCGTAAATCACCCCGCTAACCTTCACACCCGAAGGATTTTCCATCTCGGAATCACGGTTTTCAAGAAGATCCATGCTCAGTGTAAAACGGGCGTTCTTGTGCGATACATCCACCTCCACACTGTCCTCACCGATTTTCCCGGTATACCAATGACCCGAATGATTAATGCCTTGTTCCGGAGGTTTTGAATCCTTGCCGATCCAGTACACGTCTGTATCTTCAGTATACAGCACGTTCGAAAAGATGATCTCTCCTTCAGAATTGAGGGCCTTCCATATAAGCACATCATCCTTCGAGTTAACCCCTTGAATAATGCCGAAGATCCCCTTTTCTACATTAACACCGTACGCCTTCCCTTCTCTCCTGCGCAGGTAGGCGATGTCGTCTCCTATGATCTTTTCTCCCTCAACCATGGAGGTCGATGTTTTGCCGCAGAGAGATGGATAGGCACCGGTAAAATATCCGACCCTGCTGCCCGGCCCATGCACACCCACGATGAACATGTGTTCAGTCAGCCACCCCTCCCTGGATGCCTTTCTTATCGCCAGCCTCATCGCCAATTTCTTGAGGCCGATCGTATTTCCGCCGTACTGCGTGTTGGCGCTGTATACTGTGAAATCTTTCAAATCAATATACACCCGCCTGTTTGCAATATCGACACTTACCCCGCCATCGAGTTTACCCTCGGAATGCACGAATTTGAAGAAATCGGGGGTTTTACCGCTTCGTTTGAACTGTTCATACCCCTGCCTGTAGAGCAGATCCTCGCTATGCGAAACATAGGGAGAATCTGTAAGCTGGATACATGGAATTGAAAACTCAGAATCCAGGGGACCGAGACAAAAAAAGCGTATGAAGAGCTGATGCCCCTTCATGATATCTTTCATGATTCCGTGGATCTCGGCAAGTCCCTGTTCTCTGTCGAGTGTGTTCATGGTACTGCCCAATTTTTTACCCTTATCGAGCAGGATTCTGGTGTTCGTTTTGTCCCTCGCCTGGTCGTAGTAACCGTCGAAATGTATCGTATGACCGGGTATTTTTAGTGCTTTTTCCTCCCCCGTTTCAATCGCTTTTTGACGGATGTACTCCAGATCTTCCTCTTCATCCGTTCCTACAAAAACGGAATCAGGATTTAAATGTTCGACAAACCGTGCTACGAATGCATGCATTGCAGGGTTATCGATACCTGCAAGTTTATTATAGTGCTCGTCATCGAGCCTCCCACGTAAAACACTTTCAACACTTTTATCCATTTCATGACTCCCTTTTTCAATTTCCTACCGCATGAAACACTTTCGGTATCCCGCCCTCAACAAAAGCGGGGTGTTCAACCAACCTGCAGCCGGCAAAATGGGGCTCGCAGGTTTCCACCCGTGCGTCAGGCCGCACACTGCCGAACCCATCACATATCTTCCCTCGGTGTCAATGCCGCTATCTGCTCCCAATCTGAATCCGGTTACATCACGACATCGATGAAAATAATGTCCTTTGTTGCCGGTTTTTAAAAAAAGGTGACCGTCATACACGGGTCACCTGTGTATCATATAGAGTCGAACGATTATTCAACCGACCTACTGCAGGCTGTATACATTAGCGGCGCAGGGATTCGAACCCCGGACACTGCGGATATGAGCCGCATGCTCTAACCGACTGAGCTACGCCGCCATATTGATCACGTATGGTTTTATTCATTATAAAGCCATTTGTATCAGAATTTTATGCTCAACTAACTGCATTATTTTACAATTGCCTATCATCACGTGCCGCAGGTATACATGCTATTGGTAAAACCATACGGCAAGTCTTGGTTTGAACATTTTACGATTGAAAGTTCACCTGCTTATTATTATTAACAAGTGCGCGCTAAGTCAAGAAAAAGATGCAGAATGAATAACCACTGAGTCCAGCCCCTCAAAATGATCGATCAAATATTCTAAAAGTATTGCTATAGTATGTCTGGCCTTTTTATAGCTTACTAAAAGCCCCGGTATGGCTGACAATGATGCTATCGATTTGATCGAGGGTACTGCATCATCCGCCCGGTCAAGAACTGCTCGCGCGCAGACAACCGGCATCTGTCTTCGCTGTACGTAGGCGGCTCTGAAAAAATCCTCCATATCAACGGCAACTGCATCAAAATAATTATGAATCTTGTTTTTTTCTTCACTGCCATAAAGCACCCGTTCTGAAGTAACTGTCCTTCCGACGTGCACATGAATGCCGTTGGGCCCTGTTTTCCGTTTCTGCAGTCTAGTTTTCAATGCCCGCACATGCGGGGAAGAACCGGGGACCTGCAGCACCGGGTTTCTTTTGAAGATATTGTTTTCCACCCCGCCGGTCAGAATGGATTTAATTGTTTTGCTGTTCACATACACAATTTCCTGCGATAATACGATATCGCCCGCCTTAAGGTATGGCGAAAGCCCACCGCAGAAACCTGTTGAAATAACTGCTGAACATCCCGAAAGAAGATCATCACCGATCTCCCTATAACCCATACCGGTACGCACAAAACGGACTTCGATATTTTTGAAACTGCCTTCGTACACCATACAGCTGTTATTTTTTTCCTCCGCTATTCCTTCTATCTTCTCCAGGATGGAAGCTACTTCCTTTTTGAACGAGAAAAAAACACAGATCATTACTGTATTCCCGCATATTGTGTACGATATCTTGTGTTGTATCAAAGCCGCGAAAAAAACCCTTCAATGTTTACTTCAGAATTTCGATCTGTCAGGAATCCAAATCACGGCAGTACTGCCCGATCCATTCTGTAAGCATAACTACCGGCCAGAATGAACTGTGCTGAATCAGTCTTCATAAGATCTCGCCTAAAACAGGCCTTTAACCGAACCGGTATTCACATCCACATCGACCTTACGGTATGCGGGATCGGACGATGTGCCTGGCATGAGGCTGATGGAACCTGCCATCGGGCAGAGGAACTTCGCTCCTGAGAACAGAAGAATGTCCCGAATCGGGAGAGTCCACCCCTTGGGTACACCTTTCAGCGTCGGGTCATGGGTAAGGCTCAGATGTGTTTTGACCATCATGGTGTAATAATCTTTGTACTGCGGGTCCGATTCAAAGGTTTTTGCTTTTACCTCAGCATCCGGCATCCAGTGAACCCCGTCTGCCCCGTACACCGTTTTCGCAATTCTTTCAACACGCTCTCGAAGCGGCAGATCGAGCGGGTACAGGTAGTCGAAATCGACTTTTTCCTCACAGGCGTCTATCACCGCATCGGTGAGCTCGAGCGCACCGTCACCGCCCTTTGCCCAGTGTTCGCTGAGCGCGCAGCGCGCACCCTCCTTCTCGGCGTATTTTCGCACCAGCTTGATTTCATCTTTCGTGTCTGTATGAAAAGCGTTGATGCACACCACCGGTTTGATGCCCGATGCCTTTATTACATCGATGTGGTGCAGGAGATTCTCTATGCCTTTTTCAAGAAGCTCGAGATTCTCTTTAGTATACTCATCCGGCAGAGGATGTCCCGGAACCACCTTCGGGCCGCCACCGTGCATCTTAAGCGCGCGTATCGTTGCAGTCAGAACCGATACATTCGGCTTCAAACCTGACAGCCTGCACTTTACATTCCAGAACTTTTCAAACCCTATGTCCGCAGCGAATCCGCTTTCCGTCACGTGGTAATCGAAGAGCTTGAGGCCGACCCGGTCGGCAATGATGGATGACTGCCCCACAGCGATATTCGCAAAAGGGCCTGCATGTACCATGCACGGCTGATACTCTATCGTGCAGGCGAGGGTCGGGTTTATGGCACTTCTCATCCATGCGGTCATCGCTCCTCCAACTTCGAGATCATCGGCGGTTACAGGATTGCCCTTTTTATCGTATGCAATAGTGATCTTCCCGATGCGTTCACGAAGGTCTTTCAGATCACGCGCTATAGCGAGTATAGCCATAAGCTCCGAGCTCACCGTAATCTGAAAACCGGAGGACATCATGAACCCGTCCATCTTGCCGCCCATACCGATTATTATATTTCTCAGGGCCTGGGCGCAGAAATCTATGGTCCATCTCATCTCCATCCGCCTCGGATCTATATCGAGACGTTTCAGGTTTCTCTTCGCAAGCTGTTCGTCATTATAGTTGAACTCATGCTGCATTCTCGAGGTGAGCGCTACCATTGCAAGATTATGCGCATTGGTAATATCATTGATATCACCGGTAAGTCCCATTGAAAATTCGGTCATAGGAATCAAAAGCGCATTACCGCCTCCGGCAGCTGTCCCCTTTATATTCATGGTCGGGCCGCCGGACGGCTGCCTGATTGCGCCGCCTATGTTCTTTTTTCTCTTGCCGAATCCCTCTATGAGGCCCATTGATGTGGTTGTCTTTCCTTCGCCAAGCGGTGTCGGTGTAATGGCAGTTACCTCGATATACTTGCCGTCAGGTTTGTTCTTCAGGCGGTCGATTATTTTGATAAAGTCCAGTTTGCTGATCCTTCCATACCCCATCATCTCTTCTTTTCCAAGACCCAGCTTCTCACGCCACTCATCAGGGGTGGGCATGCGTTTTTCCGCTTCCTCCGCGATCTGCCAGTCAGCCATTTTGGTGGCATCGTATGCCATTGCAGCACCTCCTCATTAAAGTTATTTTGGAGCTTATACTACTGTATAGTTAATTATTTGTCAATGATTTCTTGCTGCTTTGAAGCGACATCATGCTCTTTTACGAAGGACATCACTGTCGTATAGCTCGATTTCATCGATGTAGGAGGTCCCGACAGGCACATCCATCTTCAAACAAAAATAATCCCACACAGCAGGGAAGGGCATACTTTTCATCTCCTCAAGAAGAGCGAGGCGTGCAAAGAAATCACCTGTTTCCTCATATTCACTGAGCCGTGATACCGGTTCGAGAAGCGCAAAAAGCAGTGCCTTTAGAACAGCGCGTGAACCAATGACATAGGCACCTACTCTGTTCATGCTCGCATCAAAGTAATCGAGTGCGAGGTGAACACGATTCAACAGCCTGCATCTCACCAGGGACTGCGCCAGGGACACCACGTCATCACTCATGATTACGACATGGTCGCTATCCCAGCGGACTGGCCGGCTCACATGCAGGAGCAGCTCCTCTGAAAACTGCATAACCGCCGAAATTTTATCAGACACGGATTCGGTAGGGTGGAAATGCCCCATATCCATACACGGCATCTTCTTTCTCGAAACCGCATAGCCGAGATAAAACTCATGGGAGCCGACAACAAAATACTCACTTCCTATTCCGAAGAGCTTGCTTTCAACCGCATCCTTCATCTCCTCAGAGTCAAACTGCTCTTTAAATATTTCATCGAGGGATTCCTTTAACAGCTCCCGGTACCCCCACCGATCTATGGTTATATCCTTTGCACCGTCAGGAATCCAGATATCATGTATACAGGGGCTTTGAAGCTGTCTTCCCATCTCAGCACTGATTTTGCGGCACCGTTTCGCATGCTCGATCCAGAACGCCCTGACACCGGCGTCTTTACTGCTCAGTGTATACCCTGCTACAGCCTTCGGATGAGAAAAATAGGTTGAATTGAAATCAAGCTTTATTCCCACATCACGAGCCCAGTCGATCCATCCCTGAAAGTGGGCAGGCTCCACCGCATCCCGGTCGATCTTTTTAGGCCCGAATTCACCGTAATGAGCATGCAGGTTGAGTCGGTGACTGCCCGGTATCAATGAAAAGGCCTTTTGAAGATCCATCCTGAGCTCGGCGTGGTTCCTCGCCCTGCCGTGGTACTGTCCGGTTGCCTGTATTCCACCGCCGCTCAAAACGCCGCCACCTGTTTCAAACCCACCGACATCATCTCCCTGCCAACAGTGCAGAGAGAGCGGTATGCTCTCAAGCGTTTTCATAGCCTCATCGGAATTAACGCCGAGCTCATGGTAGCGTCCTCTGGCATATTTGTACCGATTTTCGATGGATTCGATATTTTTCATGAAAAACTCCTTATGGACATAATTTTTTGCATCTCGTTCGCTCCTGCACTCTTTTTAGACCGCTCCAATAAAAAGTTATTCTATTACAAACCGCTGAATAAAACAAATACTAAAATGATGAAGGCTCCATTAATCGTGCGTACTACCTGATATTCCATCGCTGCATACAGGGCGAAACGCTCCCTTAAAATTGTTAACGAATTAGCAATATTTCAGTATAATAAATAGAGGGGAAATCTTATTTCATTTCACATCAGGGGAGGTGCAATGTACACCGAAAACCCACTTAATTACTTCCTTGAAAAACTCTGTTCGAACAGTCCGGCACCGGGAGGCGGGAGCGCATCAGCCCTGGTGGGTGCCGTTGCTGCCAGTCTTGCCGGCATGCTTTCCGCTCTCACCGTCGACAAAAAGGGGTACGAGGAGGTGCACAGGGAAATGGCAGAGAACCTGAAAAAGGCGCATGACCTCAAAAACGAGCTGCTCGACCTCCTTCAGAAGGATACTGAGGCGTTCGACGACGCAGCACGAGCATTCAAAATGCCGAAAAATAGTGAAGAACAGAAAAAGGTGCGCGCCGAGGAAATCGAGAGGGGCCTTATCAAGGCATCCGAGGTGCCGCTTGCAATAATGGAAAAGAGCCTGGAGGTTTCCCGTCTTGCTCGTAAAGTGCTTGCACGGGGGAACAAAATGGCGATTACCGACGGGGCGATTTCTGCTCTTTTCGCAGAGGCCGCTGCAATCGGCGGCATGATAAACGTGCGCATCAACTTCAGCTGGATGAAGAATAGAGAGTACATAGAAAAAACAGAAAAAAGGCTCGGGGAGATACTCGAGGAAGCCAGGGATATACGGGAGAAAGCAGTTGCTTCCACACTTGAGCAGCTCGGCCAGGCATAACTGCCTTTATTTTCAGTGGACAAAGTTACAATTTATATTACAATCTCTTGTCAATAGGTAAGTAAGCTTCCGGCTCAATAGTCCCCATTCGGCCGGCTGTAGGTTGTATAAACCAGAATCTTATTTTAAATGGAGGAAACAAGTGAGTGCAAAAGTAATCAATTGTGTGGCAATTGCGGATCAGATTAAAAAGGAACTACAGAAGGATATCGAGGATGTGAAGGCACAGGGCGCCGCTGTTGGAATTGCAACAGTACTTGTTGGAAACGATTTTGGAGCAAGAATGTATCGCGGCCAGGTCGAACGGTTCTGCGGGGAAATGGGTGTCGAGTACGTCAATGCAAATCCGCCTGAAGATGCCCATGAGGACGACGTGGTACAGATTGTGAAGGACCTCAACAAAGACAAAAAGGTGAGCGGCATACTGCCACTTCGACCTTTTCCGGAGCACATTTCAGATTACGCAATTATCAATTCTATTGATGTAAACAAGGATATCGATTGTTTTCATCCCTACAATATGGGTAAGCTGACTCTCGGAGAAATCACCTTCGCGCCTGCAACACCGTCGGCATGCATCGAGATAATGGACAGAGAGAAGGTGAATTTCGAAGGAGCTGAGATAGTGGTTGTCGGACATTCGAACATTGTGGGAAAGCCCATCTCTATACTCTGCCTCAACCGAAACGCAACCATCAGCACCACCCATATTTTTACCTCGATGGCTGGTAATCTCGAAAAGCACACAAGAGGTGCAGATATTCTTATCGTTGCAGCAGGAAAGGCCGGCCTCATAACCGCAGACCACATTAAGGAAGGCACCTTTGTCATCGATGTCGGCATAAACAGAGTAAAGATGCTTGATGAAAGCGGCAATCCCATCCTGAATGAAAAGGGAAAGCCGAAAACTAAAACCGTCGGCGATATCGACTTCGAAAGTGTCAGCCAAAAAGCTGCAAAAGTCACTCCCGTACCTGGCGGCGTAGGCGCTATCACAAACATGATGCTCATGAAAAACGCGATCAAAGCTGCGAAGATTCAGGCAGGGCTTCTAAGTAACTTAAAATAAGACAATATGATAATACTCGGTCCCAGGGGGACGTAATCCGCCGCGAAGCGGCTTTCCCGCCAGGGACTTTCCCCAGGGGGACTTACGCCGCTTATATAAAAGTATATTTGATAAAACCGAATGCTCAGCCGGCTGGGCATCAGATGTTTACAAACCGGTATCGATACCGGGTATTGTGAGTGGCCCCTCGGGCAATACACAGATCGACGTTTCTTTTCCGTATTTTTTCAAAAGAGATTCAATAGTCTCTTCGACAGAACTGCACGGTGTCATAAACGCCCCGGTTATATCATCATCTTTCAGGTTATCGCTGTAAAAATATACATCGGCTTTTTTACAGATACGTGCATGTATCTGCGCTTCCCACATGTCCTGACACCTGAAACCTTCCGAGTGAAGCTTTTTCAGGAGCGAATCAGGACTTTTTGCATTCATGAGCAGCTCCTGGTACATACCGGTATCCGGTATACCATCCCTGCATTCAGCAGCGACAATAATACTCCCGCCATCCCTGACAATCAGACATGCTGCGCTCATACCTTTAACCGACTGATACATATTCAAATCGAGAGGATATCCTGCATTGCTCGTTATCACAATATCATATAAACGTCTGGCAGGCGGCATGGCAATTTCCATTGCTGCTGCGCATCCCCGGTCGTATGCTTCCATAAAATCTCCTGCGAAGACGCCGGTGATCTCTCTATTTCTATTCAGGGTGACATTAATGAGAAATGTCGGACCGACCAGTCGGGCAGCTTCCTGTATATCTTCCCAAACCGGATTACCCCTTGTTATTCCCCAACCGGCACGCGGACTGTCGATATTATGCGGACTGTGATTGTTCAGTATCGTTTCAAGAGAAGCAAGGCCCGGCATAACCGCTTTACCGCCTCCTGAAAACCCTGCAAAAAAATGCGGTTCAATGAAACCGGTAAGTATTTTAACATCACAGCGTAAAAAGTCTCGATGGATATATATATGGTTTCTCCGTTTTGTTGTGCCGACAAAACTATGCAGGCCACGGGCTGATGCATTATTTTGCACAATCCTGTATGTTCGTAAAACCTCTTCCCCCAACATCTTCTTCAGCTCTTCTTCTGAAGTTTTTCTGTGCGTACCGGTCGCAATAAAAATCCATATATCATTTGGCAGTGCACTCACTTCTTGAAGGATCTCAGGTATAATGTATTTATACGGAACCGGTCTCGTAACATCACTTACAACAATACCGACCTTGGTTTTCGGTTTTACAACTTTGGAAAGAGGAGGGGCAGAAACCGGAGATATCAGCGCACGGTGCACTGCAGCACGCTGATCTTCATATCCAGCTTTATATCTCGACCTGATAATATCGATCTCGGCATCATCGGGAAGCTGAACTGTTAAACCTGTGCTTCCATATGCTAACTCTACTTTCAAAACAATCGCACCTCATTGAAAATTATTCTAGCAGAACAAGGTAAAATTGTATATCTTGAATGTGGATAAACAGTTGAATTACAACATACAGCAGGATAGGCTGCACATGTACATGGCATCATAAAAACCTGGTATCCCTTTTAGCATAATACAATTATGCTTAATTTTCTATACCCTATTACAGGACGGAGGTTCGAATATGAATAACTTCACCTTTCACAACCCGACAAAAATCATCTTCGGTAAAAACTCTATCTCACAACTCAAAACCGTTCTTGATCCTGGATCGAAGATACTGATGACATACGGAGGGGGATCGATAAAACGAAACGGCGTATACGATCAGGTGACGGATGCGCTCAAGAATTATTCTATTCATGAATTCGGCGATATCGAGCCGAATCCAGAGTACGAAACCTGTATGAAAGCTGTCCGGGTGGTTAAAGACGAGGGCATTGATTTTCTACTTTCGGTAGGGGGAGGATCGGTGCTCGATGGGACAAAATTCATTGCTGCATCGACTTACTATACAGGGAAAGACCCATGGGATATTCTCACGGAGGGAGCTCAAAAAACGGTAAAAAAGGCCCTTCCGATCGGATGCGTGCTCACCCTGCCTGCGACCGGTTCGGAAATGAACGGCAACGCCGTTATTTCAAGGAGAGCACGGGGCGAAAAGCTTGCGTTTTCCAGTCCTCATGTGTACCCGCAATTTTCTATCCTTGACCCGGAAACAACATATTCACTCCCTGAGCGACAGGTAATAAAAGGGATAGTGGACGCTTATATTCATGTTATCGAACAGTATCTGACCTACGACGTTCAAACACCACTCCAGGACAGGCAGGCGGAAGCGATTCTGATGACACTTATAGAACAAGCGCAGCTTGTAAAAGAAAACCCCAGGGACTACAACGCACGTGCCAATATCATGTGGTGCGCAACTCAGGCATTGAACGGCACCATTGTGTGCGGCGCAGTGGAAGACTGGACTACCCACAGAATTGGACATGAGCTGACCGTTCTGCACGGGCTCGACCATGCCCAGACCCTTGCCATTATACTGCCGGCGGTAATGCAGCATCAGCGGGAGAAAAAGAAGGATAAGATCCTGCAGTATGCCGAACGTATATGGGGAATAACGGGGTCCGATCCTAAAAAGTCGATAGACGAGGCGATCGAGAAAACGGTTTCATTTTTCAACAGTATCGGCATGCCAACGCGGCTTCGAGACTATAAACTAACTCCCGATTCCTGTATGACGGCTGCGGATAACCTCGCAAAACGTGGGGACGTTCTCGGAGAGCACAAAGATATTGGTAAGAAAGAGGTGCAGGAAATACTCAGGCTTTGCGCATGACCCAGAACCTACAGGATGATACTCTGCACTGATGAGAAAATCCCTGCAAAAAAAACCGCCACACCAACCATCAGATGCAGTTTGTCTTTGGACAATTTCAGCGTATACCTGCTCGCGATAGCCGCGCTCGCTGAAGAGAATGGCACTGAAAGCAGTAGGTACCGCCATAAAAAACGTGGACTGCTGTGCATGCCGAAAAGAACCGAACACAGCCCCATCAGAATGAGCATCATGAACGCACCCGTTCCTGTTGCCTTTAGAAGTGTATAACCCGGCAAAAACAGGAGTAGTGTAACGACAAAATTGGTGCCGCTCCCCATACCGACAAGGCCCCCCAGAGCTCCAAACAGGGCCGTTGCACCTATCAGCGCCAGCGTACCGATTCTCTGAAGGAATTCCGTTGCCTTTCGGGTGACGCCCGAATTCTGCAAGCCATGATCAGTCCCGTTTCCTTTCACTCTTTTCAGGCCCTGCACCCCTTTCAAAATAAAATAAACGCCTATCAAAAGAACAAAATACCCGATTCCTCCCTTCAGCTTATCCGGATTCTGGGTCAGATACCTGCTCGAGAAGTAAAACCCAACGCCTGCGCCTGCAAGTGCCGGAATCACCCATCTGATCCCGTCCTGAAAATTCACCCTTTTGTGCCGCGAGAACACAACCGTCAGGATAAACGCATTGGTGAGATCCATTATAACGGAAAGGGTAATTGCATCATGCACATTGAAATTGAAACCCACGAAAAGAAGCGGCACAACAATGTTCCATGCACTGAAAGAGATAGACGCTGCTGCTACACCGACGAGAACGGCAATCGGAGCGAATAACAGCACAAAACCCCAGAGTTCACCCATATATCAGCAACCTTTCATTCTTTTTCGAACAACAGTTACTGCAGCCCCATAATGATTTTGTTCGCCGTCAAGTCGAGCATGCCCAGTTCGAGGGGTTTTTCATTAACTGCACTATAATCAACAGCCGCTTTCTGGATGGCCTGCAAATCACCATCCTGGAGTATCTTTTCAACCGACTTATGGGAATTCCACAGCTTATCCTGCATTCTGTTTATTTCGGGATTGTCTGCAAGTTGATTCGCCTTCTCCTCTGCAGCCTGCACAGCTTCAATGCTGAGCTCAATATATTTTCGCCGCAGTGCAAGGGCATTTACCTCACCGGGTGTGGCATCCTTTCGAAGAATATGGTTGTCGAACTCAAGATATCCATTCTCCTCTTTTTTTTAGGAGTGCTGCCCGGTAAATAACCAAAGACAGCCATCCTAAAGTAATACCTGCATTACAGCTTTTAAAGATTTTTATAGGACGCACGGATCGGCGGTGGAGGAAGGAGGGTTTTAAAAAATACCCCCGGAGAAAGGAGGAAAACCGGGGGCAATGAAAGGAAATTTGAAAAAAGCATATTGGTTTTTATATTGCCCGAGGCGAGATTTGAACTCACACAGCCTGTCGGCCACTAGCCCCTCAAGCCTCAGACTCCCTTTTTACATAATTCCTTGTTTTTAGCTAACTACTTATAATATAAACTTTTACGCGTAATTCGGTCAATAAGTTTTACTATAATATACACCGTTTTTCCCGTTTTTTCAGGAAAAATTGCTCAGCTTATCTTAGTTTTCTTATACTATAGGTAAAATTAAAGTTTTGATCAATAACAAACTACTTTTAATAAATCCTAATTGAATTATACTCCGCTGTCAATAAAAAAGGACGCATTAACAATGCGCCCTTTTTGAAAAGAGCAAGAAGAATGAAATACTCCGACGTCAAATCATTCTCAAAAGTTTCGGGTATTTCTCTAAAACTCCTTTATGAATATGAAAACGGGAGTGTCTTCCCCCCGTAGAAAAATTTATAATGATATTTAAAACATTGGATAAGTCACCAACATATATGCTCTCTCCATTACTGGATATGAACGATCAGGAAAAAGAACTTATATACATGTATCAGGACCCGGATATAAAGGAAATGTTACAGGATGAAGATTTAAAGAATATTCTGAAATTTACATTGCTTGGCTTTCAAATGCTTTACCTGACGAAAAATCATTTTAACCATAAAGGAGATGTCATTAGCTACCTGGATGAATTAAAAAGCAAATTATTTGATAAAGGGTAGCTCAAGAGACTAAAATAGAATTATAAAGATAGCGTTAGAAAAGGAGGAATAGTTTTGAATAGAAAAAAAGACAAAGAGCCTACCGATATTCCGGCATATCTTGAAATGGTCGGATCCTATTTAGCAAATATCTTTGAATCAAAAGATCAGAAATTCATACCTGGTGAGATAGCTGTGTTCTTAGGCACTCGGGACAAACGCAGAAGCAAAGGAATAAAATATGTCTTCGGAACCAATGCAAATCCAGATTTCAAAGAACGCATGTGTGGCGCCGCCATGGACATTATGCTGAACGATGAATCCATCAAATTATCAGAAAAATTTAAGTTTGTCGATGATCAGATTGATGAAGATATAGACCTGGAAATATAGATAGGCGTGAAACACAATTGAATAAAGGGGTTTTATTATGAAAAAAATAATATGGCCCATTGTATTAATCTTGATAAGTTTTGTTTTTATTTATGGATGTGAAAATCTAACAGGATCATCATTATCTCCACCTTCATGGATAATTGGCACCTGGTCTGATGTATCTGAAGCGATTACTTTTATCTTTAACAATGATAACGTAATTATGACGAGTAGTACTACTGTATTAAATTTTAAAGAAATCTATAAAGTAGATAATATCTCTGATAGTGGAAATGCGAGCAAGTATACAATCAATACAACTGACATTGATGGTACAAAAGGAACTTATGAATTTATCAAAGTTACGGATACTTCACTGAATTACACCATTACAACGAATGGCACTTCAATTGGTCCTATACTCTTATATAAAAAATTGGGATGAATTAATTAGTGTCTGACCGAAAAGCATGTAAGATTATGTGTTTCAGCGAATTAGAGTACATTTAACAAGGCGAAGATTTAAGAAATCAGTTATTTTTCCATTGCCATATTCCCGATATTTTAGTATAATTCTATGTACTATAATGAATTAGGATACAAATCACAGGTTAAGGTTTTGTGATTTTACTAAATCTTCGGGAGTGAATTAATGCGAAAAATTATAGAATCTCAAATGACATTCGGAGAAGTGGATATTTCTAAAATAAAGTTTGACCTCAGGTCGCGTGATGAGATTCCCAAGCTTCTCATGGGGCTGCAATATATTTATTGTACTCCCAAAATACGAGATGAAGTTTTTGAAATATTAGAAGAGATTGTGCCGGAGGGAACAGATTCGGATAACGGCAGGCCCGGGATGCTTTTGTGGAAGATATTGGTTCTTGGGACATTAAGATTAAATTGCAACTGGGATTACGATAAAGTTAAAGAAATAGCTGACAACCACAAGACGCTCAGGCAAATGCTTGGGCATGGGTGTTTTGAAGAAGATGATTATAAATATCCTATTCAAACAATAAAGGACAATGTATCGTTGTTGACTCCTGAGGTACTGGATAGGATCAACCGGATAGTATTGAAGGCTGGGCACAATTTGGTAAAAAAAAAACGAAGATCTCCGAGGCCGTTGCGATAGCTTTGTCGTAGAGACTGATGTTCATTACCCCACGGACATCAATCTGTTGTTTGATGCTATGCGCAAAGTGATTATTCTGGTCGCCGGAGTATGCGATAAATTGGGGCTGAATACCTGGAGGCAGAAAGCGTACAACGTGAGGAAGCTCAAGAGGCTGTATCGGACGGCGCAGAGTTTGAAGCGAAGCAAGGCAAAAAAGAAGGATAAGGTTAAAGAGAAAGAGGAAAGGATTGCTAAAGCTCATCGGGAATACATCGATCAAGCAGAGATCTATCTTGAGAAAGCGAAGGCAACGCTTAATTTTCTTCTGAGTACGAATCGGCTGAACGTGATAAGCTACGATACGATAGGGTATTACATGCAGCATGCTGTGCGGCAGATAGATCAGATCCGCCGGAGGGTTCTCAACGGAGAGAAGATCCCGCACGAGGAGAAGGTTTTTTCGATCTTTGAAGAGCATACGGAGTGGATATCCAAGGGCAAAGCTGGTGTGCCGCAGGAGTTGGGACTGAAGGTATGTGTGGTAGAGGATCAGTATGGGTTTATTCTGAACCATATGGTGATGAGGAAGGCCACGGACGAGAAGATAGCGATTCCCTTCATAAGGGCGACAAAAGAAAGGTTCCCGCAGTTGAGTAACTGCAGTTTTGATAAGAACTTCCACACTCCTGTAAACAGGAAGCAGCTTGAGAAGATCTTGGCTCTGGTGGTGTTGCCGAAAAAAGGAAGACGAAGTGAAGAAGAGAGGACATTCGAGAGCTCGGATGAGTTTGTTCGACAGAGGAAGCAACATCCTGCTGTGGAGTCGGGGATCAATGCCCTGGAGAATCACGGTCTTGATCGCTGCCTCGATCACGGCCTCCATGGGTTTAATCGCTATGTGGCATTAGCAGTTGTTTCACGTAATATACAGATCATTGGCGCCATTATCTGGAAAAAGAAATTTAGAAGATTCCAGCGGGAGCAAGCACAAAAGCTTAAGGCGGCTTAGGCTGTCTATTCTATCAGCTGCTACAAAGCTAAGGGGGATAGGTCTGTCCGCATAACACCAAAAACCTTCATTTCCGTAAAATAGCGCTCTGATTTTTCATCTTCCTTGATATTGATCCTATTTGTCGGATATGTCTTAGCTGGCAGGGAGCAAAATTCTGCAGGAATTAAACCGAAAATGGAGTTTTCGGTCAGACACTAGTTAAGGAAAAAGGATGGAATTGTATACTTTAGAGTGTCCGGAAAACAGCTGAAAATTGGCACTTTTCAGCCGGAATCGGTGGCACTTTTACTCCGGATTTAGTGGCACTTTTCAACCGGAATGAGTGGCACTTTTGCCCCGGAATATGCATAAGTACACAATATTGTTCATATACTTCATGAGTAATTCTAAAAAGTTTGTTTCTCCTTACTGCGATTGTAGGATCCAATTTAACAAAACCAAATCTTTTACAGAAACCACCAGGATCTTTTCTTATCGAATCATCTTCAGCCGTTAGCGCTCACTTAAATTCCCCCTTTTTTGCTCACATAATTACCCCCACTTACTTTTTAGAAAATCCAGATGAAACATCAACGGTTAACAAAAACGATTGAGTCATCCGGGAAATAAAAATCAACTCACAAAAAAAAAACAGGACCGGCATTACAACATCTGATCTTTACGTCTACACTTCTCCATGATTCTATGTTAGAGAATATTTCACAATTCCGCCAGAGAAAAAAATGGAAGGCAACACATGACCATAACGATTAGAAAGTTAGAAAAAAGTGACCATGAATATATTGCCTATGCAAAGTCCCTTTGTGGAAAGGCTACATACTGTCTCTACTTCGTTGATGATATCTGGGGAGCAGTTGTGCTTTGCAACTTCGTCCAAATGCTTAAAAGCTTCTTTCAACCACAGACACTCAAGATCACTGTTCATGAGAATGCCGTTTCTTTGAAGAATGAACAGATTCTTGCACTTTTACGAGAAAGACCATGACAGAGGCTGAGATACACACCATCAGCAAAAAATATGAATCCTTCCGTCTGCGGGATAAAAACCGTGAGAAGTATCTGTTGCAATCAATCATGGAGTATGGTATCCGCGAGCCGCTGCAGTGTGTACAGGGAGATGGGCAGAAATACATCCTGCTTGACGGGTTCAAACGGCTGCGTTGTTCATACAGGCTGCACATAAACATGGTTCCGGTCGTATCGCTGGGGAGTGATGAAGCAAGTTCCATTCTGCATTTCATTCGTATGTCCACAGACAGAGGCTTGAGTACTCTTGAGCAGGCCCGTTTTGTTGATGAACTGCACAAACGCTACGGGCTTGGTGTCAGTGATATCGCAGCCAGACTGGAGCGGTCAAAAGCGTGGGTGAGTGTACGGCTTGGCATTATCGATGAGATGAGCCAGGTGGTGCGAGAAGAGGTATTTTCAGGCAGATTTCCTCTGCGTTCATACATGTACACCTTGCGGCAGTTTACGCGCGTAAACAGTATTTCCGGCACAGCGATAAACAGTTTCGTGCGCTGTGTATCCGGGAAAGGGATCAGCACACGGGATATCGCGAGGCTGGCTTATGGATATTTTCGAGGAGGAGATCGGCTGAAGCGTCAGATTGAAGAGGGAAACCTTGAGTGGACTTTGAGGAAGATGAAGAAGACGGAGCCTGCCTATCAAGCAGAAGAGGGCTTAAGTGAAGCTGAATGGACGGTAGTCAGAGATCTGGAGCTTGCGCAAAAGTATATGTCACGAATCTGCCACGGGCTCACCCGAGAGCAGCTGAGCTCAAAAGCGTTTCACTCCCGGGCCCTGCTTCTAATTGAAGGGTTACTATGCATGATTGATGAGTTTAAGACACAGATAAGGAGGTTTCATGATAGCCGAGCATACCAGGGAAACAGTCAGAACACTGTTTGAGAGCGGGAAGAGGAAAAAGGAAATCGCCAGGTTTCTTAAGCTTGACATTAAAACAGTACGAGCCATTCTCTCCGAAGAGCAGGGTGAGGCGAAGAGTCGAAAAGACAAAATACTGGTAGACCATGACCTTTTGAAAGACCTGCACGAACGGTGTAACGGATACGCCCAGCGCATGCATGAGATTCTTACCGAAGAGCACAAGATCCCCATAGGCTACTCTACCCTGACACGGCTGCTGCGAGAGTACGGCATAGGACAACAGCCGGAGCAGCGCAAGCAGAAGTATCCTGATATTCCAGGAGACGAGATGCAGCATGATACATCAGTCTATACCGTGAAGCTGGGCAAGGAGCGTTGGAGGATTGTGTGCAGTGGGCTTTATTTCCGCTACTCCAAAATGCGATATGTTAAGTTTTACATTCGTTTTAACCGCTTTCGCATGAAGTGTTTCTTCCATGAGGCGCTCATGTTCTTTGGTTATACGGCAAAAACATGTATCATTGACAACACCAACCTGTCAGTGCTGTACGGAACAGGGGAACAGGCGGTTTTTCATCCCGAGATGCTTGCGTTTGCCAGAAAGTATGGTTTTCATTGGAAAGCCCATAGGATACGACAATCCAACAGGAAAGCAGGCAAAGAACGAAACTTCCTTACCCTTGAGACGAACTTTTTCCCAGGAAGGAGCTTTACAGATCTGGAGGATCTGAACAAACAAGCCTTTGATTGGGCAACCCGGCGTTTTGCCTTTCGACCCCAATCAAAAACAAGACTCATTCCTCAGGAGATCTTTGAGCAGGAGAAGCCCTATCTGTTGGAGCTCGCCGCATACATCGAACCTCCCTATCAGGAACATAAACGCACCGTTGATCCATACGGGTATGTGGCTTTTGACGGGAATTACTACTGGGTTCCGGAAAAGGTAAAAGGAAAGCTGACCGTTATCGAATATGAAAAAAGCATTTGTATTTATCACAACCACAAGAAATTCGTGGATTATGAATTAGCGCCGTGGGACGTGAAAAACAAACAGATCACCCCGGAAGGGATAGCAGTGCCCTCCCATATGCCACGAAACAGAAAATACGGATTCAAGGAAGAAGAGAAAAGATTAAGGGAAATGGGGCAGGTATGCTGTGCCTACCTCGATTATGTCCGATCAAAGGCCTGCAGAATCCCTCAAAAACCCAGGTTCATCCGGGAGTTGTACAGACTGGCAAAGAAGATGAGCAGCTCTTTGTTCCTGAACACGATTGAGCGGGCGTTGGAATATCAGATAAGCTCCATTGCATCCATCGAACGGATATCAGAACAGCTGATAAACCAACAGATGCACGAGCTTCCCGATATACCTATTTCCAACCAGTATGAAAACAGAAAAGAATATCAGGTGGGACGTTTTTCAACTGAAGCGGACTTGAAAAAATACAAAGAACTCATGGAGGAAGAGGATGGATAACACGCTCAAGAATCAGCTTCAGTATCTGGGATTTCATACCCTTTTAGAGAACTGGGATGCAATCCTGAAAGAAGCCGGCCATACTTCTCCATCCTATCGCAGATTCTTGACTCAGATCGTTGAAAAAGAATATACGGCAAAAGCCGAAAGAGCACGCCTGGCTCGTATCAAGAGAGCAAAGTTACCTGAGCTATTCGTTATGGAGACATTTCCATTCCACAAACAGCCTCGCTTGAAGAAAAAGCTTGTCCTTGAGCTCTACGATTCTTTGGTTTTCATGAAGGAGAAACAGAACCTTATCTTCATCGGCCCTACAGGATGCGGGAAAACGGGACTGGCAACGGCTTTTCTCGTTCATGCCATCAACCAGGGATTTCGAGGCCTGTTTATTGATTTCAGCGATCTACTGGATACTCTCTATCAGTCCCGGGGAGACTATAGCGAAGGGAAGCTTATGAAAAAGTATTTAGCCTATGATGTGCTTTTGATAGATGAGCTAGGTTATATTTCCTCCAAAAAAGAGCAGGCGAGCCTGTTTTTTGATCTCATGAGACGCAGACATCAATGCAGGACCACCATCATAACTACTCAGCTGGGATTTGATGAATGGGGCGGTTTCCTTCAGGATTCACACCTAACTGCTGCACTTCTTGATAGAATCACGGTCAATTGCGCGGTTTTCAATATGAAAGACTGTATCAGCATTCGTCCAAAGAAAATCGTATATGCAACAAGCAAGCAAATAACCCAGGATGCAGATGAACCTCCTGATAAGTAATTAACTTTCTGCTTTTTAGCTTCTGTTGGTATTTTTCAAGAGGCCCATTTCTTATAAAACTTTTTTCTCAATCTAAACTGTCTTCTGAAAATAACCTATTTTTCCCAACACGAAGAACAACACTTAATACCGCTCTCTTCGACGTTTAAAAATATTTGTCTATTATATTTCCGTGTAAGATCGTGAGAATGAAAGGGGGAGTTTATATGAGCATTGAGGGTGGAATTTAAGTGAGCGCCAACGTGTATGGCTGGGTAAACAACAGGATAATCTTTTACCGGTGGAATATTTTATGGCTACTTTCACCCTTCCGGAAGGGTTAAGGCGTGTTACTCGAAGTAATC
>Ga0315551_10000689_pt1 | contig 26904 bp, 17 predicted proteins | sample SalMarSW160290MG_FD_203678 | JGI IMG/M metagenome (GOLD analysis project Ga0315551, IMG submission 203678) | Salt marsh sediment microbial communities from the Plum Island Ecosystem LTER, Massachusetts, United States - Salt Marsh Sediment SW1602-90 ...
ATTTTAGCTAATTTAAGAATGAATTTTGACATAAGTTTCGAAGTTAAAAGTATTCATTTATTCTCTACTGACGGCGAAGTCAAGGACTGGCACAAAATAAAAGAGTTTCCCTTATCTTGACAGGGGGAGTTTTTTATTTTGCTTGCTTTCTTAATTTATCTGTGGTATATTAGAATCTAGTAAAAATCTTATGAAAGGTTTTATTTTGGCAGCCGGTTCGGGAACCAGATTATATCCTTTAACTCTGGAAATTCCCAAACCTTTAATGCCAGTTGGTAAAATTCCCATCTTAACATACTTAGTTGACCTTTATTTAGATAACGGCGTAGATGATATTAAAATTGGTATCCAGCGGGCCCATCTGGAGGATTTTTATAAATGGAAAGCTACTTATTTCCCTGGCAAAAAAATTGAACTGGTAGTAGAACCCAAGCCCTCGGGCACTTTCACTCCCCTTGTTAAAAAGGTAGATAATAAATGGTTTTCCGAACCTATTGTGGTTTCTAATGGAGATGAATTAAAAGAATTAAATCTGAAGAAAATGATTAACTGGCATAAAAGAAAAAAAGGGATAGTCACAATAGGCCTGGTAAAGGTAGAAGACCCTCGTCCTTATGGTGTGGCTCGCTTAAATGGAGAGAAGATTGTAGAATTTATTGAAAAACCCCAAAATCCCCCCAGTTCCTATATTAATTCGGGTCTTTACATAATGAACCCTGAAATTAAAAAATACTATCCTCAAAATGCTAAGTTTGCTACGCTTGAAAACGACCTTTTCCCTCAATTAGCTAAAGAAAACAAACTCTTCGGCTATAAATACGAAGGGAAGTGGTTTGATACAGGCACCTTTTCTAGTTATGAATTAGCTATCAAAAATTGGAATCAAGAATAATATGTCTAAAACAACTCTAATTACCGGCGGATGTGGATTTATTGGCACCAATACCGCTGCCTATTACCTTAAAAAAGGATACAAAGTTATTGCCTTTGATAATCTTTCTCGAGCCGGAGCCAAACAAAATTTAAAATGGCTAAAAAAACAAAATGGTAAATTTATCTTTGTCAAAGGAGATATAAGAAATGATAAAAAATTATTAGAAACATTTAAGAAATATAAACCAAATCTGGTCTACCATTTAGCTGCGCAGACAACGATGGTTACTTCGGTGACCAATCCCAGAGAGGATTTTGAAATAAATGCTTTGGGGAGCTTTAATGTTTTAGAAGCTTTAAGAAAAGGCGCTCCCAAAGCATCGCTGCTCTACAGCTCTACAAATAAAGTCTATGGAGAGATGACTGACCTTCCGGTGGTAGAAAAAAAGACGAGATACGATTACAAAAATATCAAAGGAGTCTCCGAAAATCATCCTCTTGATTTTCACGGTCCCTACGGCTGTAGCAAAGGTACTGGTGATCAATATACCATTGACTACGCACGAATCTACGGCTTAAATACAGTTGTCTTCAGGCAATCTGGAATCTACGGGCCTCACCAATTCGGAATTGAAGAACAGGGCTGGTTAGCCTGGTTCTGTAATGCTTTATTATATGATAAACCGGTTACTATCTATGGAGACGGAAAACAGGTCAGAGACGTTCTATATGTCGATGACCTCATCTGGGCTTACGATTTAGCTTTCAAAAATATTAAAAAAACTCGGGGAAAAGCATATAATATTGGTGGTGGGCCAAAATTTTCTCTTTCTATCTGGGAACTCTTTAAAATTTTAGAAACCCTCTCTGGTAAAAAATTCAAATATTCTTTTGGTCCTTGGCGGCCAGGCGACCAGAAAGTTTATATCTCTGATATCTCAAAAACCAAAAAAGACTTTGGTTGGACTCCTAAAGCCCCTCCAAAGCAAGGAGTAAAAAATCTCTATAATTGGATAGCTCAAAACAAAACTCTCATTAAAAAAGCCGGTGTCTTTAAAAAATGAGGCACGGGCGGACGTGGTGGAATTGGTAGACACCTTGGTTTCAGGAACCAAGGGGCAAAAGCCCGTGAGAGTTCGATTCTCTCCGTCCGCACTGACTCATGTCTAAAAAACAACTTAATTTAAGGATTATTCTCTTAGGTGGTCTAGGGGAAGTTGGTCGTAATATGATGCTCCTGGAGTGGCAGGGGAAAATTTTGATTTGCGATATGGGTTTTCGCATGCCAGAAGAAGATATGCCCGGCATAGATTACATTGTTCCTAACGTTAGCTATCTCAAAGACAAGAAGAAAAACGTTTTAGGAGTGGTTTTTACTCACGGCCATTATGACCATATTGGCGCTGTTCCCTATTTAATAGAAAAGGTTTGGTCGCCTTCCCTGGAGATTTACGCTTCTCCTCTGACTCGGGGAATAATTTTAAAAAGGCAGGGAGACTTCCCCAATCAACCGAAATTAGACATTACCGAAGTCAAAGATGGGTCAAAAATAAAAATAGGACCATTTAAAGTTGAATTTTTCCGCCAAAACCATAATATCCCTGATAATTTGGGTCTATTTATTGAAACCCCGGTAGGTAATATTTTACATACTTCTGACTTTAAGTTTGATCCCACCCCGGTCAATGACAAACCTACCAACTTCCAAAAATTAAAATCTTTTGGGAGAAGGAAAATTTTACTTTTACTTTCTGACTCTACTGGTGCTGAGGAAGATAACCATTCTCTTTCGGAAAAAACTATTGAAAAAAACTTAGAGGAGATTTTCAGGCATTCTTCCGGCCGGATTATTGCCGCTACCTTTGCTTCTTTAATCAACCGAGTTCAGCAAATCATCTCTCTTTCAGAAAAATATGGCCGGAAGGTCTGTGTGGAAGGTTATTCTATGAAAACTAACGTGGAAATCTCAAGAATTTTAGGCTATGTCAAAGCTAAAAAGGGGACTTTTATTAAAGCTAAAGACATTGGTAATTATCCCGACTCCAAAATTACTGTTCTTTGTACCGGAGCTCAAGGAGAGGGTTCGGCTATTTTAATGAAAATCGCCAACAGAGAACATCCTTATATCCGTCTGAAACGGGGAGATTCGGTTATTCTTTCTTCTTCAGTCATTCCCGGAAATGAAAGAACTGTTCAAATGTTAAAAGACGATATTTTACGCCACGGGGTAAAGGTTTTTCACTATAAAATGATGGATATTCACGCCGGAGGTCACGCCCAAAAAGACGAACTGAAAGAAATGATTAAAATAATGAGGCCGAAATTCTTTTTACCAATCCACGGCCAATATTCAATGTTAGTTGCTCATGCTGAGATAGCTCAGGCAATAGGAATACCAGAAAAAAATATTGTGGTAGCTGAAAATGGCCAGATTATTGATTTAAATCCCAGAAAGATTTCGGTTGAAAGGCATGGCGTACCCTCAAATTACATTATGGTCGATGGATTAGGTATTGGCGATGTGGGCGATGTAGTTCTAAGAGACAGACAGATGTTGGCTAAAGACGGAATGTTCGTGATTGTAACCGTAATTGATAAAACTACTGGAAAAGTAAAGGGTTCTCCTGATATAATATCTAGAGGATTTGTTTATCTTCGGGAATCAAAAGAATTGCTCAGAGAAACCCGAAAAAAAGTAATTGAAATCGTTAACCGAGCTACCGGCTCTGGAGGAGCTGTTAACTGGAGCTATGTTAAAGATGAAATTCGGAATAAAATTGGCCAATTCTTTTATACCAAAACCCAACGCCGGCCAATGATTCTACCGGTCGTAATTGAAGTCTAATGAGCTTTGCTCATTATTTTCTTCGTTGACGCTCGAAGTCTAAAAATATGCGAATTTTCAGCGGGGTAAGGCCCACAGGAGAGTTACATATTGGGAATTACTTAGGAGCAATAAGACAGTGGATTGAACTTCAAAATAATAATGAATGTGTTTTTTGTATTGTAGATCTACATGGTATAACCACTCCTTATAAGTCAAAAGGTCTTAAGAAAAATATTTTTGATGTGGCTATTGCTTATCTGGCAGCAGGATTAAATCCAGAAAAGTGTATTTTTTTCGTTCAATCTCAAGTTAAAGAGCATTCTGAACTAGCCTGGCTTTTGAGCACAATTACTCCTTTAGGCGATCTCCAGAGGATGACTCAATTTAAAGAAAAATCAAAAAAACATAAAGAAAATATTAATGCCGGTCTTTTGAATTACCCTATTTTAATGGCTGCCGATATTCTTTTATATCAAGCCGGAATTGTTCCTGTAGGGAAAGACCAACAGCAACATGTAGAATTTACCAGAAGCATTGCGAGAAAATTTAACCAAAGATTTGGAAAAACTTTTATTGAGCCGAAAGTTTTACTTCCTAAGGTTGGAGCTAAGATAATGTCCTTGCAAAACCCAAAGAAAAAAATGTCAAAAACAGATGACCCCCGTGGATGTCTTGGTTTATTTGATGAACCAGAAGAAATCAAGAAAAAAATAATGTCAGCCGTTACTGACACCGGACGAACGATTAATTACGTTCCAGAAAAAAAGCCAGGCATTTCAAATCTTATAACTATCTATTCTCTTTTTTCGGAAAAAACAATGAAAGATGTTGAGAAAAAATTTAAAGGAAAAGGTTATGCTGATTTCAAAAAATCTCTAGCTGAACTTTTGATAAACTCTTTGGAGCCCTTCCGCAGAAAAAGAAAAGAACTCCTCGCCAGAGAAGTTTATGTAAAGGAAATTTTAAATCAAGGAGCTAAAAGAGCTCAAGTTATCGCACAATCTACTTTGGGAGATGTAAAGAAAAAAATGGGCCTAACTTAGAGCAACGAATCCAGATTGACATTTAATTCTGAATCCCACTCCACCTCTTTATACTGGTGGAGTAATTTATTGATATAGTTTTTCAAACCATTGTAATTCTCTCTTGTTTTTGCTTCAAACTTAATCGTCAGATAGGGAGCGTTTTGAGAATAGCGGATAACAAACATCCTGTCTTTAGACTCAACTCTGACTCCATCGCCAACTCTTTCATCGTCAATCACTTTGGCCCGGGAAAAGTCCTGACGTAATATTTTGGAGATTTCTGTCATTAAGCCGACTTTTACATCATCGGGGCAGCCAATTTTAATCTCTGGGCTAGAAATGTATTGAGAAAAACTTTCTCTAACCTGAGATAAGCTTTTTTTAGTTTGTAACAGATAATTAAGGAGCTCTAAGCTAGAATAGCAGCCATCATCGTGAGGATAGAATTTGTCTAAAAAATAAAAGTGGCCTGATAATTCTCCGGCGAATGAAGCTTTTTCCTCTTGAGCCTTGGCCTTAATAAACGAATGGCCGGTTTGCCACATAATAGGCCGGCCATTTTTCTCTTTAATAACGTCTTCAACTATTTTAGAGCAAAGAGCATTAAAAACGATTTTTCCTCCTGGTTTTATTTCTAAGGCGGCCGCAGCAAATAAAGCTACCAAAACATCATTCCATAGAACATTGCCGTTATTATCAACCACACCGATTCTATCACCATCAGAATCATAGGAAAGGCCTAAGTCAGCCTTTGCTTCTAATATTTTTTTAGACAATCTTTCAGCCACTTTTTTTTCTGTCGGGTCGGGAGTACCGAGAGGAAAAGTTCCATCAAGCTCGCAATGATTACAAATAACCTGGCAGCCAGCTTTTTCTAAAAGCTCGGGTACAAAAGCACCGGCCGTTGAATAGCTAGGGTCAACCACCACTTTGAGTTTTAAAGGAAGCGAAAATCTTTTAAGCAGGTCTTCGAAATAAAAATTTTTGACATCTTTTTTTTTCAATCTTCCCTGCCCTTTTTCAAATTTACTCTTTTCAACAATTTGCCGTAATTCCCGAATTTCTTCAGCAACCATGGTCTGAGAAAGGCCAGTGCCAAGCTTAAAACCATTATACTCAGCTGGATTATGTGAACCAGAAACCGAAACACAACCTAAAGAATCAAAGTAATACTGCGTCCAATAAATAGTGCCAACTAACGCCAGACCAATATCTACAACATCAACGCCAGTACTAAGAATACCTTTAATTATCGCTTCGCTGTAAGATTCGCTACTCAAACGACAATCATGACCAACAACTGTTTTTTTAATCCCTCGCCTCAATAAAAAAGTGCCGTAGGCCTGGCCAATGTGCTCAACAATTTCAGGATTTAAATCTTTATCAGCCAGACCTCGAATGTCATAACCACGGAATATATAAGGATTGATTTTCATGATAATTCATTATATCATACAAATATGTCTTTTTCAGTGGGGATTGTGGGATTGCCCAATGTGGGTAAGTCCACCCTATTTAAGGCCTTAACTAAAAACCCGGTTGACATTGCTGCTTACCCTTTTACCACCATTCACCCTAATGTTGGCGTTGTTCAGGTGCCTGACGAAAGATTAGGAAAAATCGCTGAGGTAATAAAACCAGAAAAAGTTACTCCTACTATAATTGAATTTGTTGATATTGCCGGTTTAGTCAAAGGCGCCCATAAAGGCGAGGGATTGGGCAATCAGTTTCTTTCTCATGTCAGGAATTGTGATGCTATAGTGGAAGTGGTTAGAGCTTTTGAGGATCCGGATGTGGAAAACGTAACTGGCGAAATTGACCCCCAAAGCGATATTGAAACAATTAAAATTGAATTTGAGTTAAAGGATTTAGAAGCAAAAGAAAAAGAAAATCTTTTAGGGGAAAAACCGATTATTTACCTCCTGAACGCTAACGGCAAAACCAGTTATTCTCCGCCAGGAACCAAACATTTAGTAATGAATTTGAAAGATGAATTAGAAATGTCAGAATTATCAGAAAAAGAGCTTAAAGAATTAGGCATGAAACCTCAGCTTGACCAATTAATTCTCGCCTGCTATAATATTCTTGATTTAATCACTTTTTACACCGTAACCGGTGGTAAAGAAAGCCGGGCTTGGACTTTAAAACGAGGAAGTAAGGCGCCAGAAGCTGGCGGCGTAGTCCATACTGATTTCCAAGAAAAATTTATTAAAGCTGAAGTAATAAACTGGCAATCATTAGTAGAAGCTAGGGGTTGGAAAGAAGCTCGAGAACTAGGTCGGTTAAAGCTGGCCGGTAAAGATTACGCAGTTCAAGACGGTGACGTTATAGAGTTTAGAATATGAAAAATTACGAATTAACTTGTTTAATTTCTCCAGATTTATCTGAAGAAGAACTAAATATAATCAAAGAGAAAATTGCCTCTTTTGTCCAGCAAGAAGGAGGATTTTTTGGCGAAACCACTTCTCCTCAAAAAAGAGAGTTGACCAATCTGATTAAGAAAAAAGGTTCGGCTTATTTGGTTATAATAAATTTTCAATTAAGTCCCGAAAAAATAGAAAACTTAGAAAATAAATTAAAAAACGAAGGAGATATTCTTCGTTACCTATTGACCATTAAACCTTCGATAAAAGAAGCGGCTTCTGTCTTGAGAAAGACCATTAAAGCGAAGGTGGTCAAGAAAAAACCCGTAGAAAAGGTCGAATTAAAAGAAATTGAGAAAAAATTAGAAGAAATTTTGACAGATGAATCTTAATAAAGTTATTTTAATTGGCCGTTTAGTAATCGACCCGGAATTAAGAAGCACTCCTTCCGGTCAACAAGTTTGTTCTTTTCGCTTAGCTACCAATCGCATTTGGACTGATAACTCCGGCCAAAAACAAGAGAAAACTGAGTTTCATAGTATTGTTCTTTGGCGAAAAACAGCCGAAATTGCTTCTCGCTATCTGACTAAAGGCTCTCTAGTTTTAATTGAAGGACGTCTCCAGACACGAAGTTGGCAAGACGCCTCCGGCAATCAAAGATTTCGAACCGAAATCATCGGAGAAAGAATACAGCTGGGCCCCAAGTCTGCCGGCAAAGCCGTACCGACTGAGAAACCAGAAGAAACGCCACCCCAAGAAGATATTCCCATTGTCGAAGAAAACGACATTAACGTCAAAGATATACCATTTTAGAGAATTACATGGATTGCTATTTTTGTCAGCGCAATATCAAAGAGATAGATTATAGAGATACGGAGTTGCTCCGTCGCTTTATCTCAGGCCTCGGAAAAATCAGAGCAAAAAAAAGAACCGGAGTTTGTTCCAGTCATCAAAGAAAATTAGCTAAGGCGATTAAACGAGCCCGCCATTTAGGCCTCCTCCCGGCTACTACCAAGTAGAGCTTTTTCAATTTTCTTTCTTACTTCCGAGTTATCTTTAAGGAAGTTTCTGGTAGCTTCCAGGCCTTGTCCCAATTTTGTATTTTCAAATTGAAGCCAAGAACCGGCTTTTTTTATTAGACCGTCTTTTAGCCCGCTATTGATAATATCTGAAATTTTAGAAATTCCCTCGTTATAATAGATATCAAACTCAGTAGTTTTGAAAGGTGGAGCTACTTTATTTTTAACAATTTTGGCTTTAACCCGGTTGCCAATGATTTCGTCTTTATATTTCAACTGGGCTATTCTTCTTAAATCAATCCTGATAGAAGCATAAAATTTTAAGGCCAGCCCTCCCGGCGTGGTTTCCGGATTTCCCCAGGCCATGCCGATTTTCATTCTGGTTTGATTTAAAAAGATTACTATCGTTTTGGTTTTTGAAATAATCCCTGAAAGTTTTCTCAAGGCCTGACTCATTAGACGAGCCTGAAGACCGATTTGAAATTCCCCCATTTCTCCGGCAATCTCGGCTTTAGGCACTAAAGCAGCTACCGAATCTATGACAATTACATCCACTTCACCCGAACGAACCAAAGTTTCTAAAATCTGCAAGGCCTGTTCTCCTGAATCAGGCTGAGAAATTAATAAATCATCAATATTAACTCCGATTCTCTTGGCATAATCCGGGTCTAAAGCATGTTCAGCATCAATAAAAGCTGCCACCCCACCTTTTTTTTGGGCCTCGGCACAAACATGTAAAGCCAACGTGCTCTTTCCGCTTGATTCCGGTCCGTATATTTCAATGACTCTGCCCCGGGGCATCCCTCCTACCCCTAAGGCCTTGTCTAAAGAAATGGAGCCAGTAGGAACTACGTCCACATCAACTGCCGTGGCTTCTTTTAACTTCATTATTGCTCCTTCGCCGAACCTTTGTTTAATTTCCTCTACTGCTTCTTCTAAACTTCCATGCTCTCCGTCAGCTGGCGGATTTTTTTGTTTTTTTCTTGCCATAGTTTTATTTTATACTCTCTCCCAGTCATCATCAACTGAAGAATTTTCTTCAGATTTAAATAAAATTTCTCGGGGTTTAGCTCCTTCTCCAGGACCCACTATTCCTTTTTCTTCCAGCATATCAATCAATCTGGCTGCCCTAGCATAACCAATACGTAATCTTCTTTGTAAAAGGGAAGCCGAGGCCTTTCTAGCCTCAATTACTACTCTTTTTGCTTCCTCATATAAAGGATCTTCACCCTCTCCAGTATCATAAAAACTTTCAAAGCCCCCTTCTTCCGGCTCACCTTCTAAGATTTTCTTTAGGTCTTGAGCCAAATGATTTTCTAAAACGCCTTCCTCAATTTTTTCTGCCACTTCGGGAATTTTCAAGACCTGGTCTCTAATATAGTCTACCACTTTTCTTACTTCTTTTTCTGAGATATAAGCGCCTTGAATTCTTCTTGGTTTAACTGTTTCAGCTGAAATATAAAGCATATCGCCCAAGCCCAAAAGTTTTTCTGCTCCGGCCATATCCAGTACAGTCCGTGAATCAACCTGAGAGGCAACCTGAAAGGTAACTCGGGAAGTAACATTAGCTTTAATTAAACCAGTAATTACCTCTACCGACGGCCGCTGAGTGGCCAAAACCAAATGGATTCCTACGGCTCTGGCCATCTGGGCTAATCTAACGATTCCGGCTTCCATATCTCTGCCCCGGGCCGCCATTAAATCTGCCAGCTCATCCACTATCAAAACAATGTAGGGCAAGAGCTCTTCCCCGTTCCTCAAAGCAACTTCATTGTAACCATTAATGTCGCGGAATTTTTCTTCTGATAAAACGTTGAATCTTCTTTCCATTTCTGAAATTAACCATTTTAAGGCATTGATGGTTCTTTGAGGGTCAAAGATAACCGGACAGAGAAGATGAGGCAGGCCTTGATAGACTGTAAATTCTACTCTTTTGGGGTCAATCAAAATAAACCTTAAAGTGGCCGGTCCATTATGATAAAGCAAAGAGAGAATCAAAGAGTTCAAAAAAATAGTTTTCCCGGTTCCGGTAGAGCCGGCTACCAGTAAATGAGGCATTTTGGCTAAGTCAGCATAAACTGGCCGGCCAGAAACATTTCTCCCTAAACAAAAAACTAAATTAGAAAGGGCATTCTGAAACTGATAATCGGCAATCAAATCTTTCAGTCTCACCTTAGCTCTTTCTTTGTTCGGAACCTCAATTCCTACCAAGGATTTACCAGGAATTGGCGCTTCAATTCTGATAGGGTGAGCCGCTAAAGCTAAAGAAAGGTCATTAGAAAGGGTGGTAATTTTAGAGAGCTTTATTCCTTCAGCCGGCTTTAAGCTGTATTGGGTAACCGTAGGACCAATATTAACTTCGGACATTTCAACCGGAATGCTAAAATTCTCTAAGGTTTTTTTAATAATGACTGAATTAATCCTGGTATCGCCGGCCGTTGGCTTTTCTTTGTCCGAAGCTAATAAATCCAAGGGTGGCATTTGATATTGAGCCAGGGCAGCTTTTTTAGGAATTTCTTTGGTTTTTAGTTCTAATTCTAATTCAGCCGGAGGAGTGCGGGTGGCGGGGAGGTTATAGTCTTTAGTGACCGGTTCTACTCCTTTCACTTCAAAGCGTGGCGGAGTAAAGATTTTCTTAATTAAAGAAGGCTTTTTCTTTTCCCCTGCCAGCTGGCGGGTTTCTTTTACTTCCGCTTTTGGCTGTCGGAGTAAATACCAAAAAATTAATCCTCCTATTATGATAATCCCGATCGTAATTATTTGGGTGACCCAGAGGCCAAAAAATTTTAAAAGAGGATAAGTCATCAAATACCCCAACCAGCCTCCAGGTTTATCTGCTGCGGTTTCCGGATGATATAAAGTACTGATAATTCCTGAAGTCCCAAAAGCTAAAAGAAGGATTGCCAAAAGTACTCCTCCCAAAACTCTTTGATAACGAGTGGTAAAAAAAACTAAGGCAGCTAAAACTAAAATTAAAGGTACGGCAAAAACTGCCTTGCCAATCAAAAAAGTCAGGGCCTCCATTGTGGCCCGGCCGGCTATCCCGGCTTTTCCAAAAAAACTTAAAGTAATTATTATAGCCAATAATAAAGTTACTACCCCTAAAATATGCTTTTGGGTAGCTCGGGGTAAGATGAAAAAATGAGAAGGTTTCTTTTCTTTTAAAAGAGGGGTTTTATATTTTTTTTTGTTCTTTTTTGTTTTTTTCTTAGGCATTACTACTTTATTTTAACTCTTTCTCTGCTTTAAAACCAGTACCGGCCGGAATTAACTTTCCAATAATTACATTTTCTTTCAATCCTCTCAGTTTGTCTTCTTTGCCTTCTACAGCTGCCTTAATTAATACTCGGGAGGTCTCTTGAAAAGAAGCGGCTGACAAAAATGAGTCGGTAGTTAAGGCTACCCTGGAAATCCCCAAGAGCACCGGTACCCCTTTAGCTAAGGTCTTCTTTTCTTTCTTCAATCTGGCGTTTTCTTCAATAAATCTTGATCTTTCTCCAATTTCATTAATAGTGAACAAGCTATCTCCGGGACTCTTAATTCTTACTCTGGAAAACATCTGGCGAATAATTATCTCTAAATGCTTATCATGAATTAAAGCTCCCTGAGTAACATAAATCTTCTGGATTTCTTTTATAATGTGACGCTGGGTGGCCCTCTCGCCGGAAAGCTTAAACAGTTCTTTTAAATCTAAACTACCTTCCCAAAGTTGTTGGCCGGCTTTGATAGCTTGGCCTGGCTCTACCCAAATTGCTACCCTTGGTGGTGCTTGATATTCAACCGTCTCTGATTTTTTGTTCTTTTTCTTTTTAGATTTTGCCCGCCCCGAAGCGAACTTGCTCTGCTTTTGGGGATTTGATTTGAATTTAATTCTGATTATTCTCTCTGGCGTTACTTCCAAGACCTTCCCGTTGGCTGGAGCAATCTCTGCTTTACCAGTTGGTAATCTAGCTTCAAAAATTTCTTGTACCCTGGGCAACCCCATGGTGATATCACCACCACCAGCCACTCCTCCGGTATGAAAAGTTCTCATGGTTAATTGGGTGCCCGGCTCACCTATTGCCTGAGCTGCTACAATTCCTACCGCCTCCCCTATTTTTATTGACTCATTGTTGCCTAAATCCCAGCCGTAGCATTTCTGGCAAACTCCCCTTGTTGACTTACAGCTCAAAGGTGAACGCACCCTTACTTTCTCAATGCCCGATTTAACTATTTTTTCAGCTTTCTCCCAATTAATAATCTCTCCTTCTTTACAGATGCCTCTAATTTTTTCCAAACAAACTCTGCCGGCGATTTTAAGTAGGAAATTTTGACCGATTTCTTCAGCCTCTTGACGATAAATCTCAATGCCTTCTTTATCTTTACAATCTTCTTCAGTAACCACTACTTCATGGGCAACATCAACCAAACGACGAGTTAGATACCCGGCCGTAGAGGTTCTTAAAGCAGTATCAGCCGTTCCTTTTCTGGCACCATGAGTAGAAATAAAGTATTCCAACACATTAAATCCTTCTTTGAAAGAATTTTTTACTGGCAACTCAATAATTTGACCGGCTGGATTAATCACCAGACCTTTCATTCCGGCCATTTGAACGGGCTGCCCCCAAGAACCTTTGGCTCCGGCTTCTATCATTTGAAATACCGGGCCTGAAGGAGGTAAGGACTGAGGGACTAACTTTTCAATTGCTGTTTTGGCTCTGGTCCAAATTTCAATTACTTTGGCTGTTTTTTCTTCTCTGGTTAATAAGCCTTTTTTGAAATGTCCCTCAATTGCCTCCACTTCTTTTTCGGCTGCCTCTATTATCTTGGGTTTTTCTGGAGGAACAACCAAATCGTCTATTCCCCAGGTAATACCAGCCTGAGTTGAATATTCAAAACCTAACTCTTTAATTTTATCTAAAGTCTCATCGATGGTCTGATAATCATATTTTTTCAAAATCTGACCAGCTATTTTTTCAACATCTCTTACCTTAATTGTCTGATTTTGAAAAGGAAAATCTGCTGGTAAGGCTTCGTTAAACAAAATTCTACCCGCGCTTGTTTCAATAAAATCTTTCTCCATTCTTACTTTAATCTTGGCCTGGAGGGCCACTTCTCCATATTCAGCAGCCAATATGGCTTCATCTGGAGTTCCGAATATCTTCCCCTCGCCCTTCAATCCTGTTTGTTCTTTTGTCAACCAATAACAACCCAGAACAATATCCTGGTAAAGGGTAATAACCGGAGTCCCGGTAGCTGGCTTCAAAAGGTTTAAGCCGGAAAGCATTCTTTCTTTGGCTTCTTTCTGGGCCATGTCGGATAAGGGCAGGTGAACTGCCATCTGGTCGCCATCGAAATCAGCATTAAAGGCCTTACAAACCATTGGGTGAATTCTAATTGACTCCCCCTCAATTAATATTGGGTAGAAGGCCTGAATGCCTAATCGATGTAAGGTAGGAGCTCGGTTTAATAAAACCAATTTATCCTTGACCACTTCTTCCAAGCAAGCCCAAACTTCGTCGGTTTCTTCTTCAATTAGCCGGGAAGCTCCCCTAACGTTATAAGCCAGTTCTCTGTCTAAAATTTTCTTTATGACAAAAGGTTTAAAAAGTTCTAAAGCCATTATCTTTGGCAAGCCAACTTTATCAATTCCTAATTCCGGCCCAACTACAATTACCGATCTTCCGGAATAATCTACTCTTTTCCCTAAAAGATTCTGTCTGAATCTTCCTTGTTTTCCTTTAAGAATGTCGGCTAAAGATTTCAAGAGTCGTCTTCCTCCGGTGGTGGCTTGAGTCATGGTCCCTTTTCTCATACCATTATCAATCAACGCATCTACTGCTTCCTGGAGCATTCTTTTTTCGTTTCTAACAATCACTTCGGGGGCATTAATTTCTAAAAGGTATTTTAATCTATTATTTCTATTAATTACCCGGCGATACAAATCATTTAAATCAGAAGAGGCGTATCTTCCCCCGTCCAGCTGGACCATCGGTCGCAAATCCGGCGGCAATACCGGCAGGCAAGTCAGAAACATCCATTCTGGCCTGTTTCCGGCCCTTAGCATTCCTTGAAAGAGTTTTATTCTTCTTAAAATCCTGCGGCGGGAAACTGGAGCTAATTTTTCTTTTTCTAATTCGGCATTTAAATTGGCAATTGCTTTTTTAAAATCAATGTTTTCAAAAATTTTCTTTAAGGTTTCGGCTCCCGTTCCCGCTTCAAATACTTCACCGTATTTCAAAGATAGGTCGTGGTAATCCACTTCAGAAACAATATTTAAAGGTTGAATAGAAAGAACCTCTTCCCTGGCCCTATCTCTGGCTATCTTTAATTCTGCTAATTCTTTTTTCTTCAGTTTCTTTTTAGATTTTGATCCGCTCCGCCGGCTGGCGGACGGCGGATTAGTTTTGGACTTTCTCTTATATTCTCTTTCAATTTCCTCTAATACTTTTTTCTTAGCTGCTTCATTTACGTCAGTAATTACATAGGAGGCAAAATAAATTACTTTTTCTAATTGCTGCATGGGAATGTCAAGAACCTGACCCATTCTGGAAGGAACTCCCCTTAAGAACCAAATATGAGAAACCGGACTGGCTAATTTAATATGTCCCATCCTCTCTCGCCTGACCGCCGCCTTAGTTACCTCCACTCCGCACCTGTCACAAATTATTCCTTTATAACGAATTCTCTTATACTTGCCGCAGTAACATTCGTAATCTTTTTCTGGACCGAAAATTCGTTCACAAAACAACCCATCTTTTTCCGCCCTTTGGGTTCTATAATTAATAGTTTCCGGCTTAGTTACTTCACCATGAGACCAATTTAAAATCTCATCCGGTGAAGCTAATTTTATTCTAATGGCTTCTAAATCTGCTACGCGCATAATTTTATTTAGTTTCCTCTTTGGGTTTTTCTTTTACTTCGACAGACAGTCCTAACGACTTTAGTTCGGCTATCAATAAATTGAAAGAGGCGGGAATATTTGGATTTTTAATTTCCTCCCCCTTTAAGATGGCTTCATAGGTAGCCGCCCGGCCCGGCACATCATCAGATTTTATAGTCAGCATTTCCTGAAGCGTATGGGCAGCTCCATATCCTTCCAAGGCCCAAACCTCCATTTCCCCAAATCTTTGTCCGCCGAATTGAGCTTTCCCTCCCAAGGGCTGTTGGGTAATCAAAGAATAGGGTCCAATCGAACGCATATGGATTTTATCTTCCACCATATGAATTAATTTCATCATATAGATATAGCCGACGGTAATTTTTTCTGGAAAAGGAAGCCCGGTCCGGCCGTCATACAAAATCGTTTTTCCGTCTGCAGAAAGCCCAGTCGCTTTAAGTTCCTCTTTTATGTCCTCTTCGGTAGCTCCGGCTAAAGCTGGGGAGACGGCATGATAGCCTAAATTTTTAGCCGCCCAGCCTAAATGAGTTTCTAAAATTTGACCAAGATTCATCCTCGAAACCACGCTTAAAGGATTCAAAACAATATCTACCGGCGTTCCATCTCCTAAAAAAGGCATTTCTTCAGCTGGTAAAACCTTAGAAATTACTCCTTTGTTTCCGTGGCGGCCGGCCAACTTGTCGCCGGAGCGAATTTTTCTAACTTCGGCTACCTCCACTTCTATTCTTTTTATGATTCCCGGCTCCAGTTTATGCCCCAATTCTCTAGAAAAAGTCTTCACTCCCACCACTCTCCCATGTTTTCCGTGTTCCATTAACAAAGAGGTGTCTTTAACTTCCCGGGCTTTTTCACCGAAAATTGCTCTTAGTAATCTTTCTTCAGCAGTTAAGTCGGCTTCTCCTTTGGGAGAAATCTTTCCAACTAAAATATCGTTAGGACCCACTTCAGCTCCAATTCTGACAATTCCTTCTTCATCTAAATCTTTTAATTTTTCTTCACCAACATTGGGAATATCACAGGTAGTTACTTCTGGCCCTAATTTTGTTTCTCTGACATCACAGATAAAGTTCTCAGCATAAACAGAGGTATAAACATCATCTTTAACTAATCTTTCGGAAACCACAATGGCATCTTCAAAATTCTGGCCCCGCCAAGGCAGGAAAGCCACCAAAACGTTTCTACCTAAAGACAGATGTCCCTGAGAAATGGACCCGCCATCAGCCAAAACGTCACCTTTTTTCACTCTCTGCCCTTTCTTGACTATTGGTTTTTGGTGAAAACAAGTGTATTGGTTGGTTCTGGCAAAAGTTTTCAAATAATATACTTTGGATTTCTGTTTTTTAGGTTTGAGAGTAACATGGTCGGCATCAACCTCAACTACTTTACCGTCTTCTTCAGCAATAACCTCCTGTCCTGAATCCCTGGCCACTCTTTCTTCTACGCCGGTCATCACTAAAGGCGGCTCTGGGCTGACTAAAGGCACAGATTGTCTTTGCATATTAGAACCCATCAAGGCCCGGTTGGCATCATCATTCTGTAAAAAAGGAATTAGGGAGGTAGCTATCGAAATTGATTGTTCGGTAGAAACATCAATGAAATCAATTTTATTTTTATCTGCTAAACCCGGTTCCCCTTTAATTCTGGCCTCAACTTTTGAAGGAATAATGTATCCTTTTTCATTAATCGGTACTGCCCCCGCAGCAATATTATACTTTTCTTCTTCATAAGCATTAAGGTAATGTATATTAGATGTTACTCTGCCTTTTTCTACCTTAAAATAAGGGGTTTCTAAAAAGCCGTAAGAGTTTAATCTGGCAAATGAAGCTAAGTGGCCAACCAATCCAATATTGGGCCCTTCGGGGGTTTGAATGGGACAAATTCGGCCATAGTGAGAAGGTTGAACGTCTCTAACTTCAAATCCGGCCCGCTCGCGTGTTAATCCTCCAGGGCCAGTAGCTGACAATCTTCTTTTGTGCTCTAATTCAGCCAAAGGATTTTCATTGTCCATAAATTGAGACATTTGCGAGGAAGTGAAGAATTCCTTTACCACTGCCATTACCGGACGGGGGTTGATTAGCTGAATTGGAGTTAGAGCGTGAATGTCAAGAGTAGACATTCTGTCTTTAATAATCCTTTCCATTCTCATAAACCCTACTCGCAGTCGGTTTTGGAGGAGTTCGGTCATTGTCCTCACTCTTCGGTTGCCTAGATGGTCAATTTGGTCGGCCCTCCCTTCAGGATCGTTATTTAATCTGATAATTTCCCGCATGACATCTATTACATCCTCGGGCTTCAAAACCCTATCAGGCACGCTTACTTCCGGCTTTGATTTTTGACCAGGCAGCCTTTGCCACATTCTCCATCTGCCAACTTTGGAAAGGTCGTACCTCTCAAAATTAAAGAACATATTTTCAATCAGCTCTCTGGCTGTATCCGGAGTGGCCAGATCGCCCGGTCTTAATCTTTGATAAATTTCCACCAAGGCCTCTGCTTGATTATGAGTAGTATCGCGCTTCAGGGTCTCTTCAATATAATTGAGCTCGCCTTTGTTAACGTCTTGGAAGTGTTCCTTAATATCTGAATCTTTATCAACGCCTGCCTGCGCAGACAGGCCAAAAGCTCGTAAGAGGCAGGTGGCGGCTACTTTTCTTCTTCTGTCAATTTTTACTCCAATAAAACCTGAATTGTCTGTTTCAAATTCTAACCAAGCTCCCCTATTGGGAATAATTTTTGCTCCGAAACGATTTTTATTACCTGTAGTTTGAGTAGTAAAAAACGCCCCCGGTGAGCGAATTAATTGAGAAATAGCTACTCTTTCTACCCCATTAACAATAAAAGTTCCCCTTTCTGTCATTAAGGGGAAATCAGTTAAAAAAACTTCTTGTTCTTTAATCTCTTTGGTTTTAAGATTGACTAATTTTACTCTTACTCGCAAAGCGACCTCAAAAGAGTCGTTGTTCTTCTTTGCCTCCAAATCATTTTTATATTTTGGTTCATCTAACTTATAATCCAAAAACCAGAGCTCAAGTTCTTTCTCGGTATAATCTCGGATTGGTGAAATTTCTTGAAAAAGCTCTTTTAAATCTCTCTCCCAAAACCTTTGCCAGCTCTCTTTTTGAATAGAGATTAAATAGGGTAGGGGCAGGAAAACCTTGGCTTTCCCAAAATTTTTAATATTAAGAGAATCCATGCTTTAAAAAACAAAATAAAATACCCTAATTTCTGTTCTCTTTAGGGCAATAGAGCTATTTAGTTTTAGTACAAATAAGAAATCAAGTATTAAAAAAACGCTTTAAGGAATTTAAACTCAGTAAAAATAATTTTAGTCCATTTTCAAAAATTTGTCAACCCTTCACTTTTCTTCTAACTTTCCTATCAGTTACTCTTCGATCGGAAGAGTAGTAGGTTCTACTATCCCCTCGAGGGCGGCTTTGCCTTCTCTTAAATTTGCTAAAATTTTCTTTACCTCTCTATTCTCAGGATTTAATTCAACAATCCTCTCAAACTCCTCTATCGCCTGGCTCTTTTTGCCTTCTTTATCATAAATTAATCCCAAGAAATATCTGGCGTTGGAATAATTTTCATTTAAGCTCAGGGCTTTTTGGAATTGCTCTTTAGCCTGCTCCATATCCCCGGTAGCTGAATAAACCTGACCAAGCTCAGTATAAATATAGGGATTGGTCGGTTCTAATTCCACTGCTTTTTGATAAGACGTTATTGCCCAGTCGGAAGCTCCCCCAATTAAGTTAATGACATTGCGATAAACAAAACCTCTCACTATCCAATTAGCCACATTGGCCGGGGCTACATCAGTGGCCTGCTTGGCTGAATTAACCGCATCGCTGACTAAAGGATTTACTATCTGGGAAAGTTCCTCCGGAGACAGGTTTTCTCTCTGAAGTTCTTCGTTAATTCTGAAGAGACAAACTTGAGAAAAGTCTCGCCAATAATTATCCTGACTTCCTCCGGTAAGAGAAATGGCGCTTAAAAGATAATTCATTGAATCCTGATTATTCCCGGCTTGTTGGGCTTCTATCCCCTGGGAGTATTTAATTTCAGCAATATATCTCTGACCGGCCAAGAAAAAAATTCCTATTCCCAGAATTAAGATAAAAATGAAAATGAATGAAACTCCGATATTGGCCAAAGAAGAAGGTTTAAGTTCCCAGCTTTTTATTCTGGAGTCACTGAAAGCAATAAAGCTGGCCGTAAAAATCCAGAAGAGAAAGCCCAAAGAGAAATTGGTAGGGTAGAAAAAGAGGGCGGCTGCCGCAGCCAGCCAACTGGCAAAAATACCCAAGCTAAAAATCCAGAGAGAATCTCTTTTGGCCGCTTTTTTAATTAATCCTTTAAATCCTAACCACAAAAATACTCCCAAAATTCCCAAAAAGGAAATTAGCCCCAAAATCCCGGTGGTAGCCAATTTATCTAAAATTTCCGAAGCCCCGGAAGAAAACCGTATCTCCCAAAAAGTAGTTTGATTTATGATTTCTGGCTTAAACTTGGAATAATCATAGATAAAGGTTGAAGGTCCTGAGCCCAAAAATAAGGCAGGGATAGATTCTTTGAGAGTTTGTTTAGCAATATTAAAAGTAGTGGTTTGGGAAGGAGAAACTTCTAAAGGAGTAGCCGGTAAAGCCGGGATAGAAACTCGGAAAATCCCAAAAAATAGAGTAATCACCAAAAGGACCATTAACGGCGCCAGCCAGCCGGTTTGGAAGGTTTCGCGTCGGGCAATCCCAAAAATTAAAATTGCTGCTATCCCGATTAAAAGCAGAATCCAAGCCACCCAAAAATTAACCAAGAAAATTAAACCCAGCATTGCCAGTCCAAAAACCATCAAGAGAAATTTGATAACCCTTTTTGAAATAAAAATCAGGGAAATAATCAAAGGTAAAAGCAGAGCGGCAAAAACCCCCAAACTATTGACCGTGCCAATCGTATTAAAAGAGGAGATTCTGGTAAAATCAAAAGGAAGAAGAAATTTAGAAAAAAGCTGCAGACCTCCAAATAAAACTGCCAAAAAACTGGAAAAAACCAAAGTAAATAAAATCCCAAAAATTTCCGTTCTTTGAAAAATATTGACAATTAAAAAATAAAGTGAGGCAAACCCTAAAATCGTTAAAAAGCTAGGGGCGGCATTTAAGGGCCAACCCCAGAAGCTACCATATTGATAGGAAGAAAAAAAAGTAGCTATGGCTATTGTCACTAAAAAGACGGTAATCGGCAAATTAAAATAGCTCCAATTAAAATTTATTTTTCCTTCCTTCAAAGATTTCAAAAGCCAGCCAAATAAAGAAAGGAAGACTAAAAAAATAAGCAGGGCTTGCTTGTTAAAATCTAAAATGTTTGCTGTCCAGGGCAGAAAGAAAATCGGCAAAAGAAAAACCAAGAGATAAATACTAATTTTTGAAATTTTAGTTAAAGTATCACTCATAAAGGTTCGATTTCTTAATAATGATTTTATAAATGTTTTCAATAAAGTCTCCGCCAGCATAGCCGATAATAAAAGCTAATGCCGGTGAAAAGACGTCTTCAAAGGTAAATCCTACTGATTTAATCGACCAAACTGAAACTAATCCAATTATCCCGCTTGCTATCATCATCCCCACAAAATATCCCGGCCTGAAAGGCACATTTTTATAGGAATACTGATGTTTGATAAAACCGACCAGTCCCCTTATGAAACCGCCCCCGAAAGCGGCAATAAAAATATAGAGATACATAATATTAATTTTTATTCTTCTGTTTCTTCAGCTGGTGGTTCGGCTGGGATGCACTCTCCCAGGATTTCGCAACCATTCGTCATATCTCCATCGCAATCGGAATAACCTTCGGCGCAAACACAGGAAAGAGTGCAAACTCCGCAATCCTCAGTTCCATTGCAAGAATTTTGGCACTCACCCACTAAATTCAAACTAGTATCACAAGAAGTTGTGCCACAATCAACCTCTTCATCAATTTCTCCATCACAATCATTATCTAAACCGTCGCAGACTTCTTCCTCTACAATACACTCTTCTTCTTCTTCTTCTTCTTCTTCCTCTTCTTCTTCCTCCTCTTCTTCTTCTTCCTCACCAAGAGGAGGCTCTTCAGTATTACAACCCTCATTATACCAGAAACCTCCGGCATTTTCACATTCAGTCTGGGCCAGACATAAATTCAGATGATTTGCATCGCATATATCCTCGACTGGCGGTGGGACTGTTTCAGTCTGACAAACATTATCCTCATCAACCAAACCGTCGCAATCATTATCTTGACCATCACAAATTTCTGTTGTGGGCTGGCAAATTGGTTGACAAACATTACCTTCATCTACCAATCCATCACAGTCATTGTCTATACCATCGCAAACCTCTGTTGCCGGCTGACAACAATTTTCATCTATCTGACCATCGCAGTCATTATCAACGCTGTCACCACAAATTTCTTCAGTGGGGGTCCCAGGTACGCAAGCTATCAAGGCTCCGTTAAGACAAGCACTTACTGTCGCCTGGCAGGCGCCCACCCCGCAAACAGTCTGACCTAAATCCTCATCAATTAAGTCATCGCAGTCATTATCAATACCATCGCAAACCTCATCTGTGGGTTCACAAACTGGCTCTGGTAACAACTTCTCTTTCAAGTCGCTCAAAAGCCCTCGCAACCCGGTATACTCAACTGAAGCTACAATTTTTTGCAGCCCCCTTTCTTTTTCCATCTCCTGAACTTCTCTTAAATAAGCCAATTCATTGTCAACTACCTGGCCAAGCTCTTCCATTACATAAGAAGTAAGGTCTTTATCACCCAAATTCTTTTTAGAAACAGCTAATCTTTTTTCTCTCCAAGCTTCCTGCCAGCTGTTATTAACAATGGCAATGGTTTTATAAGTATAATCAATATAATATTTTTCATCGTCCTCGGTCACATTGGTAATCTGGAGAGCCATATCAAAGTTTTCTAAGTCAGCCTCTATTATCTGAGAATTAGCTATCCCCTCCTCAGTAACAATTTCTTCGCCAATAACAGTATTTCTCACCCCTTCATTGGCAAAGGCCCCACTGGTTAAAAGCAAAACTACTCCCAAAATAATGGGGACCAGATTATGATATTTAATGAAATTAATTATGTTTTGCATAGTTTTTAAAACATCATGAAGCCGCCTCCGCTCGGGCTTATCGACGGTGGCCGCGGGATATAATAACTCATCGTCTCCTCATTTCCCCAATCAATATTAGGAAGCACTGGAAGCCAAGTTACATAAATATTATCGTAACCACCATGGTAATGGCCATATACAACTACATTATGATCTCCCCTAACCCAAGCTGCATTGTTATAACTTTGGTCATTCTTAGATCTATAATTATAAATATCCTTACTGAAAGTAGCTAACCCATTACAAACACTAGTTGATGCCCAAGCGCATCCATATCCATTTATCTTTGAACGACCGTAGTAAGACCAATATCTACTTGAGTAAGTGTCAATCACTATACCATCAACATAATAAATATCCCCTGCCCAAGACGGAATATCCCCTTCCTTGGTGTAAGGATATTCAGAACAAACAGTGTTAGTATAATATGTATCACCCCCACCAAAACCATTATTATAATACCAATTATCTACCCAAGTGGTATAATCTACGGCAGCAGATGAGGCTTCAGGGTTTCCATAGTACATATAGATAGTAAGTGTGCATAGAGCGGTATAATCTCTTACTAAAACAAACTTTGCTGAATCGTCATCTACCTTTGATATAAGCCCATGTGCAATTAGAGTATCCCCATCTGACTCTGTAAAGCGGATGTCTGCAAAATCGCTTTGCATCTTTCCGCTTATAAATGTGACGTCAATAATTGTCGGATAGCCGTCATATGTTCCGCCTCCCTGTTCTTCGATGGTAATTTCTTTACGATAATCCCAACCTGAAAGCCAGCCGGGGTCTAAATATTTAAAGGTCTCTGAAGCACTCAAACCAGAATTACTGTAAGCCAGAATAATGATATCATATTCTTTAACCGTAATATCGTGGGCTACCCATTTCCCCTGCCATCTGCCGTTGTTAATATCGCCGGAAATTAAAGACATTTCTGTTTTATCAGAGCCAGCCTCATGAAATATCTCAGCCATAACCTTTTTAATACCTTTTTCATCCTGAATATCAACCTCAATGGTCACCATATTTCCCGAAACCGGTTTTTGAGGTGAAATAGAAAAATTTGAAATTACCGGCTTATCTTCATTGTCTAATTGTCTCATTGCTCCATTGTTTATCACAAAAATAACTCCAATAATTATTAAACAAGCTATTCCTATCCCATTATAGATTTTACTTTGTCGGTTCATAGCCGTAATTTTTTGTTTGTATAACTAATAAGTTGGTTTACTAACTTTGGTAATTTTACCAGTTCATTGAAGATGTAATTGTATTGCTCGTCTTTTAACAGATTCCGGGCTTTAGCTTTTTCGTTCCAATCAAACGATTCTTTAATTGAACCATAGCTATAACGATAAAAGTTGATTTTATCTTTTTTAGTGTATCTCCCAAATCCTTCACCGATATTGGCAGAAATAGAATCTGCCGCTCTCATAAACTGCTTGCCGATTGTGTCCTTAGCAAAATAATCCCATTTCATCACAGTATTCCAAACATAATTTGAGAGATTAAAAGCAATCCTGTAAGCATCTATATCATTTAGTTGCAAATATTTTTTCTCCATATCAATCTAACAATGGAACAATTGAACAATAGAATGGCAATTTAGTCGCTTTCCTGGGTGACGCTGTATTCTATTTTCACTTCCAGCAGCCTAGCATCAGCAGCTAAATTGTCGCCGTCATAGCCGTCAACGTCTCGGTAAACTTTGACTGCGGCGAATTCTCCGGGGTTCCAATCGTCATTCAAACTGCCAGCAGCTGTAATCATCAGGTCGCCGGTCGCTATTAATGCATCTTCTATTTCCACTTCATTTACCACCGGATCATCCAGCACTTCATCTTCTGTCCGACCTAAAGTAGCAACCTTCCAGGAAACGCCATGGCCAGCCGTACCGCCTGAAGCTGTCCAGTGAATATAAACATTACAATTGGTACTATTATCAAAAGAGTCGGGAACCACAAATTCCCAGTAAGCTGACTCATCAGCCGTGCTGTCAAAATCAAGAGTATAATAAGTAAAGTTTGTGCCGTCGTTTTTGGTCTGGGCTGCCCCACTGGTGTCAGGGGTAATTGCTCCGGAAGCAGTCAAAATAATTGTTCTTTTTGGCCGACCTAACTCTGAAGGATACTTCATTTTATCACCGGCAAAGTAAGCATAGCCCTCCACAAATAAACTCCCGTCACTCTCAAGACTGAAACTTGGGCAGGCAGTACCCTCACAGACCCAGAGATTAGCTCCGGTGCTGCTACCGGTACCAGCCAGAGTGATATTCTCACCGGGATCAAGAGTTACAGTCAAATCACCGCTGGTGGCAGCCACCTCAAATTCAGCATATACGCTACCCGACTGGCTGATACGTAATTGAGCTTCAGAATCGGCACGTAGAACCTCTAACTTCTTGGCTGGCGTCGTCGTCCCGATACCGACATTGCCAGCAGAAGTAAATAAGGTTGGGCCAGTAGAGTCGCTGATTCGCAAGTTTCCTAAGGGAATTTCCAAGGAGCCCCCTGCTCCCAGGGTTAGGGTACCTAGACCGGAACGATAAAGCTGGAGTTCTCTGCCAAAACTTAAACCTTCGGTAGAAGTTGTGCCAAGTGCCAGTTCTAATCTATGGGTTGGACCGCCTGAACCTTTGTAAATGGTAACATAAGGACTGTTAGTATGGGCAATGGCTAAATAGGTGCCGTCAGGAGAAAAGGAAGCGCCATTGCCAGTGCCAGTTGGTAGGTCGGCTGGGTTAGCCAGCTTGGTAAAGGTGTCTCCTGAACGTTTGTAGATGGTGACATAAAGACTGGTACTGTGGGCAATGGCTAAATAGGTGCCGTCAGGAGAGAAGGAAGCGCCGTAGCCATTGCCAGTTGGTAGGTTGGCCGGGTTAGCCAGCTTGGTGAAGGTGTCTCCTGAACGTTTGTAGATGGTGACATAGGGAGAAGTTTGGTGGCCAATGGCTAAATAGGTGCCGTCAGGAGAGAAGGAAGCGCCACCGCCACCACCTGTTGGCAATGTCCCGGGGTCATCCAGTTTGGTAAAGGTGTCTCCTGAACGTTTGTAGATGGTAACATAGCGGCTGACAAGGTGAGTAATAGCCAAATAAGTACCATCAGGAGAGAAGGAAGCGTTATTGCCCTGGCCAGTTGGCAGGTCGGCTGGGTCATCCAGTTTGGTAAAGGTGTCTCCTGAACGTTTGTAGATGGTGACAAAAGGACTCGCAACGTGGGCAATGGCTAAATAGGTGCCGTCAGGAGAGAAGGAAGCGCCAAGCCCAGCGGCAGTTGGTAGGTTGGCCGGGTTAGCCAGCTTGGTAAAGGTGTCTCCTGAACGTTTGTAGATGGTGACAAAAGGACTGTTAGTATGGGCAATAGCTAAATAGGTTCCGTCAGGAGAGAAGGAGGCACCATAGCCATCGCCAGCTGGTAGGTTGGCCGGGTTAGCCAGTTTTACCGGCGCATCCGAAAACCCCCCCACCCCACCGATGCCGACATTGCCAGCCGGGTTCAAAACTAAATCGCCAGAGGTGGTGGTAATTAAACCTGGGCCATAGGTAGTGGTTCCAGAGCCAGTAACTACTCCGTTTAAAAAGTAACCCTTGTCAAATCTGTTCTGGATATTGGCTAAAGAACCAATTGAAGGAGTGGTATATTCGGTGACTGGGGCGGAAGCGTCAGCTGAAACAGCCGGGTCAACCGTTAAATGGGTTCCATCTGGTACGGCGGTAATTCTTGACCAATAATCAGTGCCAGCATTGTCAACAAAGATAAGATTGCCAACATCAAAGTTGGTGGTTGAAGCTACTACTAAAGAAGTAACATTATTTTGGGCTCCGGTAGCTGTAGTTGAACCATTTCCCTGGGTAGGCAGACCGGTGATGTTTCCGTAGGTAGAAAGATTGCCAGAACTATCCACTTGGAATTTATCGCCTGAACCAACGGTTAAAAGGGCAGCTGGCGTTGTCGTCCCGATGCCGACGTTGCCACTGGCCGTAATTATAAACGGAGTAGTATCCCCAGATTCGTCATCTACTCGGAAAACTGGAGGCATATAATCAACCTCAATATAAACCTGAGTGCAATAAGCATTACCTGCTGCTGGAACCTGTAGACCGATAGCTACCTGTAAATTATTGAGGTCAGTTACTGTCCAAGAACCGCCTCCAGGTCTAGCTAAAACCTCGGAAAATGTGAGCCATTGGGACAGGTCAGACTTGAGATACTTCCGGACTGTGTAGGTAGTATCTCCGCCAGCATAGATATGGGTGTCGTCTATGGCTATGGCCTTGATAGTGCCGCCGTAACTGGCGGTCTCGCCTTTATAGGAAAGGTCAGACTTGAGATACTTCCGGACTGTTTTGACAGTACCTCCACCAGCATAGATATGGGTGTCGTCTATGGCTATGGCGTTGATAACGCCGCTGTAACTGGGGGTCTCACCTATATAGGAGAGGTTAGACTTGAGATACTTCCGGACTTTGGTGGTACCTGATCCGCCAGCATAGATATGGGTATCGTCTATGGCTATGGTGTAGATATAGCCGCCGTAACTGGGGGTCTCACCTATATAGGAGAGGTCAGACTTGAGATACTTCCGGACTGTGTTGGTATTACCTCCGCCAGCATAGATATGGGTGTCATCTATGGCTATGGTGTAGATAGTGCTGCCATAACTTGCGGTCTCGCCTATATAGGAGAGGTCAGACTTGAGATACTTCCGGACTGTGTTGGTAGTATCTCCGCCAACATAGATATGGGTGTCGTCTATGGCTATGGCCTCGAT
>Ga0315551_10000694_pt1 | contig 26835 bp, 26 predicted proteins | sample SalMarSW160290MG_FD_203678 | JGI IMG/M metagenome (GOLD analysis project Ga0315551, IMG submission 203678) | Salt marsh sediment microbial communities from the Plum Island Ecosystem LTER, Massachusetts, United States - Salt Marsh Sediment SW1602-90 ...
CCGCCGTGCGCTCAAGCGGGCTTATCGCCATGGACCTGGAGCCGGGAGACGAGCTGGTGGCCGCCCGCCTGGCTACCGACAAGGACGACGTCCTGCTGGCCACCGAGCGGGGGCAGTCCATCCGGTTTGCCATCGCCGAGCTGAGGGCGGTCAGCCGGACCAGCGGCGGGGTGCGCGGCATCCGCCTCGGTGCCGATGACCGGGTGGTGGGCATGGATGTTATGCGCCGCGACGGCTACGTTTTGACCGTCACCAGCGGCGGCTACGGCAAGCTAACCCCGGTGGCTGCCTATCCCAAACAGCACCGGGCCGGGGGTGGGGTGAGGACCTTTAAGCTTACCGAAAGATCGGGGAAAGTTGCCGCTTCTGCGGTGGTCTTGCTGAAGCAGCAGGTAATGATTATCTCGGCGGAGGGCATCGTTATCCAGACGCCGGTCAAGGAGAAAGACCCCCGCCAGGGCATAACCGTCCAGGGACGGAGCACCCAGGGGGTAAAGCTGCAGGAGCTCGACGCCGGCGACCAGGTGGTGGCCATCGCCTGCTTCGAGAAGGAGAATAAATAGTGGACTCCTCTCCGCTGTCCGGCAGAGTGGCCGTGGTCACCGGGGGGCGGCGGGGTATCGGCAGGGCTGTCGCCTTAGCTCTGGCCGGGGCTGGGGCTGATATTGCCCTCGGCGACCGCACTGTTGATGACGGCCAGCTTGAAGCCGCCGCCGCTGAGGTTAAAAAGCTGGGGCGGCGTTCCCTGGCGGTTAAAGCTGACATCACCAGTAAGGCTGAGGTAGATAATTTCGTCCGGAAGGTAGCCGATGAGCTGGGCGCTGTAGATATCCTGGTCAACAACGCCGCCACCAATGTCAGGGCGCCGCTGCTCGAACTGCCAGAAGACGGCTGGGACCGGGTTATCAACACCGACCTTAAGGGGTGCTACCTCTGTTCCCAGGCGGCGGGCAGGATAATGGTTGAACAAAAGCGGGGCAACATCATTAATATTGCCTCCACGGCGGCGCTGAGGGCAGCCCCGCAGATGGGTGCCTACTGCGTCGCCAAGGCGGGGGTGGTTATGCTCACCAAAGTGCTGGCGGTGGAGCTGGGGCAATATAATATACGGGTTAACGCCGTTGCCCCCTACATCGTCAAGACTAAATTCAGCCAGCCGTTGTGGAGTGAGCCCGAAGCCCTGAGGCAGATTGAGGCCGAGATACCGATGGGGCGGCTGGCTGAGACCGGGGACATAATGGGGGCGGTGCTGTTTTTGGCCGCCGACGCCTCCAGCTACATCACCGGGCAGACCATTATCGTTGACGGCGGCTCAACCTTCTAGCTTCTGCTGGCAGTCCTTTTGCCAGCGTTCCAGCCCGCAGGCATTGCAGGCCTGCAGGCGGCAGTCCGGGGTTTCCTCACCTTTGAGAGAGCGCCGGTATTCCCTCTTGAGGAAGTCCGGGCTTACCCCGGAGTCAATGTGGGCCCAGGGCAGAAGCTCGTCCAGCGAGCGTTCCCGGTAGGCGTAAAAGCCGGGTTCCAGCCCGCTTTTGGTAAAGGCGTCCAGCCAGTTCTGGTAGTTAAAGCGTTCGTCCCAGGCGTCGAAGGCCGAGCCCGACTTCCAGGCGTTATAGATAACTTTGCCCAGCCGCCGGTCTCCCCGCGACAGCGCCGCCTCCAGGAGGCTGATTCTGGGGTCGGCCCAGGAGAGACGGCTGCCCTTGCGGCGCAGTCCTGTTTTTAGCAATTCGTGCTTGGCGTTTAATTGCTCCTGGCTTGCCTGGGCCACCCACTGGAAGGGGGTGTGGGGCTTGGGGATAAAGGTGGACAGGCTGATTCTAACCTGGGGCAGGCCGCCCTTGATTCCTTTGCCCGCGGCCCGTATCTTGGCCACCAGCTGAATGGTGGCCTCAATATCTTCCATGGTTTCGGTGGGCAGGCCGAGCATAAAATATAATTTAAGGCTCCTCCAGCCCCGGGCGAAGGCGGCCTCCGCCGTTTCCAGTATTTGCTCCTCACTAACGCCCTTATTGATGATGCGGCGCAGTCTTTCGCTGCCCGCTTCGGGGGCAAAAGTTAGCCCGGTTTTCCTCCGCGAGGGCAGGGATTCCATCAGCTTTACCGAGAAGCTGTCTATGCGCAGGCTGGGCAGTGACAGCGCCAGGTTTTTATAGTTATGGGCCAGTTGAGCCACCAGCTCTTCAATATGGGGGTAGTCGCTGGAGCTCAATGATACCAGGGATATTTCGTTGTAGCCGCAGTTGTTGATAATCTGCCCCACCGCCTGGATTACCTCCGCCTGGGGGCGCTGGCGCCGGGGGCGGTAGACAACCCCCGCCTGGCAGAAGCGGCAGCCGCGGGTGCAGCCCCGCTGAATCTCGACGGCGCCGCGGTCGTGGATGACTTCTATATAGGGGACGACCGGCCGGGTGACCGGAGGCGGCAGCTTGTCAACTATGCGCCGCTCGATGGCCGCTTTAGCTTGCGCTGCGGTGGGGTTAACGCTCTTGACCAGGCCATCCGACTCATATTCCACCTGATAAAAGCCGGGCACATAGACGCCGGGGATTTTAGCCGCTTCATGTAAAAGCTCTTCTCGGCTGGCTTTCTCTTTCTTCCACCGCCGCAGGCAATCGACCAGCTCCGGCAGCACTTCTTCACCCTCGCCGATGACGAAGAAGTCGATAAAATCGGACATGGGCTCGGGGTTGAGGCAGCAGCTGCCGCCGGCGATTATTATGGGGTGGGTATCGTCTCTTTCCGCCGCCAGCACCGGTATCTGGGCCAGGTCTAAAATATTCAAGACGTTGGTGTAGGCCAGCTCGTAGTCTAAAGAGAAGCCGATAATATCAAAGTCTTTAAGCGGGTGTTTTGATTCCAGAGTGAGCAGGGGGATGCCCGCCGCCCGCAGGGCGGCCTCCATATCTACCCAGGGGGCAAAAACCCTCTCGGCGAGGACATCGGGCTGGCCGTTTAAGATGTCGTAGAGGATGGGCAGGGCCATGTTGGACATGCCGATTTCGTATAAATCGGGGTAGCAGAGGGCAAAGCGGAGGGCCGTTTTGTCCCAGTCCTTGATAACGCTGTTCCACTCGCCGCCGGTGTAGCGGGCCGGCCTGGTCACCTGATAAAGAATGCTGTCCGGGTAGCTCAATTATCGTCCTCCAGACTGCCTATTATAGGTTCTAGGCCGATTAGGTGCAACCGGTGAAGGGGATAAGGGGGTGGGGCAAAAAGGGCTTTGGCCCTTCCATTAAGGGTGGTGGGTGGGAAAAGATAAAAACGGGGTGGGGAGGTAAAACACATCTTGAAAATGGGGTGATTGCCGTCTACAATAGCAGCAACGGCTTAACAAGGAGAATAAAATGGAGCAGATATGGGCACCCTGGCGGATAAGGTATATCGAGACGGCAAAAGCCGGGGTTGAGGGGTGCTTCCTGTGTGAAAAACCCAAAGAGAATAAAGATGTGGCCAACTGCATCCTCTACCGGGGCCAGAAAAATTTCATTATCCTCAACAGCTACCCCTATAACCCCGGTCACCTGATGGTGGCCCCCTACCGCCACGTGGCCAGCCCGGAGGAGCTGGCTAAAGAAGAGCGGCAAGAGCACTTTGAAATGGTCAGCCGGGGGGTTGAAGTGCTGAAGCAGGTTTTTAAGCCCGGCGGCTTTAACATCGGCATGAACCTGGGCCGGACCGCCGGAGCCGGTGTAGCCGACCATATCCACACTCACATCGTGCCGAGGTGGGTGGGGGATAGCAACTTTATGCCGGTGGTAGCCGATGTGCGGGTCTTACCTGAAGCCCTGGCCGAGACCTATGACAAGCTGAAGGGCAAGTTCTAAATTGGGGCATTATACTCAAAAAATTAAAAGGGGGTGAAAAATGGGAGGTCTTAGAACCGTGGTCACCATCAGCGCCTGGATACTGTTTATCTTCGGCTGTGTAATGCTCATTAATACTATAGTGGAGAGCTGGTTTATGGGGCTTAGCGCCGAGTTGACTATGGCCGGCGGCAGCATCGCTATGGTCAGTTTCGTGCTGACGGCGGTAGCGGTCAAGATAAGGCACAAGATAGACTAAAGCGATAGTATAAGGCTTACTGCGGGGGCTTTCTGAACTTAGCTTTGAGCTCCTCTATCTGCCGTCTCTGTTCCTCTTCCTGGCTGTGTTGCGCCTGCAGCCCTTTCAGCTGTTCCTCGTTGATGGGCTCAAAAGACCTGACCTCGTTATCCTCTATCCTGATGGAGAAAAGCTCCCGGCATTTCCAGCAGCGATAGGGACCCTGGTAGTTTGGCTCGAGCAGAGACTGGCTGCCCTCGGTGCCACAGCTGGGGCATTTTATGGTTATCATCATGGCGGCACCCCCTTGTTATATAATTGGTGCCCCCAAGGGAATTCGAATCCCTGTTTACGGCTTGAAAGGCCGCTGTCCTAGGCCTCTAGACGATGGGGGCATTATGCCCAAGTATAGCAAAGACAGCGCCGACTGACAATGTAATGTGCTAAAATATCTTGAAGATGGGCGGCACTGACCAGGACAAAGGGGAGGCGAGGGGGGGCTGGGTAAGAAGCAGGCTTCTTCCTATAGTCGGCCTGCTCCTGGTTATCGGTATTATCATCGGCGTCTTTCTCTTTTACCGCAGCTACCCGGAGCGGATTGAGGCCCTGGAGGGCTACGGCTACCTGGGGGTCTTCCTCATCAGCGCGCTCTTAAACGCCACCATAGTCCTGCCCGCCGGTAATTTCCTGGTGCTGGCCACCATGGGCGCCATCCTGCCCTCGGCTACCCTGGTGGGGCTGGCGGGGGGGATAGGGGCGGCTATCGGCGAACTGACCGGCTACGCCGCCGGTTACAGCGGGCAGGCCATAGTCTCCCGGCGGAAGATCTATACCCGACTGAAGGGATGGGTGGAGAAGTGGGGGATGCTGACCATCTTTATCCTCTCGGTGGTGCCCTTTGTCTTTGATTTAGCCGGCATAGCCGCCGGAGTGATACGCTTCCCCCTGTGGAAATTCTTTATCGCCTGCTGGCTGGGGAGGACCATTTTATACCTGGTTATCGCCTGGGGTGGGGCTCTGGGGTGGGAGGCGCTGCTGAATTTCCTCGGTTAGCCGGCTCTTTGATCTTAAAGAGCAGTACCGAACCGACAATAAAATAGACCAGGCAAGCCCCCAGCATGACCTGGTAGCCCAGACCGTGGGTGTAGGCATTTAAGGGGTCAATGGCGATACCGATAAGGCGGGCCAGCGCCGACCCGCCGGCGGTAGCCAGATTGGTCAGGCCCAGGTATCTGGCCTCCTCGCCTTTGGGTACCAAATCGGTGGCCAGCGCCCAGTTGCTTGAGAAGAAAGCCCCGCCGGAGATGGCCAGCAGCGCCCCGGAGGCCATTAGGGCGGCGTAGGTTTGGGTTAAAAGCAGCACCAGGATGCCCAGCGCGCCCAGCACACCGGAGGCGATGACTACCGGGCGGCGGCCTATCCGGTCCGAGAGCCACCCGGCGGGATAGACCACCCCTATCATACAGATACCGGCCACTATAAGCAGGTCGCCGGTAACCTGGCTGGGATTGGTTATTTCCACCACGTCTATCAGATAGTAGAGGGCGAAGGTCTGCAGGGTGGCCACCGCCATGACGATGAGCAGGCGGGATATCAGAAAGGTGCTGAAACCGGGGCTGACTTTTAAATCAATCTTGAAGCTCTTATAGAGCGTCGGCAGCAGGGGGGGTAGGGAGGCGCGCACCCAGGGGCGTTCCTTAACGGTGAAGATGGTGACCAGCAGGGCGGCCAGCAGGACGACATCGAGCAGGGACAGCGATGACCACAGCCAGAGATCACCCTCGCCGGCGAAGTAGCGGCCCATAAAGCTGGCCAGCAGGCGCACCAGGATAAGCCCGCCGGCTAACTCCAGCAGGCCCTTTACCCCGGAGGCTACCCCGCGCTTCTTGCCCGGCACCAGGTCGGGGATAAGGGCTTGAAACGGGCCCTGGGCCGTGTTGCCGCTGACCTGGAGCAGGCAGTAGACAATGAGCAGGCTAATAAAGCTGTTGACCAGCCCTATGCCGGGGAGGAGGATGATGAGCAGGGCCGTGCCCGCCAGGATGTAGGGCCGCCGGCGCCCCCATCTGAAGCCCCAGTGGTCACTGATGGCACCGATGATGGGCTGTACCAGCATGGCCAGGACTAAGCCGGCGAAGGTGAGCAGGCCGAGGTAGGTATTCTTCTGCGATTCGGCAACGAAGTCGAGCAGGCGCAGCGGTAGGACAAAGGTGTGCAGGCTGCTCCACATGGCGGTGAGGGCAAAGCCAAAGATGGTAATCTTGATGTAATCTATGGAGCGAAAGCCGTTATTGCTCACTGTCCCTCTTTCAGCATAACAGAGCCGACTTCAAGAGGCAATTTTTGAGATAGTTTTAGTTTTCGTTTTTCTGGGGGTTGTGGTATAATCCTGACGATAATTTGCGCTTAAGGAGGGGAAAATGCCAGGGATATTCTGGATTGTGCCGGCTTCTGCGGTATTAACTGTAATCTTCGCTGTTTTCTTAGCCCGGGATGTGCTCAAACGTTCCATGGGTACACCCAAGATGAAAGAGATTGGCGATATTATCTTTCAGGCTGCCTGGGCTTTCTTGAAGCGCCAGTACACCACCATCGCTATCTACTCGGTAGCCATCGCCATCATCATCGGGGTTCTGGTGGGGGTGCTGGGTGGCACCGAGGTGGAGGGACTAAGCCAGCTTGATATCGGCTGGCGCACCGCCGTCGCCTTTCTGGTGGGGGCGATATGCTCCGGGGTGGCCGGTTTCATCGGCATGTACATTGCCGTGAAATCAAACGCCCGCTGCGCCGCCGCCGCCCAGAAGAGCCTCACCGAGGCGGTCAACGTGGCCCTGCGCGGCGGTGCCGTCTCCGGTTTCCTCATCACGGCGCTATCTCTCATCGGCGTCACCATTATCTTCTTCGCCTACGGCGGCGCCAGTAATCCGCAAATCGCGCCGCACCTTATCGTCGGCTTCGGCTTCGGCGCCAGCTTCGTCGCCCTCTTCGCCCAGCTCGGCGGTGGTATCTACACCAAGGCGGCTGATGTCGGCGCCGACCTGGTGGGTAAGGTTGAGGCTGGTATCCCCGAGGACGACCCGCGCAACCCGGCCGTTATCGCCGACCTGGTTGGTGATAACGTCGGCGACTGTGCCGGCCGTGGCGCCGACCTCTTTGAGTCCACCGCCGCTGAGAATATCGGTGCCATGATACTGGGCATTGCCGCCTACGTGGCTACCGGCAATATCGCCTGGATACTTTTCCCCCTCTGTGTTCGCGGCTTCGGCATGATTGCCAGCATGATAGGTATTTTCTGCGTGCGGGCTAAGGAGAAAGAGAACGCCATGGACGCCCTTAACCGCGGCTATTTCGTGGCTATCGCCCTGTCAATAGTGGGGCTGGCGGTCACCGTTCACTTTATGCTGGGCAGCTGGTGGCTCTTCGGTGCTGGCGTTATCGGCATCGCCGCCAGCGTGGTCATCGTCTTTATCACCCAGTACTACACCGAGTGGCGCTACAAGCCGGTGCGCAGCATCGCCGAGGCTTCCAAGACCGGCCCGGCCACCAACATTATCATGGGCACGGCGGTGGGTTTTGAGACCACCCTGGCTACCGCCCTGGTTATCGGTATCTCTCTCTTGCTCTCCTTCTGGATGGGCAATATGAGCGGGGTTCACGGCGCCGGCGCCTTCGGCACGGCCGTAGCCACCATGGGGATGCTGATGACCTGCCCCTACGTTCTATCTATGGACACCTTCGGCCCCATCACCGATAACGCCAACGGCATCAACGAGATGGCCGGCGCCGGGCCTGAGGTGCGTAAAGTAACCGACCGCCTCGATGCCGTGGGCAACACCACTAAAGCCCTGACCAAGGGCTACGCCATGGTTTCGGCCGGTCTGGCCGCTTTCCTCCTCTTCCAGGCCTACCTGGACCGGGTTTCCTTCATCAAGTTCGGCGAGAGTGGTATGTATAACATCGTAGATATTGCCCGCATCGAGGTCTTCGTCGGGGCGCTGCTGGCGGTGATGATTGTCTATCTCTTCAGCTCCTGGGCTATCAAGGCGGTGGGCAGGGCCGCCGGCAAGATTATCGAAGAGGTACGCCGCCAGTTCCGGGCCGACCCCGGTATCCTGGCCGGTACCAGTAAGCCCGACTATGCCCGGGCGGTGGATATCACCACCCGCGCCGGCTTACGTGAAATGATCGCCCCCGGTCTGCTGGTGGTGCTGGCGCCGATTATCATCGGCGTCGTCTTCCGCTTCATCCCCGGCTATGACGCCGCCATGGCGGTGGCGGCGGTGCTGATGGTGGGCACCATCGGCGGTATCATGATGGCCTCCTATATGAACAACGGCGGCGGTGCCTGGGATAACGCCAAGAAGATGATTGAGGACGGCCAGCTAAAGGATGACGAGGGCAAGGTCATTGTCAAGGGGAGCTTCGCCCATCAGGCGGCGGTGGTCGGCGATACCCTGGGCGACCCGCTTAAAGACACCGCCGGGCCTTCGCTGCACGTGCTGGTCAAGCTGCTGGCCACTATTACCCTGGTGATGTGCCCGCTGTTTATTGTCATATAATCAGCTAGCGATAAAGTTAATCCCCCTCTTCTCTATATGGGAGGAGGGGGATTTTTATTGGGGGGAGTCAGGGGTAGAGTGCCAGCGCTTCCAGTCCGGTAGTTTCCGGCAGGCCGAGCATCAGGTTCATGTTCTGGATGGCTTGGCCGCTTGCGCCTTTGACCAGGTTATCGATAGCGCTGATGACCACCAGCCTGCCCGTGCGCTGGTCAATGGTGGGGTAGACCAGACAGAGGTTGGAGCCCAGAGTCTGCTTGGTGTGGGGTGGGGAGTCGGCTACCCGGACAAAGGGCGTGTCTTTATAGAAGTCCTGGTAGAGCTTTCTTATTGCCTCTATCCCCTTTGTGCCAGCCAGTGTGGCGTAACAGGTGGTTAGGATTCCCCTGGTCGTGGGTATAAGGTGGGGGACAAAGGTTACCGCCAGCGACTTGTCTGCGCGAAGCTGGCCCAGTTCCTGGGTAATCTCGGGCAGGTGGCGGTGTCCCTCTAGAGCGTAAGCGCTGACATCCTCGTTGGCTTCGGCGAAGTGGGTGGTCAGGGTAAGCGTCCGGCCGGCACCGGAGACGCCCGATTTGCTATCGATAACGATATCGGGTTCAATCAATTTTGCCTTCACCGCCGGGGCCAGGGCCAGAATGGCCCCGGTGGGATAGCAGCCGGGGTTGGCTACAATGTTGGCCGCGGCGATTTGGGCACGGTGCAGCTCGGGGAGGCCGTAGGCAGCTTCTTTCAGTAGCTGGGGGGCGGGGTGGCTAAAGCCGTACCAGCGCTGGTATTCGGAGGCATCCTTTAAGCGGAAATCGGCGCTGATATCGACCACCTTGACGCCCTTCTCCAGCAGGGGGATGACCTCCCCGGCGCTCTCCTTGTGGGGCATGGCCGAGAAGACCAGTTCCACATCACCCAGTTTAGCTTCGATGGTCAGGTTGATGCCGGCCAGGTGGGGGAAAACCTCGCTTAAGCTCTGCCCGGCGGCGCTGCGCCCGGTGACTGAAGCCAGCTCTACCTCCGGGTGCTGGTGCAGCAGTCTGGCCAGCTCGACGCCGGTATATCCGGTAACGTTTATAATGCCTACTTTCATTCTTCCTTCCCCTCGAATAAACTTTCTAAAGCCGCCAGCCGCTTCTTGGTGCCGATGACAATCAGCCGGTCTCCCTCCTCGATAATCTCTTCTCCCGGCGGGTTGGCCATAAGCTTGCCGCTCTTTTTTCTCATTGCCAGTACTGTGATTCCGACCTTGCTTCGAGCTTGTTCCATAGTCCGGCCGATCAGGGGGGAGCCACCGGCGACATCCACGTTCTCCAGTTCCATCTCGCGGCCGCGGACGTAGGTGACCGTGTCGATGAAATCAACCACCGCCGGACGCAGGGCTAACATGGCCATGCGGCGGCCGCCGATGGCGTGGGGGGATATAATCCGGTCGGCGCCGGCCCGGCGCAGCTTGCCCTCTGCTCCGGGGCTGGAGCTGCGGGCTTCGATGAACATGTCGGGGCGCAGCTCCCGGGCGGAAAGGGTGATGAAGGTATTATCGGAATCAGCGCCTACCGCCGCCACCAGGCCGTGCGCCCGCTCAATACCGGCTTCCTTGAGCACCTCGTCGCTGGTGGCATCGCCGAATATATAGAGATAGCCTTCCTTATCTGCCTTGGCGATGTGCTGCTCGTTATTGGCGATGATAACAAACGGCACCCCTTCCTCGCTGAACGCCTGGGCTATCTCCTCCCCCACTCTCCCGTAGCCACAGAGAATAAAGTGTTCCTTTAGCCTGGCAATCCTGTTTTTCATGCGTCGCCTCCCCATGGTGAGACCAAATTGTCCCTCCAGTATGTAACCCATAATGGTGGTCAGGACATATAATGCCCCGCCGACCCCGCCTATAATTATAAAGATGCTGAAAATCCGCCCGGCGTCGCTAAGCGGGTGGACCTCCCTGAAGCCTACCGTGGTTATGGTGGTTATGGTCATGTAAATAGCATCAAGGAATGACCACCCTTCGATGACCTCGTAGCCGATAGTCCCGATGACGACAATGGCCACCAGGGCCACGATACTCCATACCAGTCTTCTTAACGAGTCCATTATCTGCCTGAAGCCAGCTTCTAGTTAGTAAACATTGTAACATAAAATTAGCTCTTTAGCTCTGCTTTAGACTACCTTGCCCTCCCTGAGCCCGCTCAGGATAAGCTGAATCTCAGGACCGGGGACGCCGAACCGGTGCAGGGTATGGCGGGTTATCTCCAGCCCGACCTCAAACTCGGGGCGGACTACCTCCGAGGCGCCAATGCCTTTGAGCAGTTCGGCATCAGCATCACGGTGGACCCGGGCGACAATATCCAGCCTGGGGTTGATACTGAGGGCGTTTCTGGTGGTTAGTTCGACGCTGATAAAGTCGTGGAAGGTGCAGATGAGGACACGCGCCTTTTCCAGCTGGGCGTGGGCAAGTATCTCGGGGTTGCCGGCGTCACCATAAATGCAGGGAATCTCCCTGGCGCGCAGTGCCGAGATGACCTGAGGATCGAGGTCAATCACCAGGTAGAAGAGGTTGCGCCGTTCCAGGACCCTGGCCAGGCTGCTTCCGACCCGACCGTGCCCACAGATTACGGCGTGGCCCGATAGCTCCCAGTGCCGACTCGGCCCGCTCGGGTCAGGTCGCCTAGCTACCAACCGGTTGAATCCTTGTCTCTGGCTTAGGCGGCGGTAAAGGAAAGAGGCAAAGCTAAAGGCAAAAGGTGTCAGTAGCATGGTGATGATGGCGCTGGTCACAGTCAGCGAGTAAATATAGGAGGAGATGATGCCGGCTTGAGTGCCCATCTCGGCTAGAACGAAGCTGAACTCCCCTATCTGGATTAGACCCAGGCCGACAAATAGGGTTGTCTTGGGGCTGTAGCCGAAGAACCAGGCTATCGCCGCGCAGATAGTAAATTTGGCCACGATTATGACCGCTACCGTCGTCGCCAGCGCCGTCCCGTTGGCCATGACGAAGCTGGGGTTGGCCAGCATGCCCAGTGAGACAAAGAAGAGGGCGCCGAAGATATCGCGCAGGGGTACGATATCGGCCAAGGCCTGGCGGGCAAAGGTGGACTGGCTGATTAATAGGCCGGCGATAAAAGCTCCCACCGCCGCCGAGAGTCCAAAGAAATACGCCCCGAAAGCAGCGGCCAAACCCAGAGTAACCACCGTCAGCAGGAAGAGTTCCCGGGAGCGTCCCCCGGCCACCCGTCTCAGTAGCCAGGGCAGCCCCCACATGCCCAGGGCCAGCATAACTCCGATAAAGAGCACCGCCTTGAGGATGGCTATCCCCAGGGGCAACCATATTCCTCCGCCGGCTCCGCTTATAGCCGGCAGGATTATCATCAGTGGTACAAGGCTGAGGTCCTGCACCAACAGAATGCCAATCATTACCCGACCGTGCCCGGAGTCGAGCTCCCCCCGGTCAATAAGGGTTTTGAGCACAATAATGGTGCTGCTGAGGGCAATGATAAAGCCAAAGAAGACGGCTCTAATCATCTCCCAGCCTAACAGCTTGCCTACGGCTAAGCCAACCGCAGCCGTGAGCAGTATCTGGGCGATGCCGCCTAAAACGGCTACCTTACCAATTCGCCTAAGTTCACCTAATGAGAACTGAAGCCCCAGGGTGAACAGGAGCAGAATTACCCCGATGGTAGCAAGGGTTTCGATTGTTTCCAGGTCTTTGACTAGGCTGAAGCCATAGGGGCCGATGGCGATGCCCCCCACCAGGTAGCCGATAATGATGGGCAGCCTCAGCCAGCGTGCCAGTATGCCCCCGGCTATAGCCACGGCTAAGACGATGATGAGGTCAAGAGCCAGCCCCAGTTCCCCCATAGTTTCCACCTTGATTGACCAAAAACTACCTGACTATATAATTTTAACATAGAAATTCGGCCGAAAGCAGTGACCAAAAATACTTGCTAAGGGGATTAAACTGTGCTATTATCAGTCCTGCCAATTTACCAGACCGAGGTGGGGAATGGCTAAGAAGGAATCAGGACCGAAGATTTATTTTCTGGATGTCACCAACCGTGATGGCGTGCAGACCGCCAAGCTTGGCCTGTCTAAGCTGGAAAAAACTATGATAAATATCTACCTCAACGAAATGGGGGTATTCCAGTCTGAGTTTGGCTTCCCGACTACCCGGCACGAGGTACGCTACCTGGAGGCTAACCTGGAGCTGGCCAAGATGGGGGTGCTTAAACCTATCCGCCTTGAGGGGTGGATAAGGGCCATCGTTGAGGATGTCAAGACGGCTTTCAAGTTTGTGCCCAATATCAAGCATCTTAACCTGTCTATTTCAACCTCAGAGCAGATGCTTAAGGGCAAGTTCCGGGGGAAGAAGACCGGGGACGACATTATAAAAGAGATGACCGACGCCGTTGATGCGGCCAAGGCTATGGGTGCCGAGAGCGTCGGGGTTAATGCCGAGGACGCCTCGAGGACCGACGTGGGTTTTCTGGTCAAGTTCGGGCTGGCGGCTAAGGAACACGGGGCAGCCAGACTGCGCTACTGCGATACCCTGGGCTATGATAACCCCTTCACCATCTACGACACGATGAAGACGCTGGCCGAAAACGTGGTCATGCCCCTTGAGGTACACTGCCACGGCGACCTGGGGATGGCGGTGGCCAACTCCCTGGCCGGGGCTAAAGGGGCGATTGACGGCGGGCAGGATGCATATATCAATACCACCGTTAACGGCATCGGGGAGAGGGCCGGCAACGCCGACCTGGTGGCTACCGTATTGGCGTTGAATAAGTCCAAGGGCTTCGCCAAGAAGTATCAGCTGGGCAGTCCCATAAAGTTGGCGGTGGCGGCCAAGATAGCCGAGTTCGCCAGCTATGCCTTTGATGTGCCCATTCCTATAAACCAGCCCGGCGTGGGCGCCAACGCCTTTGCCCATGCCTCCGGTATTCACGCTGACGGGGTGCTCAAAGACCCGGAGAACTACGAGCTTTACAGCTACAAGGAGCTGGGGCGGGGTAAACCGAAGTTCGTGGAGACGGGCCGGGAGATTATCTCCGGCCAGTATAGCGGCATAGCCGGCTTCCGGCACCTGATGGGCAAGATGAACGTGTCTTTTGCCTCTAGAGATGAAGCTGGTGATATTCTGGAGCTGGTGAGATACGCCAATGTTCAGTCGCATAAGCCTCTGGTGGAAGACGAACTGCTCTTTATCGCCAAGTACCCCCTGATTGCCCAGAAGGTGTTAACTCTTACCCCACTGGTGCTGGAAACGATATAACCAGCTTATCAACGCTTAAGGGGCCGTTTGTAACCGTTAGCCTCTTTTGGTCAACAGGCAAGGCTTAAGGTCACTGAAATGACTGAGCAACCGCCCGACATGGAGCTGAGAGCCATCGGTATCGTAGAGAACGACGTCAGGCAACCGGTGAGACACGGCTGGAGTGAGGTCGTCTCCGATATCGTCATCGATAGCCGTCTGACCGAAGCCCTGGACGGCCTGGATCAATTTTCCCATATCATCGTCCTTTACTGGATGCACCAGCTTACTCCCGGCCGGGAGCTGCCGCTCAAAGTCCACCCCATGGGCAAGCCGGAGCTGCCCCTGACGGGCCGGTTCGCCACCCGCTCGCCAAGCCGCCCCAATCCGGTGGGGCAGGCCACGGTCAGGCTCCTGGAGCGGCGGGGTAACACCCTTAAAGTTAAGGGGCTTGACGCCATTGACGGCACCCCGGTAATTGATATCAAACCCTATATCCCCGGCTACGATTCAGCCGCTGACGCTAAAGCACCTAAATGGACGACCAGTCACTAGGGCAGGCCTTAATCGATATCCACCGCCGACTGCTGGACCGCTTCGGTCCCCAGCACTGGTGGCCGGCGGAAGAGCCTTTTGAGGTAATCGTCGGGGCTATCCTCACCCAGTCCGCCGCCTGGGGCAACGTGGAGAAGGCTATCGCCAATCTGAAAGCGGCCGAGGCCCTGCCGCCAAAGAAACTGCGCCAGCTCCCTCTCCCCAAGCTGGCCAAGCTGGTCCACCCCTGCGGTTACTATAACGCCAAGGCGCTAAAGCTCAAGTCCTTCGCCTTCTGGCTGGGTAATCACTATAATGATGACCTGGACAGGTTATTTGTCACCGATACCGACGACCTGCGCCAGCAACTGCTCTCCGTCCACGGCATCGGGCAGGAGACCGCCGATTCTATATTGCTTTATGCTGCTGGTAAGCCCGTCTTTGTTGTTGATGCCTATACCCGCCGTATCATCAGCCGTATCGGCTTAGGCCCGGGAAAAGATAGCTATGCCGGCTATCAGGCGTTTTTTATGGACAATCTGCCGGCTGATGCCGGGCTGTTCAACGAGTACCACGCCCTGCTGGTTCGCCTGGGCAAGGATGTCTGCCGCCGCCGCCCCCTCTGCCCCCAGTGCTGCTTAAATGATATGTGCCAGCTTTATCTTGAGGGATAGGGAGTCTAAGGGTTCTATAGGGGTGACACCCCTGTAGGGTAGGGTGGGCTGGGTGGGAAGAAAGACGCTAACCTTGACGCCAGTCTAAGCGTTGGTTAAGATTTAGGGGTGGGGGTAACCAGTTCTATGACTTATTCCACAATTATTTACGCTGTTAAAGACCACGTTGCCACCGTAACCCTCAACCGCCCTGAAGCCGGTAACAGCATTAATCTGGAGCTGGCTCAGGAACTGGCCGAGGTCTGCCGCCTCGTAAACCAGGACGAGGCTGTCTACGTGGTTATCCTTACTGGTGCCGGGGATAAAGCCTTCTGCAGGGGCGGCGAGGTGGAGGAAGCGGGCAAGGTCTGCAGTGCCGCTGATATAGCCGCTATCGAAAAGCCGGTTATCGCCGCTATAAACGGGGACGCTCTGGGGCCGGGGCTGGAGCTGGCCTTGAGCTGTGACATCAGGCTGGCCTCGGATAAGGCTAAATTTGGATTTCCTGAAGTGGCTGGTGGGCTCATCCCCGCTGACGGAGGTACCCAGCGGCTGCCGCGCATCGTGGGGCGGGGCAGGGCTTTAGAGCTAGTTCTTACCGCCGGGACTATCACCGCTAAAGAAGCGCTTGAAATTGGGCTGGTGAGCAAGGTGGTGCCCCGAAAAGAGCTGATGGCCGAAGCCGAGGCGTTAGCCAAGACTGTAGCCGCCAAGGGGCCGATTGCCCTGAAATTTATCAAGGAGGCGGTAAACAAGGGGCTTGATTTGACCCTGGAGCAGGGGCTGCGGTTAGAGGCCGACCTCTATTTCCTGCTCCATACCACCGCCGATAGAACTGAGGGCATTAACGCTTTCTTAGAGAAGCGAAAGCCGAAATTTAAAAGCCAATGAGCGAATTTGAGACGATTATATACCAGAAACGGAATAGCATAGCCTATGTCACACTCAACCGCCCTCAGGCCTTAAACGCCTATAACCTCAGGATGAGGGACGAGCTCTACCAGGTGCTGGGGGCCATCAGGGATGACGCCGATGTCAGGGTGGCCGTATTCCAGGGGGCCGGGGAAAGAGCCTTCTGCGCCGGCGCCGACCTCACCGAGTTTCTAACCGCCCCCTCTCCCCTCATCGCCCGGCAGGTGCGCTGGGAGAGGGATGTCTGGGGGCTTTTTTTGAGCCTGCCCCAGCCGCTCATCGCCGCCCTTCACGGCTATGTGCTCGGTTCGGGGATAGAGATAGCCCTCTGCTGTGACATCCGGCTGGCATCGGAAGACGCCCAGTTCGGCCTGCCTGAGCCGCAGCTGGGGATAATCCCGGCCGCTGGCGGCAGCCAGACCCTGCCCAGAGTTATCGGCAGGGCTAAAGCCCTGGAGATACTGCTCTCCGGGCGCTGGATTAAAGCTGACGAGGCTAAGAGTTTAAAGCTGGTCAACCGGGTGGTACCCCGAAAAGAGCTATTTAACGAAGCTGAAAAGCTGGCTAGAAAAATTGCCGGATTTGACCCCGTGGTTGTAGCCAGTGCCAAGCAGGCTATCACCAGGGGGCTTGACCTGACCTTAAAGCAGGGGCTGAGATTAGAGGCCAGGCTGGCCGGTGCTATCACTCATTGAAAGAAACAGGGAGGCATTTTGGAAGAAGCAGAGCTGGATACCCTGGCGGAAAAGGTAGCCGAGCTGATTATTAATGCCAAGAAACTGGTGGTCTTCACCGGCGCCGGCGTCAGCACCGAATCGGGGATTCCCGATTTCCGCAGCCCCGGCGGCATCTGGAGCCGCTTTGACCCCGACGACTTCACCTACCAGAAGTTCGTTGCCGACCCCGAAGCCAGGCGAAAGCAGTGGCAGATGCTGGGGGAGGGGCACATGACAACCGAGGCTGAGCCTAATCTGGCTCACTACGCTATCGCCGAGCTGGACAAAATGGGCCGGCTGGACTGTGTCATCACCCAGAACGTGGATAACCTTCACCAGAAAGCGGGGGTGCCCGCCGACAGGGTGTTTGAGCTCCACGGCAATGTGCAACGGGCGGTATGCCTGAACTGCGGTAAGCTCTACCCCTTTGAGCAGATTAAACTGAGGCTGGACAAGGGCGAGGAAATCCCCGACTGCGAGGCCTGCCACGGCATGCTCAAACCCAACGCCGTTCTCTTCGGCGAGCAGCTGCCCTATGACGTGCTCACCGAGGCTTCCAACCGCTCGTCGGGGTGCGACCTGTTTATCGTGGTCGGCTCGACGCTGGTCGTCTACCCCGCCGCCTATATGCCCACCTACGCCGTCCAGGCCGGGGCCAAACTGGTTATCGTAAACTTAAGCTCCACTCCCATGGACGGAGAGGCGGCCGTGCTGATTAATGCCAAAGCCGGGGAGGCAATGACCCGAATAGTCGATAAGGTTAGAGAGAAGCCCAGCTAATATGTGGAGGTAACCGATGATTATAACCGAGTTTCTTGACCTGTCAGCCATGCTGGTTCCGGAGAGAACCGCCATCGCCTTTGAGGGTAAACGCTACAGCTACGCCCAGCTCAAGGAGAGGGTAAACCGCCTGGCCGATTCGCTGAATAGATTGGGCCTGGCCAAGGGAGACCGCGCCGCCATCCTCGAGGTCAACTGCAATGAATATGTCGAGGCCTGCTTCGGTGTGGTGAGGGTGGGGGGTATATTCGTGCCCCTGAACTTCCGCATCAGGGAGGACGAGCTAATCTACCTGGTCAATAAAGCCGAGCCTAAAATTCTCTTCATCGGTAGCCGCTATGTTGATATGGTAAATAGCATCCGCTCTAAACTGCCCTCGGTGAAGCGTTTCATTGTTATCGGGGGGGAGGCCGAGGGGATGGTAAGCTATGACCAGCTTATCGCCTCGGGTTCGGCTGAGGACAAGACCCTTGCCGAGATGGGGGACGAGGACATCGCCGTGCTTATCTTTACCGCCGGCACCACCGGCTTCCCCAAGGGAGTTCCCCAGGACCACAACGCCTACAGCTCCTACGTGCTGAGCAATGTCGACCCCCCCGACATGGAAGCACCGCCGGAAACTAACGTGCTGGTCATGCCCCTCTACCATGTGGCCGGGATGCAGGCGCTGATGGCGGCTATCTACGGGGGCAGGACTATTGCTTTAATGCGGCAGTTTGACGAAAAAGAGTGGTTCGAGACGGTGCAGAGGGAGAAAGCTACCAGGGTGATGGTGGTGCCGACCATGCTCAAGCGCATCGTGGAGTACCCCGACTTCGATAAGTGCGACCTCTCCAGCGTGCGGGTGATAACCTACGGCGCCGCCGCCTGCCCCTATGAGGTATTGAAGAAAACTATTGAGCGCTTTCCGGGGCGGGCGCTGATAAACGCCTTCGGCGGGACGGAAACCTCTTCCACCATCGCCGCACTGAGAGCCGAGGACCAGGTAATCACCGGCAAAGAGACCGAGGCGGAGAGGGAGAAGAAGCTAAAGCGGCTGGCGACATCTATCGGTCTGCCCATGGATGATGTCGAGATACAGGTCAGGGATGAAAAAGGCAAGGAACTGCCCGACGGGCGGATAGGTGAAATCGTGGTGCGGGGGCCGAGGATAATGAAGGGCTACTGGAAGGACGAGGAGAGGACGGAGAAGGCCTTTACCGCCGACGGCTGGTACCGCACCGGAGACCTGGGCTACAAAGATGAAGAGGGCTATATCTACCTTACCGGCCGGGGTGACGATGTCATCGTCCGAGGTGGCGAGAATATCGGCCCCGACGAGGTGGAGAGCGTCCTCTCCACTCACCCCAAGATCGAGGAGGCGGCGGTAATCGGGGTTAAAGATGAGGAGTGGGGCCAGCAGGTGCGGGCTGTGGTCAGGCTCAAAAAGGGAGAGACGGCTACCGAACAGGAAATCATCGACTTTTGCCGTCCCCACCTGGCCGGCTTCAAGCGGCCTACCTCGGTAGTTCTGGTCACCGGGGAACTGCCCAAGACCACCACCGGCAAGACTCTGCGGCGCCAGCTCCGCGAGAAGTACGGTAAGGCATAGGAGTTATTCGGGCAGGCGGCGAATCTCAAAGACCACCGGGTTAGTGGGGTCGGGGCAGGCCACCGTGGTCATATCCGGCTCTTTTTCCCAGGGGAACGAGGCACCGAACATCAGCGGCGTGATGAAGGGCAGCAGGGAGCCGAAGGCAAAGATACACAGACCATCCGGCGTTTTTTCACCGATAATCCAGCGGTCGCCGACCCTGTGCCCGGCCTCGCAGCTACCCTTCTGGCTGATTACCCTGACGCTGACCTGAGCCATCTTTCTCCTATTCTTCTATCTGGGCGGCTAACAGCTCGGCGATATCCATCACCTTAAGCTGTTCTTCGGCGGCTTTGGCCTTGATGCCGTCCTCGAACATCTGCAGGCAGAGCGGGCAGGCGGTAATTACGGTTTGGACTCCGGTTTCCAGCGCCTGCTCGGTGCGCATCTCGTTGATGCGGTTGCCCTCCTGCTCCTCCAGCCACATATGCCCGCCACCGCCCCCGCAGCAGAACGCCCGCCGCTTATTCCTCTCCATCTCCACCATGTCCAGACCGGGGACGGCTTTGATAATCTGGCGCGGCGGCTGGTAGATGTTATTGTATCGCCCCAGGTAGCAGGCGTCGTGGTAGGTCACTATTTCATTCAGGCCCTTGTTAAGCTTGAGTTTATCCTCTTTTATCAGCTGGGCGATAAGCTCGGTGTGGTGAATGACCTCGAAGTTGCCGCCGAACTGGGGGTACTCGTTCTTGAGGATGTTATAGCCGTGGGGGCAGGCGGTGACTATCCGCTTGACCCCGTAGTTCTTGAGTATTTCGATATTTTTCTCCGCCTGCATCTGGAACAGGTACTCGTTGCCCAGCCGGCGGGCCGGCTCGCCGCAGCAGCTTTCTTCCGTGCCCAGTATGCCGAAATTAATGCCGGCGGCTTTGAGCAGCTTGGCCACTGACTGAGCCACCTTGGTGCTCCTTTCCTCCAGGGCCTCGGTGCAACCCACCCAGAACAGGATATCTACATCCTGGTCATCGGCCAGAACCTTGATGTCAAGCCCCTCCGCCCAGTCCGTCCGCGATAAAGTGGTTCCCCGCCAGGGGTGGCCGCGGTCTTCGATGCTGCGCAGCGCCCCCTCGGCCGTCTCCGGCATGGACGCCTGCTCCATCACCAGGTTTCGCCTCAGGTCGACTATTTTGTCAATGTGGTCTACCCACACCGGGCAGACTTCATCACAGGCGCCGCAGGTAGTGCACGCCCAGATTTCATCGAGCAGGATGACATTTTCGGCCAGGGGAACATTGGGGTTGTCAGGAGCCGCTTCTCCTGAGGCCTTAGCTGCCACCAGCTCCGGGCCTACTTTGAGGAGGTGTTTCTTCAGGTCCTGTATCACCTTCTTGGGGTTAAGTTTTTTGCCGCTTTCGTAAGCCGGACAAAGCTCCTGGCAGTTACCGCAGACCACGCAGGAGTAGAGGTCCAGGTTCTGTTTCCAGGTGAGCTGGTCAATGGTAGCCGTGCCCAGGGTTTCGGCCTGCTCCAGGTCAATGGGCTTTAAGACAGTGCGGGGCCGGTTGCGCAGTATGCCGTTGAATATGGAGGCGATGATGTGCAGGTACCGGGTGTAGGGGATGATGACCAGAACGATGACCACGGTAACCCAGTGTGCCCAGAGGAAGCCGAGGTACCAGCTTTCGGTGCCCGCACCGGCGGTGAAGAGGTTGCTGACCCAGGCGCTCACCGGAGGTAGCAGGGTATGTCCCAGCCCCGCCGGCGGGTGCCCCAGGGCAATCTTGGTGGCTATTTCAAATATGTGGGTTATCGGGTGGACGAGCACGGAGAGGAGGATAATCATGGCCTCGATGGTCTGCTCCCCCTTGAGCCGTTCCGGCCTGATGATATAGCGCCTGATAATAGCCCAGGCGGCGCCGATGAAGATGAAGACGGCAAAGAAGTCCATTACCCAGACCGCATAGAAGTAAAACTGGGTCTCTTCTAAGGCAATCAAGCCAAAGCCCTCGGTCAGGATAATGAAAAAGAAATAGAAAATGATGGAGATAAAGAAACCCCATACCATCAGGGCATGACCCAACGGCGCCCAGTCCTTCCGCCGGAAGTTCTTGAGCTGGCAGAGCTGGCTGATAACATAGTTAAGCGTGTCCAGTGTCTGTCTAATCAGGCTTTTCGAACCGGTTTCCTTCTGTCCCAGGAGCATGTACTGCCAGAGCTGTCTGAGACGGTAGGCGAAAATCCCCAGGGTAATTAAGAATACTCCCCAGAATAGTACGTAGAAGAGAGGTGTTCCTGGCATTATGATTTCTCCTATCTAGTCCTGTTGGACGGTAAAAATATTAGCGCAGCCGGGTAACGGCCAGAAAGATACCCAGCCCCACCGCTATTATATGATAAACGACACTAAAAATGCCAAAGGGCAGCGAGCCGGGGAAGAAAAGGGTGACGGCGTAGCTTACGGCGGCGGCGATACCGCCGACCACGGCCAGTCCCGTGCCCCGCTTGCGGTTGACCGAAATGCTGGTCACCTCCCCGATGGCGTAGCCCGCCGCCGGTGCCAGCAGCAGATTAAGGGAAAATATGGGCACTAGCCATTCAATGGCTCCCCAGGCGGCACCGCAGGCGATGGCCATGCCCAGCGCCGTCCCGGCGGCTATCAGGTAGTACCGGGTGGAAACGCGGAAGGTGGGCAGTTTATCCAGCCCGGCGCAATCGGGGCACCTGGTGCCCACCGGCGTCTGTACCATGCATTTGGGGCATATCGGCTTATCGCACTTGCCGCACCTCAGATTGGTCTCGACCTTGGGATGATAGGCGCACTTCATCCGGGGGTCACTCCTTTTCCTCTTTTTGGGCCGGTTGGCGGTATATCCAGGCTTCCTTGTCCCTTATGTCTCTATCCAGAAGCAGCCGGTTAATTAACAGCTCCCCGGTGGATACCGAGGCGGTGAGCGAGGTTTTGGGCGCCGTCAGCCGCCGGATGACCATCAGCAGAAACATGGCCAGAAATCCCAGAATAAACGCCAGCGGCTCATTGGTGAGCCAGCTGACCAGGGGCAGGGCGGCCATGCCGGCGATGGTGCCTACCGGCAGGTTGTGGAGGCCGAAGATGAAGACTGCGGCCAGGGCCAGAGCGACGATGAAGGCCCAGGGTACCAGCGGGCCGTTGGCCAGGGGCAGGAAAAAGGCGACGCCCATGGTGGTTAAAATTCCCCGGCCGCCGCTGAAGCGGAGAAATACCGGCCAGTTATGGCCGATAATGGCCGCCAGCCCTACCGCTACCTGCTGGGCGATAGCCAGGCCGGCGGCCTGAGCCGCCCAGACCATTAATATACCCTTACCGATGTCAACGATAATGACCACGACAGCCAGCCATCGGGACGATACCCGGAGCAGGTTGGAGGCGCCGACGTTGCCGCTGCCGTATTGCCTGATATCTATCCCCCGCCGCCACCGCCCGACGATGTAGGCGGTGGGCACCGAGCCCACCAGGTAGGCGCCCACCAGCAGTAAGATAAAGGCAATCGCCATAAGCTCCCCTTAAAAATTAAGCTCCGGGTTTATCTGCCTGGCTTTAGCTATGAGTTCTTCCACCGATTCCAGCGGCAAATCAATGCCGCCGATGGCAGATTCGCTTGAGTCCAGACCGTGAAAGTCGCTGCCGCCGGTGGTAATAAGATTATGTCTTTCGGCTATAGCCACCAGCTGTTCTATTTCCTCGTCGGTATAGCCGTTATAATAGGTTTCGATGCCGACCATGCCGGCTGATTTTAATTCTATGGTCATCGCCTCCGGGTCACCGGCGGTGAAGGGGTGGGCCAGTACCGCTTGGCCCCGGGCCTTAATTATAAGTGCCACTGCCTCGGCCGGGGTTACCTTTTCCCGCTCCACGTAGGCGGGGCCGTCGCGGCCGATATAGTCGGTGAAGGCCTGTTTAAAAGTATCTATATAGCCCTTCTCCAGCATGGCCTGGGCAATATGGGGACGACCCATAACGCTTGAGCCGGCTATCTGCTGAATCCGCTGCCAGTCGAGGGGGATGCCCAGTTTATCCAGCTTGGCCACCATTCCCCGGGCCCGATTCAGCCGGGAGTTGCGGAACTGGTCCAGCTTCGCCCCCAGTTCCCGGCTGGTATAGTCTATAAAATAGCCGAGGACGTGAACCTCGCCGTCCGGGATATCGGTGCTGATTTCAACGCCGGGTATCAGCTTTAGATTGGGGAAGCTTTTGGCCGCCGCTTTAGCCGGGACAATGCCTTCGACGGTGTCGTGGTCAGTCAGGGCGATAAACTTTAAGCCCCGCTCCGCTGCCTCCTTTACCACCTCGGCCGGGGTAAGCCGACCATCGGAGGCGGTGGAGTGTATGTGGAGGTCGGCCTGGCCCAAGGCTATTCGACCTCCTGGTAGATTCGCTCGATGCTGAGCGCCCGGCCGGTGTCATCATCCACCTTGACCAGTATGCCGTTTAAGGCGGTTTTGCCCTTGCCCACCGACAGGCGGTGGGGCATACTGGTAAGGAAACGCTCAATGGCCGCATCGGCATCGTCGCCGATGACCGAATCCAGTGGGCCGGTCATGCCGATATCGCTGACGTAGGCGGTGCCCTTGGGCAGGATCTGGGCGTCGGTGGTGCCGACGTGGGTATGGGTACCGAGCACGGCGCTGACCCGCCCATCCAGATAGCGGCCCATAGCCACTTTTTCCGAGGTGGCCTCGGCGTGGAAGTCGACGATGATAGTTTTTGGCTCCAGCTCGGCCAGAAGCTTGTCTATGGCATGGAAGGGGTTATCAAAGTCGCCTATGAAGACCCGGCCGATGAGATTGACCACGGCTACCTTACCGATGATTATGTGTCCCCGGCCCGGCACGCCGGGGGGGTAGTTCAGCGGGCGCAGGATGGGCATTTCACCATCCAGGTAGGGGTAAATTTCACGGTGCATCCAGATGTGATTACCCGAGGTCAGCACGTCGGCACCGGCGTCAAGCATCTCGTTGGCGGTGGCTACAGTCAGCCCGATGCCGCCGGCGGCGTTTTCGCCGTTGACCATAATCAGGTCCAGGCCGTATTGCCGGCGGAGGCCGGGCAGGAGCTGGCTTAACGCCTTCCGGCCCGGCTTGCCGATTACATCGCCTATGGCCAGTATCAGCATTCAGCTTTCCTTTCTACTTATTACCCCAGAAAAACTCCGTTTTTCCGGGGACCCCCGGATTCCCAGGTTTGTCATTTCAGACCCCGGAGGATTATTTAGCGTAATCTACCGCTCTGGTCTCCCTGAGTACGGTAACCTTTATCTGCCCCGGGTACTGCATGCTATCTTCTATCTTCTTGACGATGTCCCGGGCCAGCCTCATTGCCCCCAGGTCGTCAATCTCTTCGGGCTTGACCAGGATGCGGACCTCACGGCCGGCCTGAATGGCGTAGGATTTTTCCACTCCCTTAAAGCTGTTGGAGATGTCTTCCAGCGCCTTGAGCCGCTTTAAGTAATGCTCCAGAGACTCACGCCTGGCGCCGGGGCGGGCGCCGCTGATGGCGTCGGCGGCGGCCACGATAAAGCCCCAGATGCTGGTAGAATCGGTCTCGAAGTGGTGCTCGGCAACGCCCTGGACAACCTCCGGCGATTTATCCCACTGCTTGACCAGCTCGGCGCCGATGGGGGCGTGAGAGCCTTCTACCTCCCGGTCCACCGCTTTGCCGATGTCATGGAGCAGTCCCGCTTTCTTGGCCAGGGCCACGTTGGCCCCCAGCTCCCCGGCAATCATGCCGGCCAGGTGAGCCGTCTCCACGGAGTGGTTCAGCACGTTCTGCCCGTAGCTGGTGCGGTACTTGAGGCGGCCCAGCAGCTTGATTAGCTCGGGGCGCAGTCCCTGTACCCCTACCTGGTAGGCGGCCTGCTCCCCGGCAGTAAAGATAGCCGCATCTACCTCCTCCTTGGTCTTGTTGACCACCTCCTCGATGCGGGCGGGGTGGATGCGACCGTCTAGGATAAGCTTGGTTAGAGCCAGGCGGGCTATCTCCCGCCGCACCGGGTCGAAGCTGGATAGGGTCACTGCCTCCGGAGTATCGTCGACTATCAGGTCAACCCCGGTGGCCTGCTCCAGAGCCCGGATATTGCGCCCCTCCCGGCCGATGAGCCGGCCCTTCATTTCGTCACTGGGCAGGGGCACGGTGGCCACCGTGGTTTCCGATACCACCTCGGAGGCGCTGCGCTGGATGGCCATCGCCAGAATCTCCTGCGCTTTCTTGTCGCCTTCCTCTTTTAGCTTGGTCTCCCATTCCCGCAGGCGCCGGGAGTGTTCGTCCTGCAGTTCGCTCTCGACGGCATCGAGCAGGTTTTGCTTGGCCTCCTCGGTGGACATGCCCGAAATCAGCTCCAGCTGCTTTAGCTGCTTGTCCCTGACCTCCTCCAGGCCGCTGCGGATGGATTCCATCTCCTTTTCCTTGTTGGTCAAATTGCGCTCGCGCTGCTCGACGCCTTCAATCTTGTGCTCCAGTGTCTCCAGCTTTTGCGAGACGCGGTTTTCCTGGCGCTGTAGTTCCGACCGCCGTTCCTTGTATTCGGCCTCGACGCCCGCCTTGATTTTGTCGGTTTCCTTCTTGGCTTCGTCAAGGGTGTTCTTGTACTCCAGCTTGGCCTCAGCTATGACCTTGGCCGCTTTGCGCTGGGCAATGCGAAGCTGGCGGTTTACCATCATCCTCCGGAAGAGGAAGGTGGCCATGCCACCGAAGACGACACCTATGACGAAGGTGAAGAACACGCCTAAATATGTTCCCATTGCTCCCGTTATGTCCATTTTTCACCCCTTTTCATTTATTGCCTTCCACCCCACACTCCTGCCACACCCGTTCTACCGTTGGCTTTATCAGCCCGTAGCCGAAGCCGCGGCGCTTGAGGTATTCGCCTAACCGGCGGCGAAAGCCATCATAGTCGGCCGTGGAGAGGCGGCGAGCCTTGAGTAAGGCTGCCCGGTAGGCACTGTCTTCGTCATCGACTTGGGCGGTTACCCGGTTGATAATTTCTACGGCAACACCTTTCTGCCTGAGTTCGAGCCGGGTGAGCTGCTGGCTGCGGGGACGAAATGACTCCCGGTTGTCCTTCCAGAATTGAGCAAAGGCCAGGTCATCCACCAGGCCCTGTTCCTTTAGCCTGGCCATCACCGCCGCCACGTTATCGCCGTCAAAGCCGCGCCGCTGGAGGCGCCTTCTTAGTTCGGCTTCGCTGCGCGGGCGGTAGCTGAGGAAGTGGAAGGCGGCGTTGAGGCAGCGCTGGAAGAGGTCGGCCTTGGTCAGCGCTTCAATATCGCTTGGAGAGAGCTCCTGCTCTGTCTTTAAGCCCTCTTTTAGCGCTACCTCGGCTTCTAGGCTGAAGGCAAACCTGTCGTCTAAGAATATATTGACCCGCTTGCCCCGCTTGCCGCTACGGATGGCGGTGACCTTTTTCATCCTATCCCTCTCCAAAAACATAAAGCTGAGGCCTTAAGCCTCAGCTTTAACCATATCGCTTATTAACCTGTTCTATTTAGAATAGTGTTAAGCTGAATTATTATGGTCGGTGTTGGCTGAGGCTCTAACCTGCTGCTCAATCTCTTGGGCAGACTCGGGATTTTGGCTCAGGTAGTGCTTGGCATTTTCCCTACCTTGCCCCAGACGAATGTCACCATAGGAGAAGAAAGCGCCGGTCTTTTTTACTAGCCCCAGCTCTACACCAAGGTCTAAAACATTGCCCTCCTTGCTTATGCCGTGGTCAAACATGATGTCAAACTGAGCAATTCGGAAGGGGGGGGCAGTTTTATTTTTGACCACCTTGGCCCGGACAAGACTGCCTATAGT